>OGVZ01000173.1_pt1 | contig 10545 bp, 6 predicted proteins | sample 1575881 | NCBI WGS metagenome assembly OGVZ01 (sample SAMN07581520, study PRJEB24739) | freshwater metagenome | place: Singapore | collected 2015-01
TTACCTAATCAGCTTTCTGCGCTGGTGGAATGGGCAGATGTATCACAAAACGATACCGCCGCAACTCAGCAAGTTTTTGACCTGACCGATTTTTGCACAAACCGTGAACAAGCTTTACGTACTGCTCACAGAAGGGCCTCGTAGTGGCTCGATTAGAGCCGACATATCTAAACCATTCAGCACCAAAGTCCGCTGTCACTTGACGATTATAGACGGCTGAGAACTGATTGATGCTATCAGTTGTATAGGTCTTGGCATATCTAAGCAATGCGCCATCCACCTCATCATTACCAATAATAGCCGTCCTTAATTGCTCGGTCATCTGGGAATAGGAAGCCCCAGTCTGGATATTGGTATTGAGGATGCCTTTGATTTCATTGGCCAGATCATTACTTAGACCTGACTCACCAAGCTGATCATAGGTGATATCGATGCTAGCCTTGGTCAGTTCCTTCAGCACAGGACCGGGCTTGAAGGTCGAGAAAACCGTACCCAAATATTGATTCTGCAAGGATGCGACTTTTTGATAGGTCTGTGTAAAGTCCTCAATCTTCTTCTTATACTGGTCAGTCATGACCGTATCAAGAATCTCCTTATTGATATCCTGCAGGATACGGATATTGGCTACCGTATTCTTGATGTTTCCATCAGAGGATACATCCAACTTACGCAATAGATTGAGGACCCTATCGTATATCTGACGCTGGGTAGCAGGGAGACCGTCAACGAACTTATTGACGGCTCCATCAATCTCATCTATTATATCAGACGGACGCACTTATACTCATTTGGCCGATCTCAGTCGGGCGGTTAGCAGTCATCCAAGCATCTGCGATGTCTCCAATGATAGCCTTCTTATCCATCATGTCCATCATGAAGAAGTCAGGATTCATCTCATGAGCCACATCCACGAACTCACGGATGTTACTATGGATAACCATGGTCTTCTTATTGATCGCCTGATTGGAATAAGCTACCATCATCTCATCCAATGACATACCAGCAAGAGGGTCCAGCTCGTACATATCCTGTAGCTTCTGCTTGATCTTCTTATTGGTATTGAACTTCTTATTGGCATACTCCATCTCAGCCGCATTGATGATGGTAGGATTGACCCTGCTATCACGAAGCTTCTTGATCTCATCGACAAGGTATCCTTCCGGAAGGATGTCGTACTTCTCAGGAACGGTAATCATCGGCTCAAGCTTCTCCCTTTCTTCATAATCAGGGACAAGACCGCTATAACGGTAATCGATGATGATTTCACAGAGTTCATCGAGAATCCTTACGCAATCTTCTGCGATGGAATAGACGAAGTTATTGAGTTCTGCTCTGTCGATTTCTTTGGCAACCCCTGACTGACTCAGCGGAACGGCCGCCAAGAACTCCATATTCAAGGATGACAGCGCATGATAGATATGGTCATGGACACGGGCATCCTGGAGCTTGGCGATATCGATAGGCTTGGTCAGATAACCAGCCGGAGGGGTTGGAGGCATAGCCTCACCCATTGTTGGTGGCTTGATGGTTATATGCTCGTAAGGATTGAATGGGAAAAAGCCCTTGCCATTACACTCATCACACTGGATAGGAGACTGGCCAGCCTTGGGGATGATACCAGTACCAGCACAGGTACGACATTCTTTACCCTGTATAGCCCACATGGTCGAGTGGATGTGTTGAACAACCTCCGCCTGCAAATCGCTCCACTCACGGGCTGCCTCGTTAAGACTAGGGACAATGCTATGGATACGGCTGGTATATAGGATATCGCTGACACCATCCTGCAGGATCATACCATTGAGCTTGACCACTGGCATACAGCAAAGACCATGGAAGTATTCCGTAGCCCTGAAGTCACCCTTAGCATTGATTTGCTCGTATTTTACGATAGACTCATTATCAACACTGTAATATACAGCACCGGGATACTTGCGGTTTCCGCTTTGATACTGGCTCTTTTCATTACTCAATACCACGCAATATTCACCATATGCATAATCCAAAATCTGAGTGCTGTTGAACAGGAACGGATAAGGCTTGCTATATTCATTCTCAGCCTTATCAGGATTCAATGGCATGATTATGACAACCCCATTGGCATCCATCAGATACTGATTGAAGCATACTGACCAGAACCAGTTATCAATGGAGGTATACTTGGGAAAGTCAGACATAAGATATTCCGATGGACGCTCCTCCGATGCGATGATTGGAGGTACTGCCATCTCATCGAATTGGATGACATAGTCCTGACTCTTACGAATCTTCTGAAGGGAATTGAAGATCTTGGAGACCGCAGCCTGAGTCTTGGGGACGTATATCTTCTCCCGATACCTTTTGATAGTATCAGATTCTCCCGGTCTGCGTTCGGAAATCAACTCACGGGGAAACTCACCCATTGCGTGGGTCTTGATGTCTTGGAATTGCTTCACGGAAGGAGCATAGAATTGGTGCCTCTTTCCTCCCTGATGATACTGACTGATGTCGATAATGGCCATTAGATTTTTCGGCGTTCTTTGAATATTCGGTATTTAGGTATCAGTTGGAATGGCGAACCCGGCATCCCCGTTGAATAGTGAGTATGTTCGACCTGACGGTCATATAGTTTCTTTATGAATGGAAGCGTATAGGCACCACCTACAGAGAGGGCATAGAAACCAGCTATATGCTCGGCATTGTGGACCTTTGGATTCCATCTTGGTTGCCAATAGGTCGGCTCCCATGGGGTCTGATGCAGTCGTATGCCCAAGTCTTCGATAGCCATCATAAGGTAAGCCTCATCCGGTAAGCCATTACCGAAAGCCTTCACATCGACCTTCATGTTCTTGTAGTATTTACGAGCCACCTTGAAGACATCAGTACCCTTTTCCCAGTACATAAGCTCAGAGCTGATATCATAGACTTCATCGTATCCATAGGCCTCCTTGACCTTTGGCAGGTCAATCCAAGCCGATAGGATGCTGTTCTGTGTCGATACCCTCACCCGATTGATGATGGCGAAATCTTTCCCGTTAAGTTCATCAAGCAGTTCTGTCGGGCTTTTGAAGTTATTCCAGACCATATCCACATCCAAGAAAAGAGTCTGCTTGAAGGGAGTGATCTTATCCACATCTAACTTCGCTCGGTATGGATCAGCATATTCATCCACCTTGATGACCTTGCTGAACTGCTTCTGCTGGTCCTTGGAGAGCATCTCAAACCCCTCGCCATTGACTCCTATAGCCACAGCAAGTTCAGGCTCGTGGTAGCGTAGGCTGACAAGCAGGTTATAGGCCATCCGTGCATAGTATGGGTGACCCATAGCAAGAAGAAGTATGCCCCGTTTATCCTGCATTATTGTTGTATAATACGTCAATCTTCTTCTGTACTTCTACCCGTGCCTGTGCATAGTTCCAGTTGCCCAGATTATCAGGCCACTCAGGCTCGTAGTCACCCTCCGTACCTACATAGTACTTGCCGTCAATATCAATGGTATCGCACAAGGTAGCCAGTCTGAGCCAGTCGTGTGAATGCTCATCAGTATAATCGATGAAGAGAGTATAAACTTTGCCACTCTTGCCTTTTGTGACTACGATATTGCCTTCAGCATCCTCATATCTCCTAAGTTCTCCAGAGTATTTTGGATTGATAAGCATCGACTTGACCCTTGCCCCCAGCTGGAAGGCAGTAGCGTCAGCAGGGTCAAAGTGGAAACCATAAGAATCCTCTCCGTTGATGCCTGCCACCCATTTAAGACAATCGTCCTCGGTAGTAATCGTGATACATTCAGAGGTATGTTCTTCCGATTGTCCTGGATAGTAGGATTGCAATTTCAGTTCAAAGTCGCTTATCTCTATTTTGTTTCCATTGACAACCGATGCCGTCACGAAGTTTAACTCATAATAAGATGATGACCATGATCCAGAAGCGAATTGGACAGTCACAGTGCCACCATAAGTGGTATTGGATTGGACGTTCTGAGCTAAAGTGTAAAACTGAACCGCTCCAGGTATCGACAGCTGGACAAGGAAAGCCTTATCGACTACTCCTGTAGTCATAGACCATGTGAATGTGGCACTGTTTATCGGACTTGGAGGCGTGTAGCTATTCATGACATCATCTTTAAGCCTCCATTGCAGATATCCAGAAGTGCCTCCGGCTGTTATTACGAACTTGCCACCAGTATTGGTAGCTGAGGCTACGTTACCGAATACATAGACATAATCCCAATTGGAAGCCCCAAGAGGTTGGCTGAATGTAGGATCCGTAGTAATGGATTGGTCTAGGACATATCCACAGGCATCCGTTATAATTAACTCATAACATCCTGCACTTTTTCCAGTTAATGGGTACTTCAAAGTAATCCAATCCTCGTAGTAATCAAGGCTACTGGTCAGATTATAAGTGATAAGGTTTACTGTGTTCTTTAGTATGACGTTATAGTAATTACCATATTGGATAAGCTCAAGATCACTGATAGTGCCATTGCTTGCATCAGAAAAGAATATTGAAATACCCATGAAGCTATTCACAGACGAATAAACTTCATACACTCCATCTTGAGTGATTTCCAAAAGGTAAGAGGTAGGATCGTTATAGGTTACTCCAGCAGTAATAATCTGATCATTGATGAAGATGCTTCCCTGAGTGAGTCCTGTGACTTTAAGCTTGAACTTATAATATGCTCCAACTACTGTATTGCAGTTATAGGCTGGACCATTATATAGAATGTTGCCAGTGCCTGCTATGTGTGTTGCAGTACCAGCATTGAAAAGCATATTCACCGGACTATAACGGATGTACCAATCATCTGCTCCGTGAAATTTGACCACAATGTTATCTATCCATCCGTCCCATGTGCCTGTAGCTACAAATGCAGTATTAACACCTCCTGCTGTTACCACTGCTGTATAACTGCCTCCACTGGTCAAAGTAGCGACAGAAGTGCCACCCAATTGTATGGTTAAGGCCGTTCCAGCTGTAGCACCTCCATAATCAAATGAAATATAACAAATATTGCCACCAGCAATACCTAAACCGCTTTGAGTCAATGAACCGCCATTGATTTCTACCCTATCATTCACAGAATCATAAGCCGCTCCACCAGCCAAGGTCCAGCCGGTTGTGCCTGTATTGAACGTGCCATTGGAGATAAGATTGGCGTTCGTATTATCAAATAATGAATTACACAAATCATTGGTACCCGTGCAGGATGTCTGCTTCCATTGAGCATAAATGGTGTCATTAGCCGTATAATATGCACATTGGATACTGTTATCAGCCTTGCATAGGCTATATGTATCTAATTGGCTGTCGAATATGATAGGCTGATTATCGATAAATTGTATTGCCATCTGTTATTAGGCTGAACTGTGTTTCACCACTGTTATGATCGTATTTGATGTTGTCAATCCATCCACTGATTGACCTAGTTCCCTGCAAAGGTACTTTAATTATTCCGCTTTTTGACTCTCTAATACTCTGATAATCAGATAGCAGTAGTGGATATTTGAAGTCTATCTTAATGCACTTGAAGGCATTAGTATTACTGCTAACAATGATACCAGTGTTATCTGTGCCACCCGTTGAGCTATAGGTCGTAACATCAGCAATAATCGTGTAGCCGAACTGCAAATCAATAGGATCTGGTATTGTGGCATTGGTAAACTTCAGATATACCTCAACCGTCTCACCGGCATTCAGCAAAGGAAGATAGGAGCCAGTTACTGTATAGGTTCCAATGTTATTTACCAGAACAAAACCACTATCGACCGCAGCAATTAATGAACCACCACTATATACTTGATATTGGATACTCGCTATGACAGAACCAGCCGATACTATGACTGGACTACTCGATGATGGAGTCAGATAGGCCAATACCTCAAAGGTTATAGTACTAGCAAAAGCATAGTTTCCACTTGAGGGAGCGGTATAATAACTGTCAAACTGAGTAACAGGGTTACCTTGAGATATGCCACCGCCATAGTTCTGATTGGGATCATAACCATTTGAATAATCATCATCGAACTGTATAGGACCCTTTGTGATAGGTACAGTATTGACAGCAATAACCTCCTGAACAGGATCGGCTGCGCTGGTATGTATCGCTAAAAACCTATCTCCGGAAGCGTTAGTATTATTGGTTAATACATTATTGGGGAATACATCAGCATGACGTTGCAGAACATTAGCGTTATTGAGGTCATAATTGTACAAATAACTACCAGATATCTTACTCTTATCAGTGGCCGTATCATATTGAATAAGAAATACTTCCTTTTCATAATCCTCATAACCACTATATTGATCCAGAACAACCTCGATTGAGGCATTGGATACGACATAGTTACCAATCAAATCCAATGAATTATCTACGTTATTGGTACCTGAAAAGTAGAAAGTCTCCTCTCTATAGGCTATAAGAGATGGGATATCTGGATAGTGAAGCGTTGCAGTAGTCTCATATTTTGTACTACCAACCCTTACAGTTCCAAGCAGTTTACTTTCGTTGACCTGCATATTTACCTCATCAGGAACAGAAGGTATAGTATATGAATCTGCACTGCTATACCAATAGTTGCTTGGCTCAAGTTTAACAATGGGACTGGCTTGTGTACCTGTAATCGCCATCCTTACGTTGAACCTTTTTCTAATCTCTTCCAGTAACTTTTCAAAGCTTGTTTTGGGAGCAAGGTTATCGTTATGGTAGATCATTTCCTCTCCACTAATCAAGCAATAATCGGAATATATTCCACCAACGTCAAAGCATTCTGATTCGAAGCCAATAGTACCATCAGATATGTAATCAATAAGGAATTTTATGGCATCAAAAAGCCTATAAGCTTTCCTTGTATCAGGATAATAGCTTCCAGTATTTACATCATGAAGTTCGATATCGAATTTTGGAGCAGGCGTAATAAGTACCCCATTCTTGCTCTCTGAGATATCAATAGCGGTCTGTATCTTCTTATTATTGTTAATCTTACTCCAATAACTACTATCTTCTACCCTAAATTCTACGCTATTATTGACCAACTTCCACTTTAAATCGGTGTGGAATATACTTCCGGCATGAATCAGTACATATCCAGAAGTCCCTGATCTTTGATATATATCGAATTTTGACTTACCGAATCTATCGCTATTCCATGAATTTTTAAGAGAATCATACAAATCCTGACCTCCATAGCTGGTAAATTTTAAATCTGCATCATAAATCAAGGCTCCGGTAAATTCATCCCGTTTAACCGTTGATGTTATGTCATCCCATCCATCTGGGATATCATTCACCTCAATATCATTGATGTAGAACTTGAACATCAGCGTCTTGGATTATTTATCATACTAAATACCTCTGCAAGTTCGCCAATATTCTTGACGGTTACCCCATCATTCTTTTTCATGATACGTCCCAAGGCATATAAATCTGATATATCCATCTTGGCCATTACCGGACCATCAGCTTTAGCATCCCTGCTAATGTCTCCCCGGAGCTTCATGGTAACGAATTGATTGATGTCTTGAGGCTTAATCTTATTCTCATAGATAGCCTTGATAGCCGGATGGTACTTGCGGTTGGTCTCCGTAGGAATCACCGCCTCACCTGGCTGTAAGAGAGCCAACTCAGAATCATCGGTTCCAACACCTTTAACAGAAAGTGTTCCTTTCTTATATTTTGGAAGCGGTTGAGCAAGAACAGCAGCAGCCTGCAAAGCTCCAAGAATGACATATTGAGGTATGATTGCAGGAGCAGCCAAGGCTGCCTCTGCAGTTACAGCCATAATCGCTCGTGCTGTATTGATAGCTATCTCGAATAAAGCTCTAGCCCTATTGGCTATGTCTTGCTTCTTCTTGATTGCCGTTATCTTCTTCTCAGCCTCAATCTCGGCCGCTACCCTTTGGTTAGTGATTCGTATCTGTTCAGCTTCATACTCACGCTTACCTATCAACCTATTCTCATAAGCCTTATCGATACCCTCGCTCTCTTGATCCAATGCAGATAATTGCTCATCCTTGAGTTCGTTAATTCTTTCTAACTCAGATTCAAATGCCTGTGATAATCCTTGAAAGAATAGATTCTTAGACTCTTCAAGTATCTGATTGTTAAGCTCAGTAATTTTATCAGTAAGCTTCTGTTGAAATTCTATCTTTTTGGTAGCCTCTTCTTCAGCTAATGCAGTCCTTTTTTCAGATTCAGAGACCTCATTGGCTGTAGTTATATTTTGGACTTCTGCCTTCTTATTGCTGATTTCCTTCTCAATTTCTACAGTGCTTTGTCCATAATCCTGAAGATTCTTCTTCCTAGTCTCTAATACCTCGAGTTCCTTATTCGCTAATGCCAATGCCCTTTCACCTGATAGATCAGGCTGGCTATTGGCTATCTCTGTCTTTCTTCTCTCATACTCTTCAAAGTTTATAAGTCCTTGCTGTAATGCCTCAAGATTGGCCTGATTCTCTCGATTGGCATTAGCCCTAGCGGCCAATTCACGCTCATCGAAGCTATTATTGAGAGCATCTACAGCGTCATTGAGATATGTTTCAAGATTTTGTAAGTCCTGATCGAGTCCTTCCTTAACAAGCTTATTTCTAGTGGCAATCTCATCGGCTGTGAGTTGCTTCTTAATATCAAATATCTCCTGTTCGATAGCTATGGTTGACTTACCATACTTCTTAGTAATCTCCAGCTGTTTCTCTTTCTCCTCAAGTGTCAACAGGGCCAATCTGGTACGGAGTTCCGCCTCTTCTGTTACCGTCTTCTGAACCTCAAGCCTCTCCTTTGCAAATACTTCAGCATTCTGCTGAATAAGTCTATTGAAGTTCTGTTCTGCTGCCGCTTTTCTAGCCTCTCTCTGTCGTTTGGCTTCCTCTTCTACATTCTTTGTATTATCACTCTCAAATTCTTTTACTTTTGAATTTATAATTGATAATTGAGATAAATAATCCTTAGAAGCCTCACCTCTTGCCGCTATTTGTTTCTCAATATTCTTAATTTCTTCCGAAGCATTTTCTGCACTACTATTTCTTAAAGTAATTAAGTCATCATACTGCTTTAATGTGGCCTGTCTATTTAATTCTATTTTATCATCAAGAGATTTTTTTTCTTCTGCAAAAATCTGTCTTTGAATATTAGCCAATTCTTGTACTGAAGCACCTTGATTTTGTCTGGCTGTTTTTTCTGCTTCTAGTGCTGCAATTCTTTCGTTTTTGTTTCTTTCAATGGAAGCACCTTCTAAATTTAGAACATCTTGAATCTCTTCTCCTCTTTGTTTAATTCTTTCTAGTTGTTCTTCAGCTTCTTCTGCATTCGATATCATTACAGCCAATGCGGTACCAATAGCCAAAACAGCAGCAGCCACAGCTAAGTATGGATTGGCTAACATGGATGCAGTTAATGCCCTAACTGCACCAGCTGCACCTGTAGATGATGCACCTAAAGCTACATTGGCCGCAGCAGTTGCTTTTTGTGCAGTCTGTGTCAGACCCAATGCAGCCCTTACTCCAACCAAGGCATCCTTGAATTGACTTAATTGCTGAAGACCGCTAAAGATATTCAATGCCCCTTGAAACTGCTGGGCAATCTTAGTAGCCTGCTCCGATTCTACACCGAAAGCCTGCAAGGCACCAGTGGCCACCTGGAATACACCAGCAATGGCACCGCCAAGATTCTGAATGGCTTGGAATTTAGCACCCGGATCAACAGCATTAATAAGCTTATTGGTATCCCCAACTTCCTTGCGTAACTGCTGAACCTTTTCCGCTGCTGCTAATACTCTTGGGTCAAGATCGCCAAATTGTTCACGAAGAAGGAATACTTCGGCCTGTGCATCCTTCAGATTCTTCTTGAATTGTTGTAATGAATTGGAAGTCTTTACCAAAGGAGCCGTGGCATCCAGACTCTCTGCCAACTTATTATCTTTCCCTACATTCTTGACTGCCGTATCAAGCTTCTGATATTGACCAGTGGTCTGAGTTACCCCCTGCTGAAGAGACTTGACATTCGCCTCGTTGGTCTTCTTGAACTCATCAGCAACCTTCTGCTCCACCTGCCCCAACTTGACAAGCAAGTCAATGGTTGACTGTAACCCTTGAGTGTTAGCCTCGATATTAATTACGACTGTTTCTGCCACTGGTTCGGCTCATTTTATCTAACTGCTCGATAAGCAGATAGTATTCATATAGATTCAGTTTGTTAGCATCAAGACCGAACTCGGTCCTTATCCTAACACCAATGAAGAAACGGCTCTCTGCTGTTGTGACGAGAGCCTTGATAGCACCGTCTCGATATGTTTCTGATCGACCGCCGCCGTAGCCGTCAAATAAGCCTTGAAACCTTCCTCCGATAAGTCGGGTAAGCTCACTATATCCCTTAGCGGGCATCTGAAAAAAAAATCAGGCAGGCCCATATCCTTCTTCCAGCGAGCTATCTTATCCTTCGCATACTCAGGATCATACCGATACGGTGACTCGTTACGGTCAAAGAACGCCACCGATAAGGATATCCGTTTTCAAATTAATGAAGTCAAGACAAAGATTCTGGAGTTTCGTCAAGACAAGGTTGAG
>OGVZ01000174.1_pt1 | contig 10510 bp, 20 predicted proteins | sample 1575881 | NCBI WGS metagenome assembly OGVZ01 (sample SAMN07581520, study PRJEB24739) | freshwater metagenome | place: Singapore | collected 2015-01
CCGAGACCTACACTATAGCCTACACTCTTTCCCTACACGACGCTCTTCCGATCTAGATAAGGGCAGCAATATACTTGATAGGACCAACTTCTGCTTCAATCTTACGGAACTTAGCAGCGATAGGAGCCTTTTCTAAATTGAGATTTTGTATTTCTTTATTATATGTCTCAATACGCTTCTGTGCAGAACTGATCTCACTATTGAGTGCTGTGCGTCCTCTACGTTGTTGGGCACGTATTTGTACTGCACGTTCGACACCTGCTTCACTATCACCGCGATCAAGTCTAGCAGTTAACTGTGCGTCCATTTGGCTTAATGTTTTACGGGCTGCTTCAATATTAGTTCTTTCACTAACAATCAATTCTTTTTGTATATTAATCTTTTCTTCAATTAACTGTATTTGAGCAGCGACATCTCCTGTTGGGATGCCTTGGTCCATATGTGCTTTCGACAAGAAGCCAAATATACCCATGCTTGTAACAAGTGCGAGGACTACGACGGCGCCCGTCAGATATGTTTTCATTGCCCATTTACACTTGTCCCAGTAACGGTGTAGCCACACAGTTGTGACAACTTTAGCGACCTCTAGGCTACCTCCCATTATAATGATCGGTATTACAGCAGCCGCGAATATAGCGGTCAAACCGACCACACTATACCATGCAGCAATGGCACTTAGCGTTAGTGCTACGACTAACGCTAGTGTAGATAGGCTAAAAATCTTCTTAATTATTAGCGGCATTAGAATATTTAGTTAAAATATACCCAAAATAAGTGTATATTATTAAAGTCTGGGTGGTTCGCTCAATCCGAATAAATGTCCGTATGTGCCCATAAATTCTTTGATTGGGAGAACTAGTTTGCGTGGTATACCGGGACCTTGATGCATAAGGACGGAGATGAGGTAGTCCTCTTCCCCGCGCCATTTGACTTGTATTACTTCAAGGCTATCTCCGTCCTCAAAGGTATATTTTTTACCTACTAAATCTTGATACATCAGTTAAGTGTTTCCTCATCACTATCCCACTCACCATCATCTTCAACTTCAAAAACAACGTCATATCCGCCCTTACGATCAGTAATCCAATCGTCATAGCGATCATAACTATAATCTTCTAAAAATTCAAGGAACAAATCATTTTCTTCATCAGTAGGTGATTCGCCAATTGGTTCACTCCACCCGTCTCCATTATGGCTCACAATTTCTTTAAATCTTTCAACACTTCCAAATTTATTAGCAATATGATCATCTGGAATATCGTATGTAAATTCACTATTGACCTGATGATGTTCTGTTTTAATGACTTTCATGAGCTACTCCTATTAGTTTTTAATATACTATTTTATCTTTCCAAAAATTCATTGTTACGACTATTCTATCACCAACGTGCTGACTGGGGTTAGTTTTATGGATAGCGTTTCCCGGAAATATAAGAAGCATGCCTTCTTTCACATTTATTTCTAAAGTATTTTTACCGTTTTCAAATACAATGCCTGCAGAATTTTCAGGAACCTTTGCATAATATGACGCACTAAATTCAGAAACTCCATGATCATGCCATGCTATAAAATCATCCGTATTATATATTGACAACAAATAATGTAGTAAAACAAAATCATAACTTTTTTGCCACTTATCCGTTGTGCCCCAAATTTTAGAAACTTTTTCTGTCGCTACGTCAAATAATTTTGCCATATCAATATTTGTATTTTGACTTTTTGGAATCATAGGACTGTGCCAATTATGTAATATATCGCCTGCTTCTTCCCAGTTTTCCTTGTATTTCAATAAATGTTTTTTTGATAAAACATAATCAACTATACCTTGATTGTTTACGTGTGGTCGTAAATCATATTCCCATATAGGAAGTTTATATTGCTTAACTTGTTGTACAAAATATTGAGGGTTGTTCTCTATTTTTGCTTGTAATTTATTATAAAACATAGTTTACTTATCATCACGAAATCTTACAAATCTAGGAAACCTTAAACTATAAGTTCCATCTTGGTTTTGTGTGATTGCGTCTGCAAGGATTTCGGCAGTACGTCCAATAACACTTTTACTATTACTGTAGTAGTCATCGCGGTCGCCATCAGAAAAACCACTGCCAACATTAACAGATATCGTTTTGCCATCGTCAATTCCCTCACAAACAAGTGCACCTAACCGTCCCTTGTTACGACCAGTACCTTCTTCAATATTTACTACAGTAAGGTCAACGGTAATCGTGGGCTTCCACTTCATCCAAAAAGTATTACGCTTACACTCATAAGGACTATTGATATCCTTAATCATGATGCCTTCAAAGCCGGCGTTCACCATGTCGTTAGCATAACGATGTAGTTGATCGCGACCTTCACCACTATCAAGGTCAACCATTATATGCGTGAGTAACTCTACGTTAGCCATGCTGTCAATCACAGGTCGCATACGCTCAAGAATATCAATACGCTTGTGTAACTGTGCGTTCCAATGTCCGCGTTCCCAGTGCATAGTAGGGATAATGTCAAAGATATTGAACACACTATCACGGGCATCAACATTTTCTTTGCGACGGGCTTGACGCATCAACTCTTGGAAACTCTGGCCAGTGACTTCACCATCAAGCCAAAAGCCATCATTAAGCGTCCTATCGCCAACACTACGGCGTAACTTTTCAAAGTTATCACTAATCTGTTGTTCAATAAGATTGAAGTTCTCAAAAATCTTACCATTACGGCTATAGCAAGTAGTCACAACCTCATCATAATTATTACGATACACACGCATCAATACACGCACACCGTCAAGTTTAGGCTCAAGACGCTTGAGACCTTTCATTTCAGGGCGACCCTCACAGTTGGTTGCTAACTGACAACCAAATACAGGAATCTCATAACGGTCCTTACAGACCTTATTGAATGTCTTTTCACTAATGCCACATCGCATATCTTTGCGAATGACATTACGACAAAAGTTATTCCACTCATCGCTATCAAAACGCTGGCTCATTGCCTGCACACGATCACGGGCATTATTGCCTGTGATAATACGATTCTGTAGATCATAGAGCAAGTCCATAAACTCACCCCAAGGGTTCTCACGATCAGTCAATCCCTCAGTCTCAGGCACTTGTCGCAAGAAAAAATTACCATATGGATTATAGGCAGTCATAACCATAGTAAGGAATCTGTCGCAACTTGCATTGCCAAGTTCTGCCATTTCAAGTGCTTGTCGAAGGACATCTTCCTTGTGTAGGCGACTGTCACTTTCGTTCAACTTATGAATCCAATATGCCATGCTCATGTTTACTTCCTCAACTCATGCCACATCAATAGTTTACTTACACCATCATGAACAAATGAATACTTTTCATAATCATCTTTATTTACAAGTTGATAGCCATCTTGAATATGTTTACGCTTATATGCTTCAATTCTGTTTGGACAATAACTGAAACCATATCTTAATTTTTTACCAATAGTACCACTAAACAATACCACCTTATCACGATTGATAAATCGTTGAGTATTATCCCACTCCCAACGATAGTAAGTCATGTATGCGCCCCAAATCTTTGTGACTCCATTCACTTCTTTGGTACACATATATTCATATTTTGGACTTACATCGTAAACTTTCATACCCATCCTCATACTTTCAACATTGCCCAACTTAAATGCTTTTCAACTTGCGGAATAAGATGTTTAAATTTTACTTGATTTAAATTAGGTTTGCAAGGAACATATTCCCGATATTTGTCTTTACCGAACATACGCATACTAAAAGCATCATAAAAGGGTATAATTTTTGCTCTAAGTTTGCCTGTCCGCCGACCATATAACATCAAACAATAATGTTCAAAAAAGTAATCAGGAGTGAGACCATTATTATCTGGGATATCCACTAGTATAAAAACTTCGTCAGCATTACCTTGACGATGCCAACCTATATGTTGTATGTTCATACTAAAGATTTAATAAATTCAAGTACTGAAATAATCTGGTCTGAAAACCGTATTACTGCCAACTCCCAAAAATTACTGGGAAGTATTGGCGCTAGCGAAACACCTGCAGCAAAGCCTAGAAAAAATTTAAACATTATTTCACCTTTACACGATTTAATTGCGTCTGATTATTGTCCTGACGCTTGACAGTACCATTGATGTTCAATACCGTACCAACTGCCACTTCCTGTTTGTAACCAAAGAATATAGCCTGGTCACTTGTAGTCATAGCAGTAACATAAAAGATGCCCCACTTCTGACTGAATACGCACTTGATTACCTCAACCTGTAGATTGAGCCTCTCGCCAACCTTACCAACATAACCACCCTGTGCAAAACGTGTGCGACGATCAGCCTCATCACGCTTCTTTGCCTTCAAGTAATTATTGGGTATGCTACACAACAAAGCAACATTATAGCCCTCAGGTGTGAATTCTTCCTCGAGGATTTTCATAGTGTTGCGATCAAATTCACTCAAGTACGCACCACTCAATACCTTGAATGTATAGCCCTTAAAATATTCTTTGATATCCTCAGCCAACAATCTATCAGCATCGGTGATAAAACTTTCATCTTCAAGATACTGATAGACCAACTCACGATTGGTCTGTCTTTTGACCTCATCACCCAATTGATAGGGCACCTTGATATATGTACCATTGACACGTTGAGCAGCACATGCCGCAGCAACTACGTCCATAGTAGGCCAAATGCGAGTCACTTTTTTCTTAGCCATAAAATACTCTAATTACAACTATAATGATATTATGCGCCCAAACTAGTCCTAGGTCAAGAACTATAATTCCATATAAATCAACAACTTACGAATCTCTGTAAATTATTAATTCTATTAGGTTTTCACTATAAATATTTGCATGAAAAAAATCACCATCATAGGTCGCGGTACCGCAGGATGTTTGGCAGCAACTTATTTTGCTAAAAATACAGACTGGGCGATAGATTGGATATATGATCCAAACATAAAACAACAAGCCGTAGGCGAAGGCACGAACCTTCTTGTTCCAATTCAATTGGGGAAGGATTTAAATTTTAATGTTGTAGAACTACAAGAATTACACGGTACACCTAAATTAGGTATTCGTAAAATTAATTGGGGTAAAACAAACAAAGATTTTACCCATGACTTTCCTCCACCTTTACATGGATATCATATGAATGCTGTAATGTTGCAGGATTATATTATTGAAAAACTAAAAAATGATAACCGTATTAATATGTTTTATAAACATATTGAGAGTCACAGTGAATTAGATACTGATTTTGTTATGGATTGTTCTGGTAAACCTAAAGATTTTTCAAACTATAATATGAGAACAGAAATTCCGGTAAATGCTGTGAGTGTTACCCAATGTTTTTGGGAGGGGCTTAGATTTACTCAAACTTTAACCATTGCCAGACCCTATGGATGGGTATTTGGTATTCCTTTACTAAACCGTTGTGCAGTTGGGTACTTATATAACAAAGATATAAACACGTTAGAGGAAGTAGAGGAGGACGCAAAAAATATTTATAAGGATTTTAACTTAACACCAAGTGATGTTACAAATAAGTTTACATTCTCTAATTACACACGAAAACAAAATTTTTATGATAATGTTGCATATAATGGCAACGCTAGTTTCTTTTTAGAACCATTGGAAGCCACATCATTGTCTAGTGCAATCGTTAACAACATGTATGCCCTTGATGTTTTCAATAAAAAAATGACAGCAGATGAAGCCAACAAATATTATAGGCGCGATATGAATGCGGTTTCTAGAGTTATAATGCTACATTATTTTGCTGGGTCTATTTTTCAAACGCCATTTTGGGAACACGCACAAAAAATGGGAAACGAAAGTATGTCTTTAGCTAGAGAAGATTTTGCCTTTAGTCGCATTGTTAATGCCTGCGCAAAACATAGCAAGAAAAATGATTTAGTATTGCATAATATCGTAGGGTATGGAACTTGGACCCCTAGATCCTTTTTAATGAATTTAGAACAATTAGGTATTAAACAATCTTTAAATGATTATTTAAAATCTTAAATATTATTGGGATCGACTGTAAACTCTAATCTAGCTAAACGTCCAACATACAATTTTCGTTTAGAGTTCCAATCCATTTCAAGGACTTGGTTAGTTGGAAATCTAACCCAAATTTTATTATCACGATAATCAATGTCAACGAGAGGGCAGTTCACACTCCTGCCACCCTCGCTGCGCACCGAAATATTTTCTCCCTTACGCACCCTCAATTTCCTTACGCTTGGCAGCAGCAAGTAGAGCAGCGATACTTGCCTCAAGATCGCCAGTCATGGTATACAGATCCTCGCTACTAAGGTTTTCATTTTCCAGTGAAATCATATAACCAAGAGTAGAAAGAACATCACTGACCTGGGTCAAAGTAAGATTCTTGTTAGCCATTTAAAGTCTCCTTTATTTAAGTTCAATACCAGCAACTTTCAACCTAGCAAAAACATCATCACCAAACTTCCAATCTTCGGGCATACTTGTTTGCATGTCCAACTCATAATCAAGTTTAGCAGCCTCTTCATTGGTAATCAATACAATAGCCAAATTGTTTTTGATCATTTGGGCAATCTCTGTTACCGAACGTTTTTCCATAGTCATGGTTACCGCTTGATTATAAATCAATATACAAGGAACAATATGCTCACGATATGTATTGTCCTTGGTACGACTGACACTCTCGCCAATAGTGATCAAATGGTCGATACTATCACCCTCAAGTAGGGCTCTAGTATTCTCTAGACCAAACCCATCTTGGCTATCGATAAAATACTTGAAACGTTTAGCAATCTTTTCAAAGATGTTACGCTCACTTACCTCGCGCGGTATAGGCTTGATAGCCTGACCACGAACCTTCTTTACAATCGTTTCAATACTTTCAATGGTATTGATAATGATCCAAAAGTTTTCAAGGATATCACCATCAAACTTTATGTTGACAAAGTCCTTACCATCTTTACGTTGACTACGTTTGCCAGGTAGTTCACTAAAGCCCTGGCTTAACAGACGTTCACGTATGTCGTTGACATCTTTGAGATTGGCACCAAAGCCAATAGCATAATTATTTTTTCTAATTAAACATCGTATACCATTATTGGTATAAAGTACGCAACTGCCCTGGTCCTCATATACACGCTCGGTATATCCACGTTCCTCGCATGAGGCTTTGAACAGTTTGAAACTAATAGCAGCCATTACTTTTTGTCACAGTAGGTGAACAGAATCCACTTTGCACGATTAAGAGTCTGGCGTGCGTCCTCAGCCATGTCACGGGCAATCTCTTCCTGCGCATCACTCATCAAACTAGCAGCCATGAACGCAGAACCCTGAAAACGAAAAGTCAGACTTTCCTCGACAGCCTCACGCATCTGGGCTTCGGTACAACCGAACATACCAACCTGACGCTTTTCCTGATCCGTGAGGGCTTCATAAATCGCAGTAGTCATATCAATCTCCGTCAACTAACTATAAAGATATTATGAACCCAAATGGACCCAAAGTCAAGCCTTTTAAAAACCCTAATAGAATCAATAACTTACGATCCACGACCTGCTTTACGTGTAGTGGCCGGACCCCCAAAACCCTTAGAATTTACTTTACCCTGCTGACCCTGACTAGGGTTAAATCCACCCTTATGACCTTGTTGCTGGGCTTTTTTACGGGCAAGTATTTCCATCATCTTATTTGGTTTTTCTTCACTCATACTTTACTCTCCAAGTAATCTGTAAAACTACCATATAAACCTATAAGCATGGCAGTTTTGCTGTCATATACTCTTATGTATGCTGACTTAGTTTGATTGGTACGCATTCCTATATAGAATGGACAATCCACCTTTTTAAGTCTAATAGTAAACTTACTACCTTCAAATATAGTTTTTTTGTTAATTTTAAAATCTTTCAACTGTTGTTCTGTAAACAATGGAAAGTCGAAAAATTCTATTTCTGCTTGATCAAAGGCAAGTTTACCTTCATCAGTCAAACGTAGGTTATTACTAGTGCGTCCAGTGACCCACCAGCGCATCAATGTTTTATCTTCAGGTATAGTTTTAAATGTACTGCTGCTTGGCAGTTGGTCTAGAATAATAGTTGTAATTTTTTCTTTTCTACTTTTACTCATCAGGATAAACTTGGCGTCCAGTGTTCATAAAAACAACTGTAAACTTGTTTGTATGAAATTGTGCGTTTAGTTTGCGACATAGATTTCTTGCGTGACCAGGATTACTGAAACTGGTCTTTTTATATTTAGGTGTAGTTTCGTTAGCAAGATAATGACTGCTCTTTAAGTTAATAGGTTGACCATCATAGAACACTGCCCAAATACCTGACGCCTCGACAATTTGTACGGTCTTATACGTATCCTTGTCTACATTCTCAAGTATTACTTTAGGCTGATTTCTACTCATTTAAATTTGCCACCTACGATTTCAACTTGTATCACTTCTTCGGGTTTATTGTTTTCACTTGTTAATGTATGTAAATCACTTAACAACTTACCTAACTCGTCACGAACCCCACGTGCATCAACAGCAGAGATTACCAATTCTCGACTCTGCTTACTTTCCATATGTGATACCTTATCAATAAACTTCTTAATATAAAGCATCAAGTATTTATAGCAGCCCTAGCTTCATCTTCTGTTTTAAACGGACCCTGATAGCGATAACGCTGAATAAATATGTATTTAGGGCAAAAAACAACTTCTGGAGTGTCGGTCATCGTTATTACGAACCAACCCGCAGTATGCAAACACTTGCTTTTTGGTGATTTTGTGAACAAATGTAATTTTCGCTTAACATCAAATACGTCATTATGCGTAGTCTTGGGTGTTGGATAATCTGGATAGGGATACTCAATTTTCCTATTGTCCGATTTTAAATGTACAAACTTAATTTTAGTTTGCTTTTTAATATCGTCGGTATTATTAAATTGGTGTGTGCTGCCATTCAGGGTAACTTCATACCCTGCACTATTGGCTTGCACATTACCTACTTTCCTTTCACCATCGGTGACTACCCAGTATTGATCTTTAATAATCGGTTTAGCAACTAGTTCGTTCATATTCACCTCTGTAATTCTTCCCATATATATTCGTTTGTAGGCACATATGCTACTGGCTTAATCCAGCCCTTTGCCTGACAGGTATAGATAACATGTTTGTAATTGTCTGGACAGTTATCCATAATAACAATGGCGGCGCGAGGATATTCAACCATATCCTTAGTAAACTTATATCCCTTGTCCTCAGGGAATAATGTTTTTACTTCTATAGGCTTTACGGTGTGGGACATAGTTCTCCCTTATAAGGATTGTTCAACCACTTAGCATATGCCTCAGCCTGCTCACTAACCTTGTTGAGTTCATACTTACCACAGAACTTCATAAAGTGTATACCCACTTGAGGTGTAGTAGTTGTACGAACACCCTTGATAATACTCAAGTCAACAAGGTCCTTAATCTCATCGGGCTGTGCAGTCAAGTCAATTAGTTTACGATTCATTTCGTATTCGTCCTTAACACGATGCTCAACACCGTCAGGGTCTACCCAACGTTGTAGCATCATGTTGTTCCAATTAAAGCCTTGCTTGTGACGATCAGCATATGCTTCGATAAGACCAACCTTGTTCTTGCTACCCTTAGTGCGAACACCAGGATAGGCACTGAACACATTGTCGCCACTATCGCCGCGCATGATCTTCTCAAACAAGTGAAACTTGGGGTCACCGAGAGTCTTGTGTTCCCCAGTTTTCTTGTCCTTGACAGGCTTACCCTTGTCATCAAAATAACCTTCAAGGGTAATCAATTGACCAGCAACACCGTTGTATTGCTTCACGTTGTTACTAATCAACTGAACATAATCGGTATCGCTGCTGATGATGTAATGTTCGTCGTTGGGATGCAGATGTATGAATCTTGCGATAAGGTCGTCTGCCTCGGCCCGTTCATGGCGCAATACCGATGTATTAGTTTTCTCACGTAGAAACGTAGTGAACATATCATACGTTTCCCAGAACATACGATTTTCTTCAGCCTCACTTTCAGTAAGACTTTGCTCGGCAACTTTACGATGTGCCTTGTATTGTGGGTAGATGTCCTTACGCCAACTACGGCCCTCAAGACAGAACACAACATGGTCAATACCAAATTTGCGTACAGCCTGATTTACACTTGAAAGACTCAAGTGTAGTGCCATACCAATCTTTTCCCATGTATCACTATTGCGTGACGCAATGTGTCGGGCACGAAAGAACGTATTTGCTGTATCAATCAATGCATATTTCACAAGTACACCTATTTACTAGAATAATATACGTATATTATACTAGGTGATTGCGAAAGTCAACTAACTTCGGTACGCCCGTTACCCAAATCAGTCAGTAGCGGTTAAGTGGGGCTTTGATTATACCGAAGGTTATCAAGCTACAACATATACACTAGACACAGCAGTTGTCTATGAATATAACATAGGTGAGTATAACATTGCTGAATACTC
>OGVZ01000176.1_pt1 | contig 10480 bp, 14 predicted proteins | sample 1575881 | NCBI WGS metagenome assembly OGVZ01 (sample SAMN07581520, study PRJEB24739) | freshwater metagenome | place: Singapore | collected 2015-01
GCCATGTGACACATGAACAAACTCTTACCTACACCAGTTCCAGCCAAAGCGATGTTCAATGTCTTTCTAGGCAATCCACCTTTAGTAATCTTGTTGAACATATCCAAGTCAAATGGCAGACGTTCCTCTAATTTGTGATAATACTCGAACCTATCATCACTATCCAGAAGATAATCGTGCCCCACACTATTATCGAAGCTGACGCCAAGTGCATCTTTAAGAATATCAGGAATAGCTTCACTTGTGAACTTCTTGTCTTTGCCATCAATGATTTGAATGGATTGAACAATAGCATTGTACACCGCCTTGTCTTTACAGAACTTCTCGGTTTCATCCAGTACCCAGTCTTTGTTACTTTGTGCCTCACCAAACTTCTGTGTAACCTCTGTGATACTTGTGAACTCATCTTCTGTTAATGTCTTGTCATTTTGCAAAGAAATTTGTAACGCTTCTACACTAGGAGAAGCGTTGTATTGTTCCACAAATGTCTTTAGATGTTGAAAAACTTTTCGTTCAGTCCAATCTGTGAAGTATTCATCCTTCAGAAAGGGAATCACTTTCCGAAGATAATCCTCGTCCTTCATCAGTTGATTCAGTATCACCAGTTCCAGTTTCATCAGAGTTCTCCACCAAAGTTTCCAGGATTCTTTGCAACACGTTAGCCACCATTTGTTCTATCTCAAACTTATGTTCTTCAAAATTAACATTTGCAGGGATGAACAACAAGTGATAATCAAAGTTGACTTTTCCATTCCCTACATCATCTTCACCAGCAAACTCAATGGGACCAAACACGAAACATAATCCCTGAAACGGGCCATCCATGATTTCAATATAAAAATCCGAAGCATTGTTTTCTTTGTAGTAGTGATTGGGTTTCACCTCATAATTATACATTATCATATTCCTCGGTAATCATCTCATTGGTGAACTCTGCCACCAATGAAGAAGTGGAGATGGCGTAGTTCTGTTTGATCCAATCCTGAAATGATGTGTCCTTCAGAATAGGCATCCAGAACTCCTTGGTGTAGGTATCATTCAACCGATACTTCTTCTCCTCACCCTTCTTCTGATACCAACCATTCTGAGGCTTCACCACGTGACCAGATTCTAGTGCCACATCCAGAAGTCCAGACCAGGTGCTGATGCCACCCTCGAATGATACTTCCACAGGAATCTTGCTCTTCTCACGAACAAAGCGAGACTTCTCCACATTGATGATGAAGTTGTAGCCAGTCAATCCATCCGCATCCTTTTCCTGTTGGCGACCAATGATGAAGATGTTGTCAGCAGAATAGTAGATGCCTGTGCCACCTGACACGATGTCCTTGGGAAACATCCCAATTTCCTTATAGGTGTGATTCACCACCACCATGGGAATATCCTTGATGGTCAAGTGAGGTGTACTCATTCTGAACAAGCTCTTCAACTGCTTGGCGCGAGTCATGTCTGCCACACTCTTGCCTTCCAAGGCATCTTCCACTTCCTTCTTGGAGGCTAGATTACCTACTGAGTCCACGATGATGATGACATGCTCGCCACGTTCAATGTTGTTGATTTGTGACATCATATCATGCTTCAGTTGTTCAATATCGGTGATGGGTGTGTGAATCACACGGTCTGTGTCAATGCCAAAGCTCTTGAAATAGCCAGCAGGTGCACCAAACTCTGAATCATAGAACAGAATGGCAGCATCCTCATACTTTTCCAGATAACTCTTAGCCAGCAACATGGCAAAAGCGGTCTTGAAATGCTTGCTAGGACCGGCGAACACAGTCAAGCCAGGTGTAAGTCCGCCATCCAAACGGCCTGATAGTGCCACGTTAATCATGGGCACAGGTGTCTGAATCATGTCCTTAGCTGAAAAGAACTTGCTGTCAGTTAGGACTTCTGTTTCACGAATTGTGGAATTCTTACGTAACTTATTGATTAATGACATAACATCTCCTTAGAATAGGTCATCTAGTGTGGCGACTTTATTGGTACTCCATCCCAAACAGTCCAGAATGGTTCTCATGGGTTCCAAGAAACTCTTGTCGAACATAGTATGATAATCAACATACTTGTGTAAGTCAAGCTCTTTTGGTAATCCCCCAGTGAAGGCAATACTGTTCTCCTTGATGGGATTGGGTTCTTTCAAATACAAATATTTGATTTTATCTCCTTCTTTAATCAACTCATACTTCTTGTCCAGTTTCTTCGCCTTGATGTGATGATTGTACAACAAGGCGCCTCGAACGTGAAGTGGTGTGGCTTTGATGTAAATGCTGCTTCCAGAATGATACTTAGCCAGATTGTTGGCACTTCTGGGAAAGGCAATCTCCTCAGGAGTCATCTGATGAAACTTCTGTTCCAAATCTGCGATGAAGTCCTGAATCTCGGCTTGTGTGCTGGTCAATGCCGTCTTCACGGCATCACGAAGATATTGTCGAACACTGCCAGGCGTGCTGCTTCGAACAATCTCCAAGCCTTGCACCTTCAACTTGGGTTCTTTGTACCGAACACCTTCACTATCATAGACATTCAAGGCATATCGCTTCTTGGCCACCCAGATGGCACGGTCAGCAATCACCTCTCGTTTGAACTCCATCTTGGACACATAACCATTTGTGGTATGCATGATGTGTTCACAGGCAGATGCCAACACCTTGGACACCTTGTCTTTACAGAACTTGTCAATCACATCCACCACTTTGTTCTTGTCCAGATGTGAGAAGTGCTTCTGCACCAAACGATCCAATGTGATGTAACAACTATCTGTGTCAGAATAGAATGTGTACTCCACACCATCTGTCTCACACACCTTGTTCAGATAGTCATTCAACGCACGACCCACGTGCTGAATGATGTATTGACCAGTCAGAGTGATGCCTTCGGCAATCCTGTCATCATAGAATCGGAAGTATTGATTGGCCCAGGCACCATACAAACTGTTCAACTGAATCTTTCTGGCCATCTGAATGTTGTTGTACTTGCTGATGAGCTTCACCTGGTCACCATCTTTGGTCTTCTCATACTCCTTTTGTGCCTCAATCATCTTCTTCTTGTAGAACACACGTTCTGTGAAAATCTTTTCCACGATTTCCGGGAACAATCCTTGATGCTCATGTGTGTAGCAATAGCCATTTGCCGCCATGGCGAAGTTCTTGTTCTTCAAGAAATCATGAAAGTTCACCTCGCCTTCCAATAGAATCTCTGGGCTGGCGTCAGCTGTGATGCCTACCATCATGGTCTCAGGACTCATGTTGTACTGCATGATGATGCTGGGATATAGTGAAGCAGCGTCGAAGCTCACCACCCAATCATACTTACCAGGCACAGGCTCCTTCACATAGGCACCAGCAATTGTTCTGCCTTCATTGTCTTTCTTCTGATGCACAATGATGTTCTTGGCCCAGAGATGATTATGCAGAATGCAATCCCAGGTTCGCACTGCCGAGAAGATGTCTGTGAAGTTGCACTTGGCATCATAGGCCATGGTGATGACCAGTTCAATCAACTTCATCTTGTCTTCCAAGGCATCCACCAGTTCCACGTCCGTGATGTTGTACTCCACAAACGATTGCCAATCTTCTGTGTAGTGTTCCTTGAAGGTCTCGTAGCCATGCTCCAACTTTCTACGTCCCAGCTCTTGTTGGGCAATGTAGTCCAGTTTGTAGCTTTCTTGTGCTGAGTATGTGAACTTCTTATACAAGTCCAGATAATCCAAGTTGCTGATGCCATAGATGTCTGCTGTTGTGTATTCACGACCATTCATGGTGACGGTGCGCTCATTCACCACACGCCAGGGAGACAAGTCTTTCATTCTGTCCTCCCCTAACACACGCTTGATTCTGACCATGAGATAGGGCAAGTCAAATAGCTGTGTGTTCCATCCTGTCACAACGTCAGGACAATTAAGTTGCCAGAAACGCAGGAAGGTCGAGAGCAAGTCCGCCTCATCTCGACATTTAATGTATTCAAAATTTTTCTGGATGTTGCTGACATCAAACTTCTTGGCACCGAATGTAGTAATCTTCTTGGTGATGTTGTCTTGGACAGTAATCAGCAACACTTCTTCAATGGGATTGTCCACACTTGGAAATCCATTCTCTGAGGCTGTCTCAATGTCAATAGTGAAGATGGTGAGTTGACTAATATCGTAGTCCACCTCTTCAGGATATTCTTCTGTGATGTATTGATAGGCAAATGATGTGTTACCAAAGATAGGGAAGTTTTCCACATCCTTGTATTTCTTCATGAAGTCCTTGGCATCATTGATGTCACCAAACTTCATGGGCTCCAGGTTGTCACCAAACAGGCTCTTGTATTTGCCTTCCTGTTTCGCCTTGATGAACATGGTGGGTCGAAAATCCACCTTGTGATTGTCCTTCTTGCCATTTCGAACTTCTCGAACTAGCAACTTATTACCAAATTGCAACACATTAGTATAGAACTTCTTCATTCAACCTCCTCCGGGTCTTGAATGTATACTGTAATATAATCAGTTTTCAACGTTTGTCAAGTAGGCCACGGAACTCGTATTTTAGTGTACCTGTTTTCTGCTTGATATGTGGTTCCAGGAACTTCACCACGTATATAGTGACCGCTGGGATCACCTTGTTGATTCAAGGTGTTTCTACGATGTTTGGTCCAATGATAGAAGTTGTGTTGAAATTCTGGTTCAGCATTTTTCATAGAGGTGATTTCCAACTCCATGTCATCAAACACATCTATCTGTACCGGGAAAAATTGTGCTAGAACATCACCTTGATTCACCGTGGTGGGTATACCAGGAGCATTGATTTTCCAATTCAATGTGAATGTGAATGGCATCCAATAGGTCTCTACAATACCAGACAAAGGAGTAACATTATGAAACACAGTGTTCACAGGTGCAGTCACAAACATGGCATAGGGAAATTCTGTTCGTAATACAAATCCTGTGGACCAGGTGATGACACCATTTCCAAAATGGTGTTTTGGTAACACAGGATTTATATCTTTGGTACGTATGGACACACCAGACACCTCAGATTGTCCTGCACTTCCATCCCAGATGAATGTGAATGTGGAAGGAGATACAATCTCCCACCCATATCCATTAGCCACAGTCATGGGGTTACACTTGTAGGGTGTTCTACCTTGATGCTGTTGCATCCAGGTTCTATCTATTCTACAAGGTCTTATTGGAAGTTGTATTTCATCTGGAAGGTTCAGAACCTGAACTTTCATCAGGGAACCAGTTCAATCTTTGGTCTATTGGGAAGTACAATACCCTTGCCTGTGATGCTATGATATTGATTTCTCAACTCATCCGCAGGTTCTGTGAACAGAATGATGTGATTCTTTTCAAACGTGAACTTTCTGCTGGCTGAGAAAATCATGTAGGGAGCCAGGCCCACACTGTATTGTCCCTTTTCATTTGGGACAATCATCACCATGAGTGGTGTGTCGATGTCTACGGTGTTGTCACGTATCTCAACATCACCAATTAAATCTTCGCCTAGAAGCGTCTTGATGCACATTAAAGCCATGATATACTCAATTGTAGGGGTGTTAGGAGGAGTTACTTAATTATAAAATGTCAATCTTACGTGGCTTCTTTTCTTCTGGAATGATGCGTTCCAACTTGATGGAAAGCACACCGTCAGTCAATGAAGCGTCATGTACTACTACATCATCTGCGAGTGTCCACTTTCTAGTGAACGCACGCTTTGCTAAACCACGATGAACATATTCCTTTTCATCAGTTGATTCAGCCTTGGCTGAGATGGTGAGAACACCTTCAGCCAATTCAACTTCAAGCTCTTCTCGCTTGAATCCTGCCACAGCGAGTTCGATGCTCCAATTTTCAGCATCGTGCTTGATGATGTTGTATGGGGGATAGTTGCTGGAACTATTCACCGTTTCAATGTTGTGTAAACGGTCCCAAAGATTATCGAATCCGATAGCCCATGGTCCACCCAAAGATGCTGCGTTGAATGTATAGGTACGTGTCATAATTCCTCCTGTCGAGCGAATGTGTTAGTGATACCCTGTCGGCGTATCTAAGGTTAATGTTAACTCCTAACACCCCTACAATCAAGTACTACAATTATTTCTTTTTACCGATGTTGTATTTTGCCACCAGATTCCAATCCTTCTTTTCACCAAATGCCAACACTTTGATTTGTGATAATGGTGCTGTATCTTCACACATATCATGATTCACAATGTCCACCAAGCCCCAATCTTCTAATAGATGAGCCACGGTGTTTCTGCGTTGCAAATCATTGTCAGACAAGTCAGCTTGTTTGCCATCAAGAGCAAACAGTTCCTTGAAATGCACAATGAAGTATCTGCCTTGCTTGTGTAGGATGTGGCAGCTCTGATACAACGTTTGGTCTTTGCGTGATGCCACACCAATACGTGTCAGTGTTTCACGAACCTTTAGAAAGTCATCTTGGTTCACCAATTTCACTTCCAAAGGATTGTATCCTGGAATACTAGGTATGTTTATTAAATCATGTGCCATTTGTCAATCCACCTGTGTTCAATCGTTCCTTAATTGTGAATAATTATTTAAGCTCTTTCGAGGTTTATTCTATTTATACAAATTATAACCTTTCTCACCTATTAAAAAGTCGAATTGTATAAATATAACTACACTTTTACAACAAAGGAACAATGAAACATAGACATCACATAATACCTAGGCATGCAGGGGGAACTGATGAGCTTGATAATCTTGTACTTTTGACGGTAGAAGAACACGCACTAGCACATAAGAAGTTATGGGAAGAGCATGGACGTATTCAAGATTATATTGCCTGGCAATCTCTTTCAGGACAAATAACACATGAAGAAGCAAGAAGGCTGGCTGTGTCAGAAGCCTTAAAAGGTAAACCTAAAACACCAGAACAAAAACGCAAGATGTCTGTGGCAAGAAAAAAACGTGGAGGCATAACCACCGGAATGAAATTGCCTCCATGCTCAGAAGAAAGAAAGAGAAAGATAAGCGAAGCTAACAAGGGAAAATCATATAGAGGTTCTGGTTGGAAACACAAATCTTCAACTAAGAAAAAACAATCTGAAGCTGCTTTAAATAGAATACTTCTCACCTGTTCTAAATGTGGAAAGTCTATGAACAAAGCTTCGCTTGCACGGCACCATGGCTTACAAGGTGAGAAGTGTGCTACTAAAGTCCGCCCTTGAACATTCTTTCCTTTAAAACCTGAATCTGTTCAGACGACAGAATCTTCAACGCCTGTAAAGCTTTTTCTGTATTGTAGCTATAATATTTCTTGATTATTTCTAGTTCCTCAATTTTTTCGGCCTTCACCCATTCATTGAAACGTTTTCTTGGCCTGATTGTCGAACTAAGGAAATCAAACTGTAGGCGTTTCTCAACATGAGGACGACTATTCATTTCGTTAGCGGGAATGACAGTATCCGCCCCGAAACTCAAACTTTTATTGACGATGAAGGGATTGTATTGCTTCTCACTCCATTCATCCACTATCAGATTCTCCTTAGTGTAATGAATGGCATTCACGAAATCAAAAGGACTGATTTTCGGCATCTTGTACTCTTCCACAATCCAGTCCTTGATGATTTCTCCATCAAGATTTTTTTCAGTCATGATAAACTGAATCCAAGGTTGCAAGTTGGTCTTTGTGCCGAGTTTTTCTAATCTCTTCCAAAGTTTTTTCCACCGTAGGAATAGATACTCCCGGGTGCCGAGAAGGACTCAATGAACTGTAATTTTCGTAGTACTCTTTTGGATAAAGAAAGTACTGTTCCGTGTGTGGATTCACAGCCATAATATAATCTATATTGTGTTTTGCGTAGTTCGTCCTTTTTCTTTTCCCACCTTTCATGGTCCCAGAACCAGTTGAATAAGTTTCCACGTGTGATGTATCCTTAGAGATATACTTAATCTGTATAGATAACATTTCACCTGTATCTGGAGAACGAACAATCCTATCACAAACACTATCAGATGGGCCTTCAAATACTTCCCATCCACAGAGTGTCCAAAATTCTATAGCTTTATGTTCTGCAAAGTCACCCTTTTGTTTGTCAGTCAATTTTATTGACAACTGATTTTTGTTTTCTAGTCTCATGACTTCATCTCACAGGCAGCCATGATTTCAGTTAGACAAGCCACTAGATTGATTTCAGCGTCAGCCACGAACGCTGCCTTGTACTGATAATCAGCTAACAGCAACACCAACTGGGGAACTTGAACCACCTCAGGCATCAAGAAGTCATACAACTTTCTGAACAACACCGTCGGGTCATTGTCCAGATTGTTCACCACCCAGGTTCTCATCTTCTTGAAGTCCTTCTCACGAAGTGTCACCAACAGCTCCTTCATGTTGGCATCTGACACATTGCTCAAGATGCCAGCATCAATGGTGCCTGACACAGAGTATCGTTGCATCTCATTCAACACACGACGATAATCCGGGAAGTGCTTGTTCAACAGCTCTGCCACCACCTTGGGATCAAACGTCACGTTCTCGTTGTTCAGAATCTCCTGAACACGCTTGAAGAACTTGGCCGCCACCACAGGACGATCCTCCTTCTCCAACTTGAAATCAATCACAGTGGTTCGACTATGAAGTGGGGGAATGATTCTGTTCTTGTAGTTGCACGTGAAGATGAACCGGCAATTCTTGCTGAACTCCTCAATGAATCCACGGAGAGCGGGTTGTGTGGAATTAGGATTGAGATAATCTGCCTCGTCAAGTATCACCACCTTGACCTTGCCGGCCAACGAAACTGTACTTGCGAAGTCTTTGATTTTAGTCCTCAACACATCAATACCAGACTCTTCCGAGCCGTTGATGATGATGTAGTCGCACCCTAATTCTTCACACAGAGCCCGAGCGATTGTGGTCTTGCCTGTACCAGCTGTACCCGACAACAACATATTAGGAATATTGTCCTGGTCCACAAACTCCTGGAATGTGTTTTTCAGCTTGTCAGGCAGAATGCAATCACTGATTTTCCGCGGACGATATTTTTCAACCCAAAGAAACTGCTCACGATTGGCTTCCATGATTACACCTTAGATGTAGAGTCAGCCGCAATAAGATAAGTTAAGTCAGAAGAAGTGGATTCAAAGAAGAACACCAACACCTTGCCTGTCTTGGCCACGGCGTGTGCCACACGAACATTGTACTCATCAGCCACCACCTTGAAGCTGTCAATAGCCATCTTCACATTGAATGACACATCAGAATCACCCAAAGGCTTCTTGTAGCTGTGAGAAGTGCTGTTCTTCGGGTCATTGATGCTGAGTGTCACCTTGCCCTTCTCGGACACGATGTTCAACATAGTGGCAGACACGATGCTGGCGGTCTTCACAATGGTCTGAATGTCAGAAGCCGTCAGCTTGAATGTGTACACATCCTCGAGTTGAGGAGGATTCTCGTTCGGCGCTGTCACTAGACTTTCATCAGCATAGAAATACTCAATCTCACCACCGTTCTCAGACCGGATGGTGAGGCTCTTGTTGCCAAACTCAATGTCAGGATTCTGTGACACAGAAATCAAAGACAGAAGTTGATTCAAATCATAGATGGCAAACTGCTGTGGAAACGTTTCATCCACTACCGCACGTGCCTGAATGCTGTTCACAGCGTTACGTGTAGCCACCTTCTTGCCAGGCTTCACTAGCAGATTGCTGCTGATTTGTGCGAAGCTTTGAAGAAGTGAAACTGTCTTGTTGCTAATCTTCATAAAGGTTACTCCTCAGTGTTTGAATGTTCGTCCGTGTCATGGACATAAAGTAATATAATAGCGTAATGTATGATTTTCAAGATGTCTTTTCTATTGAATCCATCTTTCTTACCATAACGTTGTGCATACTTCAAGATGTTACCAACAGTGAAGCCTACACCATGACCACCATCAATGATGAATTCCGTGGCCTGAAACTTGGTTCTGGAATAATGTTCATCATAGGTGCTGTCAATGTAGGCTTGCAGTTCACGAAGAATTCTATCTTCATGAAATTTGTAATTTATACCTTCATCCATGTTCTAGTCCTTGATAATGGGTTTATCTTTACCATGTGTGTCACACAAAGTCTGATACCAGCTATCACCACGAAGATTGCCGGCATCTCCACATAGTTCACACATCTTGAAACTTCGCTTTTCCACTTCTCGCACCTTGGCATCAAAAGCATCATCAATGAAATCGGTGTAGATTCGGAGACCTCCCCACTTCTCCTTGACCTGAATCACCTTGGTGGTGACTTTGTGTTGTTCCATGTAATCAAACACCTCATGAATCAAGGATGCCCAACCCTTGCCAACGGATTCCAAAGCAAGAGCTCGGTCATATCCCTCATAGATGACATACGTTGGATATCGCGGACTTACTGGTTTCATGTTCACTCCTGAATTAAATCTTCCACTACGTGATTGGGAATATTGATGACAGGATAATTTCTCACCCTATCACCTGGACGCCGGTACCGCTGTTCCATGTGTTCATATTGGCC
>OGVZ01000177.1_pt1 | contig 10479 bp, 15 predicted proteins | sample 1575881 | NCBI WGS metagenome assembly OGVZ01 (sample SAMN07581520, study PRJEB24739) | freshwater metagenome | place: Singapore | collected 2015-01
GTTTCCCAGTCACGATACGAGTTGTTGAGTAGGTTTTGCAATGTAGGCAATAAGGCAGCACCCACCGACTCTTTAGTTTCATCAAAGGCGACTTTGAGGCGTTCAATCTGTCCTTCAAAAGTATTGGCTTGAGTTGCCGCAGCTCCGCCAAAGGTGCTGGCTAATTGCTTAACAGTTCCCTCTAAGCCAAGAGTTTTAATCTCTGCTGATGAAAGACCAATACCTAAACGCGCCAATGACGCTGTGTTGCCTTCATACGCTTTACCAAGTGCATTGGAGACAGTCTCAACGTCCTTACCCGTTGCGGCTGATACGTCTAAAGCAAGTGTAAGCAGTTCCTGAGATTTCTCGACTGATCCAGTAGCGACTGCAAGACGTTGAAGGGCTGGACGAAGTTTGTCATCTGCGACGCCTGTGGCAAGTGAAGTCTTAACTATTTGTTCTTCGACGGACGCAATTTGAGCATCGGTAGCAGCTGTGACATTTTGCAAGGCAAGGGCTAAACGCTTTTGAGCAGCTTCATCTTCAATGGCAGCCTTAACGCCCTCAATGGCTAATTTGCCAGCATAGGCAGCAGCCGCAGCGGCAGCAGCAGCGAAAGCAGCGGCAGCCACCTTACCGAACTTCTCTAGTTTACCGCCAAAGCCTTCAACCTCGTTGGCTCCAACGTCTAGCTTCTTTTTTAAATCATCAACGTCGGCAAGAATGGATAACTTAAGCGTTCTACTTCCAGCCATTAATCGTCCCACTTTCCGATAATTTTAGAAAACGCATCTTCCCACTTTGCAATCAATTGAGGCTGAATTTTGCGAAGTGCTGGATAGATGAAATAGCCAGAATTTCCTCGCCCCTTGCGTGGGGTGCGTCGTGGGAACTGACGATAACGATTAGATCCGAATTCGTAACCTGCCCAGAGGTCTTTAGTTGATCCTCCACCAGAGAAACGCTGAGACGCGAATCCATAAGAGAACTCGCCAATCTTCGAGGTTTTGGAAACTTTAACGCCACTTGTAATGCGATCGACAACGGCTTGTCCAAAGGTTCTAGTGATGCCGTAGGCCTTAACTTCATTGGCGGCATATTGAGCCAGCGCAAAGCTTTCGCGTTTAGCCGCATCAACAGCTTCATCGTCCATCGCTTTGAACGCGGTAATGATTGAACGAAGTTCGCGCTTGTCATAGCTGATTGGTAATTCATCTGCCACCTTTGCGCTCCTTCAATATCTCAATCGCCGTTAGAACTTGGTCTATGTCAGTCCATTCACTCATCGGAATACCGGTTGCAATTGCAATCTCGATTATTAGTCGGTTGATGCTTCCGGCTTCGAAACTTTTGGGCTGTCATCTCCAATCGTCATTTCTTCTACCGATAACTCCCATACTTCTTGGGACTTAGTCGGTTTCCCAGCCGCGTCTCGCTTATAAGCAAAGTAGGCTAGGTCGAGGAAGTCCGCTTGCTGGTAAGCCGAAATATCCTTCATCGAATAAATAGATTTACCCGTTTTGCGTTCCCACTTCGCCCACTCTGGGAGTCCAGCGTTGTAGGTGACTTCCTCGCCATTCGTATATTTAATTGTGATTGCTAACTTCATCTCCCGATTCTCCTGATCTCTTAGCTGAAGGTCTCTGTGACAGTTCCGTTCGCAATCTTAAATGTGAAGGAAACTGTTTGTGCGTCAATTCCTGATCCACCAGCTGTTGGAAACTCTGGAAGGATTGGGAAAACGAATTGTGCGCCGGTTGCAGCGGTTAGGGTTACGCTAATTGTTGTATCTGGTGCGGATTCTGCTGCTGCCCAAAGTGCTTCGCATACAGAGTTAGCCTTGCCCCAGTCTGCAAGCATATCGAGCTGGAAAGTGCCTTCGATATTAACTGTCTTGTAAGCCTCGCCGTCAAGAGTCTGATACGTCTCGCGAACGTTGGTTTTAGTCAATACCGCGTTTGTCGCTTGGGCTTCGATGTCCGTTCCACCTGTGAAAGACAGCGAAATGTCGCGACCGGTAATTACTGTGGTTGCCACTTTTTCTCCTTAGTTGGTTTGTGTGTAATAGGTGGAAACGCGAATATCAGCGACCAATAAATTGACCGCGCCCACTTGCGTTACCGATGGCCGTTCTACTGGGCCGACTGTGTAGCCGTCCGGAATTACTGCCAAAACTGAAAATATCAGCTGCTCAAGATTGTCGAGAGATGCTGGGTTGGAAAGATAAGCGACTCCACAAGTAATCGTCATATTGATCTTGGCGTGAATTGTTGAATCGTTAATTGTGTTTAATTCTAAGTAAGGTGAATCTGGGACAAGAATAACCGCTGGAACTTGCACAGCTTCGGGGACGTAAGAATAAACGTTAGCCGAAACGGAGGCGAGTGCAGTTGCCAGCGGTGTCCGGATAGAAGATAAAACTGTGGAGGCAGGCATTAACCCACCATCGCATCGGTATCAAGATAGGGGCCAAGAAGGCCAGTTACCTTTGCCAATAAATTCTTAGAAAGTCTATAAGGTGTAACTGCAAAATCTACGCCTTCGATTGATCCTCCAGCGGCAGTTCTGGCCTGGAAGATTTCGACAGAAATAGCCAAAACGGCAGCTTCGACGTTGGCATTTCCCACATAGGTTGATGCGCCAGAGAGCGCAGCGTTTCCTGCTGGGATAATGTTCTTTTCCAATACGTCAGCATTTGTGATGGCGGCGGTAAATACATAGGGGCCAATTAAATCATCTGTAACTGTGTGAGTGCCGTTGAATGGCGCTCCGACACTTGTGATAACAACCGATTGACCTTCGGTAAATTCGTGAATCGTCGCGGTGTGAAAGTAGGCGACATTATCGGTTAGTTCAACTTTATTTACTTTGCTTTGAAACGTAACAAGCATCGGAAGAATGATGTTTTCTGATGCGTCAATGATGTCATTGAGATAAGCGTCGTTATAAAGGGAAGACGAGACGCCAAGAATCGTGCGAAGCTCTGAGGCTAAAACAATTGATGGCATCTCGTTTCCTTTCGATCTAGAGGGTGACAGGCCAGCTCGGGAGCGGACTGGCCGTCACTTTTAGGGTTTTAACTAAGCAACCATCCAGCGGTAAGCACCTGCGCCGACCTTTGTAGCCAATGCGCCGTAGCCGTAGTAAGCCACTTCGATTTGACCATTGAGGGCAACGTTTGTCTGGAGACGGAAGCGTGAGGACTCATACCAAGTGTATGCGTCTGGGTTGATTACGATAATGGTGTTGTCGCCAACTCCGGAACCTGTTGTGAGGTTACGATCAACGCGGAAGTTCAAGCCGAGAAGGTTTCCAACAGCTGAACCAGCGGAGAGGTTACCGCCTTGATTCATATTGCCAATCAAGTTTTGATAAATCGGACGTCCGTTATCAGCGAGGTTCTGAATTGCGCCCCATTGCTGAGGTGATGCAATGATGTTCTGCGCGAAGCCTAGAGTTCCAGCGTAGATTGAAACGCCAGCATCGGATACAAAGTCAAGAAGTCCTGCAGCGTCAAGAGTGCGGTTTCCGCCGTCAGTTCCGCCAGCGATTAGGCCGGTTACAACTGCAACGTCGGTTGCCTTTGCGTATGCATACTCCATTTGACGAACGAGTTCATCAAAGAACGCTGGTGAAGAACGATCAAGAAGTTCAACAGAGAAAGTCTGTCCGCCAGCATACTTCTTAACGGATACTGAAAGGAATTCGTTTGTCATTCCTGTTTCATCAATTGCAGCAGCTTCGGCTTCTTCTCCGACAGTTGGAACTGCGGTAATCTTAGGAATTTCAAAGCTCATTCCTGCATCTGGTAGAACGCCGCGAGAAACTGAATCAACAGCTGGGCGATCTGCATTTGAAAGTGGGTTGATGATTTCGGTCAATTGACGGGTTGGGATGAGACCAGCGTTGTTGCTTGTGGTGTCATCTGCAGCCATAACGTATTGACGTGCAGCATCATCACCGAGCTTAGCGCGAACGCTATTCTCGAGATATTTTGCCTTAGTAAACTCAAGGCGAGGTGTTGTGTAGAAAGCTGGGCGTGAAGCCGAGACAGTTTCTACTTTAGCTGCTTCTACCGCTTCTTCTACGGCAGGAGCAGGAGCGGTAGTGTCTGACACTTGTTCTCCTTCGGTTGGGTTCTCTGCTTCAGCGGTTGCCGGAGCAGAATCTTCTTTGGGTGCTTCGTTCTCGGAAGCTGCGACTTCGCTAACGCGAGCGCTGTCAATTGCTGGATCAGTTACAAGGGAAACTTCATCAAGGGTTGCTGAGGTGATAAGCATTGTCCCTTTGTTGTTTGTCCATTCATTAATCTGTGCGCCAACGCTGAATCCATCGCGTAGGCCTTCGGTTGCCTCAACTAACGCATCTTCGCCAGCCATTGTGTTGGCTATACGAAATACAGCCGTTATCCCTTTGTCTGAAACTTCGTGGCTGACAAGCTTCCCTATGGGTCTTGTTCTGTCGTGCTCGAGGAGCAACTTCACAGGCTTCATTTCAATCGAATCAGCTGCGAAAACTGTTGGCCCGACAGAGGTGTTTCCTTGCTCGTTCCAAGTGACAATCGTTCCGCTGATTGTCCGCTTTACTGTATCGGCCGCAGTTACGACCATTGGCATATTAATCTTCATTGGGGATTAAGTCCTCCTCGCGTTGAATTTGCTCAACGCTCATCGCGCCGATGCGGTTCAAGATTTCATAAACTTGAGCGCGTTCCAAAGCATTGCCGCGTAGGAAGTCGTCAAGTGAGAATCTCACCATCACAGGATTTGGCACAAAGTCCGGAAGCGATAGACGCTCCTCGATTGCTTTGAGAATCGGGCGAAGTGAGAAATCAACTAGTGAGCGCCGCTCAGACACAGCGTTTGAGTAAGTCATTGAAGTCGTTTCGGCGCTCAAGAAGTAGGCTGGGATTCCGCAAGCCCGAGCCAATTCTAAAGCCACATATTGACGAGCTTCGGCTAATTGTAATGACTTTGGATCAAAGCCAAATTCTTTAAGATCAACGTCTGCATTGAGGAAAGCCGTAGAGCGAGATTGACGAGCTGTGCGCCAAGCGCTGAGGAGTGATGAAACTCTTTCGGCGGTTAAGTTTGTGCCGTTGCTCTTAAGAATCATTGAAGGGTTAGGTTCTTTGGCGTAATTAACCGCTGCGTTCTCAAGATATACCGCTGCGCTAATTGTTTTGCCAGCGCGGTGCAACAATCCTTCATCTGGGCCATCAAAGCGAATAAGTGAGCCGACTCCAGAATTAGGAACGGCGATTCCATCAACTTTGTATGACTCAATTACTGTATTGCGAAAATCTGTATCAACTGTGACGCGCTCAGGGCTTACGCGAGTCCAAGCTCTTACTCGACCGCCATCGGTTGTTGAATACATTTCAAGAACTTGTCCATAGCCAACGCCATAGAGCCAAATATCTTCGGCAAGCCAGTTATAAATAACAAAGCCAGCAACGCGGGGATCAGGTTGATTGATGACGCGGTGCGGATCTACATATTCGCCAGTAATGCGATTGAATGTTGTGAGAGGTAGCGAGCCGATAGTGCCGCAGATGATATTGCGAGCGCGAGCGACTGAAGGAACGCTCATAGCCAATTGGCGCGTTGAATTTGTAGCACCGCCAAGAATGTTATAAACCGAATCGGTGATTTGCACCGGAGTCAATGCGGCGGTTACGTCGCTAACCTTCTGCGGCGTTTGCGCGGTTACTTGTGGAAAGAAGAAATCTTTGATAGCACCCATTGAGCCTTTATTGTAAAGGGTCTGTGCTACAGAATTACTATATCCACTCCATCATTTGATTTTGTGGCGAAGTGAGTCGCCATAGCAGATGCCACAGCTCCACAGATAATCGCATTAGAGACTTTGCGGCCCATTACCCATCCGCCATCACCGAAAGGCAATTTGACAGCGGATAGGCATTGTTTAGTCAGTTCATCTTGTCCCGAGTGAACTAACCGCTGAGATGAGATTGCTCCCAGTAACTCATCACAGCTTTGGGCGTAGTCGAGACCATCTATTGGCTCAGTCCGAATTCCTGCCGGTGCTAATCGCGCAGCAACGGCTGAAGCGGTTCTCGCCGAATAGGCAACGAGCTGGACTGGGTATTTCCGAACCCAATCTGCCAAATCGTTAGCCAGAGATTTGTCATCGAGGTTAGACGGATTGAACCAAGTTTGCAAAAGGATTACTTGGAACTTATCACCTTCGAGTTTCTGACTAGCGACTAGCGCCGCTTGCTTTCTATCCGGACTGAGATCAATAGCCAGCCAAGTATCCGCTTCAGGGTTGAGTCGAAGCCCCTCAACTTTACAACTTTCCCATTGAGACGGATTGATGACTGGGTTGATGGTGTCAACCCATTGGCATAAAACTTCTGTGCGCACAATATCTTCGGGGTCTGACAATACGGCGCGGATATTGTCGGGGTGGACTGTGTAACCAAGTGACGGATTGGCTTGGCAGACACCTAGCCAAAAGTCTGATGAATTGTCGAACTTGATGCCTTGAGGTGCGCTCCACTCGAACCAACCAATATCATCAGAGCCGCCGTGAATGGCTGCGTAGGCTCGCTCGCGTAATTTGTTTAGGACGATTGAGTGCTGATCGCCAGCATTTGAATAAACCCATATTTGAGGATTAGGGCTAGCCATTTGGGTATAACGCAAAGCAGACCAAACGTCCTCGTCTTTATATTCTCTTGCCTCATCAAGGTGAATACATTCGGGCGCCGCAATTCCTCGACCGGCTGAGTTATTGGCTCGGACGATATACCGGCGGCCTTCCGTGAATTGCAATTCTTGAAATCCCTTACTTTCAAGCTTCTTAGTAAATTCGGCGGCTAGTCGGGGAGTCTGCTCGATGATTCCGTAGATTTTGTAAAACAATTCCGCTGAGGTTGTTAGTTTGTGAGCTGTGTGGACTTGTAATTTCTCTTTCAAAACGTAGATTCTGAACAAGATTTGAAGCGCCATAAAGGTTGATTTGCCCTGTTGTCGGGCGCATAACAAGGTGACAACTGGGTGCGCCCATCTTCCGTCCGGCTTGTATTTAAGCGAGTGATGGGCCAGCCATTGCTGCCAAGGAAGCAATTCAAAGCCGATTTCTTCGCAAAACTTAATCATTTGCTCGCCGTGAGAGGGTAAATCGCTTAGTTTTGTGTGAATTCGAGGGTTTGGCACACCTCGGTAAGCCGATTCGTCCCTAACTCGGGCGATCTCTGTGGATTGCTCCATTAAATTCCATTTTCTTCCAAATAATGCACAGCCGAGCCATTTTCAGGGAAAATCTTCCCAATGGGGGTCGTGGGTTTCCGTGTGCGCTCAAAAAAGGTAGGGGTCATACGATCGCGCTTACCACTATTACATTTAACGCAAGCTGCAACCATATTGGTCGCTTCATCTGTGCCACCCTTGCTGATAGGTATAACGTGATCGACTGTATTGGCTTCTTGGCCGCAGTAATGGCAAGTGTAGTAATCGCGTTCCAATACTTCTTTACGGACTCGCTGATAGTACGCGGAATGATAGCGCTTACTCAATGCCAACCCTTGCGCTCGAAGTGGCTTAGTGCTTTGCAACTATCGCCGTATCTATAACGAATGTACTTAATCGATGCATCTATTTGTCGCTTTGGACTTAAGTCTCGATACCAAGTAGAACGCATTTGACCAAGACCATAATGAGATCCTAAACGCGCCTTCGGGTTCCATCTTGACTCGTAATGAATCAGCCAATTAAAACACTGAAATTCTTCCCAACTCATTTGATTGTATGCGTACAACTTGAGATTCATATCTGCTTTTGATGGCGTTGTATTTATTATTGTTAGTAGAGCTGCAATAAGCGTCGTAGCCATCAGGCGAAGACAATGGCCCTCCCTCAACCTCCGCTTTAGGGCCAGCTCCGCGCCCGCGCTATGGCGAGATGGTACTACCCTTGTCAAGTAGGTTCTCATAAGTGCAGGTCAGAGCCTTTCTCTATTCGAGTTCCAATACTTTCCTCACATCAATCTCTTGGCTTCCATTTAATCCAATTATGGCATTTCTTAGCTTCTCTCTGCCTTCACCGTGGAACTTTGTTGTCAAATATGGCTCTGATTCGCTACCTTCTAACCAATCAACTAGCTCACCATTGGGATCAATAACTAAATCATCAACAAAATTGAACTTATCCAATATTGCATCAATCGACGAATCTCTTACTGTTTCAACTATCTCACTTGGCACATTGGCTTTCACCCATTCAACAAACTTTTTATCTGATTTGATAACCCACTTGAACTTTGGCTTTGTTGTGGTGATATATGCGACCACCTCATCGCCTAATTCAGCCTTTACTCGATCAGCTCCGAGGCTATCCATCTCGGTCTTTAATTCAGTTCGTAACTCATCTTTTAAGCGTTTTGCTTGGTCTGCCAGCAAGCTAATTGCCGCTAGTTTCAGACTGAGATCCTTGATTGCCATTTTGCTCCCTTTTCTTTGCTCTGTTTAACCGGACTTCTAATGAGGTGACATTTACGCCCATATCTCGAGCGATAAATTCAATATCAAAGCCCCACTCGAGCATTTGACGGATATATGCAAGCGAGTGGGTGCTTCTGCCTACTTTCTCTTCCCTGCCCACCCGTCCCCCTTGAAGTGTGTCGGTGTCGGCGTCCAGATACGCCACATAAATACACCGCAATTGTCGCAGGTTACTTCTTTGGGCTTGTCGAATCCAAGCGCGACATCTTTAACCGCTTCACATTTATCGCACTTGAACTCATATATCGGCATCAATGAACCTCTCGAGTGTTGCATTACCGTTCCAGTAACGCTCTTTAATGCGTTCTTGCCCATCGGCTATTTTACAGATTCGGCACTTAGCTGCTTTCATCTTGTAATTACCGCATTGGTCACAACGGGTTATCTGATCTTCCTTATTAGCTACCCGTTCAGCTGGATCGATAAGACGCTGCTCAAAGCAATTCTGACACTCCATCAGCCAGACCATTTCGCCAGGTTCAATCTCGGACTCGTAGGCAGTAACGCCTCGATGAGCCGTGACCTTCTGGCATTGGCCGCACTTAAACGGATGGATTTCTTCAATCACCGCTGGAACGTCCATTTGCCATCTGATCCGATACGCATCCATTTAGCTGGATGACCGGACTTTGGCGTAGGGCATACCCAACCGCGATACTCCTTGCCTTCTTTTGTGCCTTGCTTGAGCACCATTGGGCCATCGCCACCAGAACACAACGGAATCTCATCAATTATTTCGCCACCTAATTCTTTGGCGATATCACTAACGTCCCAGACGATAGGTTCAGGATCATTAGGTCGTCGTTCTTTTACGAATTCAGCGAGTTCGGGCTTTGTTGTCTGAATTGGCTTTTTAGGTGTGCCACTTGGCTTTGCAAAAAATCCAGCCGCATTAAGAGCTCTACCCAAAGACCCAGTTTCCGCCAATTCCAATGCATATTGCTTTTGTTTTGACTCAGACGATAATCCTGTTGTCCAAGGCGCAGGATCAGCCTCAGTACGAAAGAGTTCAGTCTTAACAATATACACATCGCAGTTAGACGCGAGTGATTCTTCCAAGACGTGAGTCTTGATTCGATAATCTGGATACTCATTTATGAACTCTTTCAATCGATCTTGCACACTTACATAATCATCAAGGTAATTCGACATTTAACTTCTCGCTCCCTGCGAACTGTTCGATCGCATAATCTAATTGTTCTTTTAATGACCAGAAGGTTCCATCTGGCCAGTTCTGTACGTCATTGGCGCAAGGTTGGCAATAAAACCGCACTTGAGCCTTTCGGATAGGTGTTTCAGATTGAACGCGCCAGACTGCTGGCGATTGTGCTAATGGATGCCAAGAGCCATCTTTTAACTGGCCCCATCTGCTCTTGCATTGATCGCACCACTGGCGCGGATTATGATTGCGACTTAAGCTCAATGTCGTCCCAATCTTCTGGTGTGCTAAATCGGCAGAGAGCCAGAATTCCGGAATATCCAATGAGATCGAGATACGAATCTTCGCGCATTGGACTTGCCACCATTCTGCTGAGTTTCGTTGCGATAAAGACAATCGCCACGTCAGATGGGTCTCGGAGCTGAACACCAAGTTCTCTCGCGATTTTGTAAATTCGTAAAAGATTACTCCTCGGGTCACCATATTCGTACCCCCTGTCTTCGAGGGTGTTACGAGCGTCGTCAATCCATTCATTAAGATCTCTCTCTGACATATTGCACCGAGGCCCTTCCTCGCTTGAAGCCCTCATTAAAGGCTTTTGCTCTGACAGAGACATATGCGCGGTAAAGAATGAACTGAACGCCAATGATTGATGCAAAGATGATTGCGTCTGAATATTTACTCCACATCAGCGCTCACCCCGAATCGATCTAGCCAATATGCCGATATCTCCTCACGGCTTAAGCGACCTCGAGCAGACTTGCGCCCAAGTGACTCAATTGCGTATGACGGAATATCGTGACTGGGAAAC
>OGVZ01000178.1_pt1 | contig 10455 bp, 3 predicted proteins | sample 1575881 | NCBI WGS metagenome assembly OGVZ01 (sample SAMN07581520, study PRJEB24739) | freshwater metagenome | place: Singapore | collected 2015-01
TTTTTTTTTTCAAGCAGAAGACGGCATACGAGATAGCTTCAGGTGACTGGAGTTCAGACGTGTGCTCTTCCGATCTGTTTCCCAGTCACGATAGACATTAGTTGTACATTAAGATTTTTAGTGTTGTGTTGTTTCACCACAACATTATAAGTTTTAGTTTATTATTGATGATACTTTCAAAGTGTTTTCACCTCATTTAATTATTTGAGGCATTGTGTGTGTTATTTTGAATTTTGGTCCACACAATTACATCTTTTGAGTAGCAAAAATTCCTATTTAATATTTCGTGTGTTATTTTTCTTTTTTGGTTTTGGTACACGGAATTACATCCTTATGGAGCAGCAAAAACCTTCTACATACTCATTTTCATGTGTCTGTTTTCTGGTATTTGATAATTTGGTAAACATCTCTCACACGCGTTTGGAGCATATTGAGAGTCCGGTTAAATACAATACTTTGATTACATTCGCACATGCTGATGTTATAAACTAAGGAGTTCGGCTAAAAGTAAAACAATTCCAACTGAAAAAAGGCCATGTGGGGCCCGTCGGCCTCACTAAAGGAAACTTATGTTATTTATGATTGGCACTATGATTGCCATCATAACTATTATTAGTCAGCAGACTGTCACAGTCATTTGCGACACGGCACGTAGTCTTTTTAAAAAATTGCACTGCGGAGTTAGGGTTGTAACCCCTCATAGGTTGGGCACTATGTGTCACCCTATTGCCAATCCCCCTTGTGGTGGGGACAAAACATATTGTTCTACTGTTTTTACAACCACAATTTCTCCCCATGTGGGAATACCTAATAAGTCTAATAGTAATATGAATCATCAATCATACATCAATGATATGTTATATATTGTGCCACGTGTTAATAGAACTTATAAGGATATTAAGTACGACAAGCATTATGAGTGCTTATCGTCGATAGCATCCTCTTTTCATGGGGTGGATGGTATTAATTTCATACGCACAGTAATCACGCCCAATATGACCAATGACACTATTATGATGGTTGTGGATTTATTGGCACACTTAAACAGGAATGTCGATCGTACGGAACACAACCATAAGCGTGCCCGTTTTACGCGGGCACAGCGCCATACGATGTGGCATAATAGGCTTAAGTCTATTAATATACCATGCCGTGGTGCGAAGCGTTTTATGACCAACTACACGTTACAAGCTGATGAGGTCGACGACTCGTCTGATTTTCAGTTTACTCAGACGTTGGCCGAGAAGATGGCAGAAAAGCGCAAAGTAGCTCTGGAGAGTATTAAGGCTGTTGAAGCTGCTTTGGCTGGTGAACCTACGGTTTTGCCTAATGACATAACGCCCACGCCATTGTTGAGAGCAACGCTAATGGATCAAGTAGATGAACAAAAGCGTGCAGCCGATGCTATGTTGGCTTCAGTTAAGAAGCTTAACCGTCGTTATGACGATGTTACTAATATCACGCCCAATTTATTTGGCAATGATGTGGTACATGATTACGGTGATCTCATCCTACCGGTTGCTATTTTGGTTTATAACATTTACAGATCGCGCAACGTCACTGACGCATTAGTGGCAGTTGTTAGTTTTGCAGAGCGATTATCATCGCGCAATGGTCATGCTCGTGTGCGCGCTGCGGCCACTTGGGCAACATCTTATATTTCCTACAAAAATGATGAGCTCATGGGCCATCTGAGTGCATTGTGCAAGCATTTTAGATCTCAACCTAAGGTTGAATTGCAATCCAGTGATTATATTGGTGCTTTTAGCGCTATAGCCAGTGGAATCACCAAAAGCACACATGTTAGGGCTTTTGTTTACCTGACTGCATTTGCGTTTATGGGAGTCACCGCGTCTATATCTGGTGTTGCGCCCGATATTAATGCCTTTTCCAAACAGGCTTTGGAAATGAGTACTAAGATAGACTTGGCGCGTAGCACCACAGGCGTCACCATTGGATTGTTAACTCAATCGGTGCAGCTGTGCGCAGAGTTGTGCTCTTCCTTTATGCGTGACGGATTTCAAGCATTTTGGTCAAGCGACGCGAAGACTATGCGCAAAATGCAGGATGATGGTAAAGCCATTTTGTTGAGGGCTTCCCGTTTCGCAGTGTGTTGGCAGCACAAGGATATGGTTCAACTTGGTGAAGATCTCAAAGCCTATATAGATGATTACAATGCCAAGAAGCCGAAGTTCGAAGTGTATCGCATTGGACCAAAGTTTGTGGGCATCAGTTTTGATTCGGAAACAAATTTAGCGTCCATGTGGGCTGATGTCCGAAAGATCGCTGAGGGCGTTATTGCTGCATACGAAGATTATAAGGCCGTCTTAGCATCCGTATCATTTCGAGTAGCACCATTGTGCATTGGATTAGTCGCTGGTTCATCCATTGGTAAAACTTCTGTAACACAGTATATCGCCAAATGGTTCCTTATGTACGAAGGAATGAGTGACGATATGAAGTATGTTTACACAGTTAACCCTAACCAGAAGTTTTTGGATGGGTATTATCCATGGCAAAGCGTGTTTGTTTTAGACGATGTTGCCACGGTTCGTCCAGAATATATGAAGGAGGGTGATCCACAAGTTCTTGGAGTTATACAGTGGGTTAATAATGTTGCCTTGTTAACGAACCAGGCCGACCTTAACCGTAAGAGCAATACACCATTTTTGTCTAGGTATGTTATTTTGACCACCAATCGCAAGGATTTGAACGCGCACAAATATGCCAACAATTACCCTGCCATATTGCGTAGAGTTAAGTGGTTTGTCACCGTAGATGTTGATGATAATTTTATCACGTCAACTAATACTTTGGACACCACCAAATGCGCACAATGGTACGATGATGGCGGCACTGGTATTCCTCCATTTTGGCGTTACACTATAGAGTTGTGTGAGGTTCACAATAACGGGGAGAACATGCGCAATACGTATACTACCATTCTTGAGAGGTGCGATTACGATCAATTGCAAGATTGGTTGAAGAAAACAACTGATGAGCATTGGCGTATACAAAATGTCATTATGCAAAACGTTAGTACGGCCAGCGTTATGAAGATGTGCCCAGAGTGCAAGAAAGTGTCTGGGTCCACACATGGCAATGAGTGTTCTAAACGGGGTGCTATTGTGCAGGCCTCCATATCTGAAGACATTGGTGATGTTGGTCGTATTGTAGTGTCCAGCACCGGAGTTGCTATGCTGGGTGCAGGATGTGTGCGGATTGTTCACGCATTGTGCACGCGCACGTGGGATAAATTGTGTGCAGTGTACAATTGGTGCAAGTGGTGTCATTATTGTATCACTATTGGTGTGGCATTTGTAGCCGATTTAGGGTACACGGTGGCACTAATGCGCGAAACTATATGTAGTGTTAATCCTATCGTGAGAGGCGCTATTGCTATGTGTTCATGGCTGAGTAATTTGCTCGTTTTTATGTATATACCATGGACTTATGCTTTAGTTATTAGCGCTATGTTTTCCCAGTTACCTTCACGCAGTGTAGTTGCCGGACGAATTGGATTAAAGCACTGGCTTAAGCCCATGATTGGAGTTGGTGTTGGGTTGACCACTGTGTCCGCATTGTGGTACCTCGGCACTAGAAATGGCAAGAATAAGGTTAAGGGTTTTGAGCAGGCTGACGAACCCGATTTCTCAGCTTTTGAACCGAACCCTACGTGGGGGCAAGGCCGACGTAAACCTTACGAAGGTGAATCGTTGGTTACCGCTTGGCCTACAAATAGTAGGTGTACGGCGGGCAGTAGCCACGAGGGCGTCATGGATAAGATACGGAGGAATCAATTTGTCATCTTAGTCAAATCAGATGGTGGCGCCACCCGTGGTAATGGGTTTGTGTATGAGCCAGGTTATATTGTCATTAACGCACACACGCTGAATAAGCACCGCAATCGTGAGCTCATGGTTACCCTAGCATATATGCCACAGGACAGGGATTTAGGTGATTATGGGGATGAGAAACCACGTAATTACACTATTGGTAAAGTCGATGCTTGTCAGGTATTTTATATGCCCGATAGTGATTTGGCTATGATACATATGCCCATGGAAACGAGGACTGGTTTGAAGGGGTTTGTACTGGATCCTGGTAGCGCTAATTTTGGTATGGATCCACACGTTATGGGCAGAGAGCTCAATGGCGCCCCATTTTGTGTTTCGGTCGCCTACAAGCATACTGCCGAGAACGTTTTATATGGGGAGGCGCCAAACGACTTTTACGTGAAGAAATGCGTGCATTATAGCTCTATCAAAGAGATGAAAGCTGGGCATTCTGGTAGCATTTATCTGGTTCACAGTGGGCGTAAGGCCATAAATGAGTTTGGTTATATGGCTATTGCTGGCATACACATGGGGTGTGCTAATGCTGTAGATGGCATAACAGGTTTTGTCACCATATTTGACAGCAAAATGTTATCCAACATGCGCGAGAAGCTTAGCGCTATGGCGATTTCACATACCATGGCTATTTCCAGTAACATGGGGCAGTTGGGGCCTGCTTTCGTTAAATCTGCTAACCTCCACGCTGATGTGTGTGTTGAGGATAGTATTTTTGATTTAGAGAAGGGCTCAGTGGGTGGTTATTTAGGGCCGACACATCCCAAATCCGCTATATCATGGTTAGATTACAACCCCAGCGATGGTATGGTTAGTCTTACTGTGTATGGTGGTATTTCTGGTGACAGTAGGAAATCACAAGGCGTGGCGAGCGCTTACCGTCCTACTCCTTGGTCCACAAGCATGTGTGGACACCAGCGTCATTTGGTTTTGGGCGATACAAGCAACCAGTATTTGCCTGCTAAGGTCAATCTTAGTGAACTATGGCAGGTTCACAGGATATGCCTTTTAGACCTATGCGGAGGCGATGTCAGAGGGCCAGATACCAAGGCTCTGGAAACTGCCATAGCTGGATACGTATCGGACGTTGTGCAACGTGTTGAAATGTCTGGTAATACTAAATCCTGGTCTATTATACAGCCCTTGACGTATCATGAAGTCATTAATGGCCGTGATGGTATATATGATGGAATAGTCAAGAAGACTGGTGGTGGCTTTGGTTATAGTGGTCCAAAGCATAAACACGTTAAAATGTGCGATGAACCTATTGTGGGTCTTAAAAAGACGGGCGCACACTGGACTTTCGATGATGATGTTATGGAAAGCGTAGAGGCAGCTGACCGTCTTTTGCGTAGGGGCATTGACCCACGTTTTGTGTACACGTGCCACTTGAAGGATGAGGTCCGCAGCGCTACTAAGATCGAGCAGAAGAAGGTTCGTATGATATGTGGGGCTAGCATTCCATGTATAATTCTTATGCGCAAATACTTGTTATCTCTCATATTGTTTATGCAACAGAACCCCGTGGCTACTGAGTGTGCGGTGGGGCTCAATGTCGAGAGCAAGCAATGGACAGATTTAGGTAATTATTTGCGCACCAAGGGCGGCGATGATAGGTATATCGCAGGTGACTATAAGTCATTCGACAAAAACCAAACGTTCCCCATTAGTTACGCTGCGTCCCGAGTGATGTTGTTGTTAGTTGAACATGCTAACATATTGCATGGGAAATATAGCGCCGAAGACATCACGGCTGTGCGAACCATATTGTTAGGTTTGTGCCACCCCACGTACGATTTCTTTGGCACTTTGGTTCGTGTGCTAGGTACCAACCCCAGCGGGAACACGTTAACTACGCAGCGCAATTGTATTGTGAATAGCTTATATATGCGTTGTGCGTTCGTGGTAGCCGCTAACATATATACCGGGGCAGATTTCAAAGTTGCAATCCAGTGGTATAGCAAAGCTGTGTCGCAGATTAATTATGGTGATGACATAGTTGCCGCCGTGGCTAAGGGGTTTTCGTGGTTTAACCATGATGTTATAGCACACGTGATGGGTGGTTGGGGCATTACATTTACGCATGCTGACAAAAGCACGGACGTAGGGCGCCCATACGATAGTTTTTCTGATATTACATTTGTGAAGCGATCGTGGGTGTATGATGCTGAGATACAAGGCTATATGGCCCCACTGGACCCAACGTCCATTGTCAAATCCCTGCATTATTATCACCAAGGGAATGTGCTATCCACAGTGCAGCAGCAGGTGCACCTTATACGAGATGCGGCCGAGAATGCGTTGAACTATGGACGCAACGACTATGAGAATGTTTGTAGTTATTTGCGTGAGCTAGCCGGGTGTGCTGGGTTCTCCGACTCGGATTATAGAGAGGCAACTAACTTTACGAGCTTTGACGATTACTTGAGTAGGTATGCCATCAATAGTGTTGGTAATCACAAGTTTGTGGGGATTCCTTGCGATATGGATCCACCCAGCCTTTTGATCAACATTCGTGGTGATTACACCAAGTTATTGCCCAAATCTGCCAAGGATCGAGAAGGGTCATTCAATCCATATGGGAATGGTCAACCTTTGGTCACAGACGTATCGCATTACCCGCTTAATGTGGATCAGTGCAAAGTGATCACAGATTCTGCATGTATGTTAAGCGGATTACCAACCTGGATATGTCGCCCTGCGTGGAGCTATTTGTTGGCAAGGTGGTTGAACGTGCAAGGAGCGGATGCATTGGCTTTAGTGGAGAATGTGGCATTTGTGATAATAATCATACTGGCTCGGCTGCTCGTATGTGCGATAACACCACTCATGTTGTGTGTGTGTTGCTGCAACACAGCACGCCGCAGGTACGGGCTATGGTTGTTGTTCGTGGCATATGTGAGTGGAGACGTGCATTGGTTGTGGTTGCTTGGGAGCTTGATTGCTATACCGTTATATAGGGAATATTTGTGCGGATCTTTTAACCCATACGGCAATGGGCAAGGTGATTGGCCAGCGGCGCTGCACAGTAATACGATTTTTGGGGATGAGATGTTGCCATTGTTGGATGCTGTGTACGAAGGGAAACCACCACCCGTGGTAGTAGACCTGTGTGAGACACCCTTTAGCCATGTTTATTACAACATTGGCAACCGCCGTTTTGCCCACGTAGACATGAGTTCTTTTACCGTGCGTGAAAGTATGGTTAAGCAGTTTATGGCACACGGCGGGGTGTTGATTAAGTGTGATAGAGGAGTGCACGATGACAAATGGGCCGGCAAAGCTTTAAGTTTCCCCGGATTGGCCGCCACTACCCCGTTGATGATTGGTAATTGGACAGTAAGGCGTAGGTCAGCTATGGTGTCTGGTGAGGGCCCACGCGCACGCGCTACTAGGTTCGAGTGCACACGTGGCTCACAAGAAATACATATAATATATTTTACCATAGACACACCCCGCGTTGTTAAGAAACGTAGGGTTAATATTTCGTGCCCAATCTACGAACCTAGTGGTTTCGTGGTTGATGGCACTGTAACGCCCCCTTGATTGGGGGCCCACCATAACCGTGATGGTACTGACGGTCTGATGCAAATTCCAGAAAACCTGTACCTGTGTGGGATAGTTACTTAGTTCGTTAATTACTTATACATACATATACGAATGATAGGATTCCATGCAGCGCGGCTTAGTTGCTATTCACGTTTTGCGCGCGTTGTGAGTATATAAGTGTGGTGCTATGGTCAGCATCACATGGGTATTTTGACCACCTGTTTCTAATCAAAATATAATAACTTTTGTCGATGACAATGAGGGCGAAGTGCACGCTGCGCCCTCCATTACCGACCCTACATTCGAACGTGGTGATGATACCATAGCCGATTTGGGGAATTGGTTCTCACGTCCCATCAGAATTCAGAAATACACTTGGGCTGAGGGGGCAAATTTGGCCCAAGCATTTAATCCTTGGCATAATTATTTTTCGCACCCTGAAATATATGCTAAAATTAAAGGTTTTAGTCGTTTGAGATGTAAGTTGCATGTTAAAGTAATAATTAATGCGTCCCCTTTTCAATATAGCTTGGGTATTATGGCTTATAGACCATTGTGCGGTGACGGGACTGTGCCTGCGTTTTCTGGAGGTGAGTTGGCCAATTACACGACAGTTACGAACGATGTACCTTCACTTATGGTGTACACGCAGTATCCCCATGCGCACATAATGCCGCAATTGTCTAAAGGTTGTGAAATGGAGTTGCCTTTCGTGTATTTCAAAGATTGGATTCCTTTGGAAAACTCTTCTTTGAACCATTTGCGCGATATGGGTCGAATGGTTTTGGCTTCATACGATATTTTGCGTACGGCGTCAACAACTGTGAGTGCTAATCCCATTTCTGTTTCTGTGTATGCGTGGGCGAGTGATGTGCATTTGGCTGGGCCGTCTATGTCACTGCAGGCTGATGAATATTCAGAGCGGCCAGTAAGCACAGTGGCCAGTGCAGTGGCAGCTGCTGCAGGGGCTTTGCAGAACGTGCCACCATTGGCACCATTTGCACGGGCCACTATGATGGTTGCCAACGGCATTGCTTCCGTAGCACGGTTTTTTGGGTTTTCTAATCCTCCGATTATTGACCCAGTCCATGCAGTGCGGATCAATTATGCACCCAATTTGTGTAGTCCAGATATACCAACTCAAATAGAGAAATTGTCCATGGACCCCAAAAATGAGCTAACAGTTGATTCACGCACTGTTGGTTTGGATGGGGTTGACCATATGACGATTGCACATATGTTGGATAGAGATGTTTATTTCTCTACTGCCATGTGGCAAGCTTCCGATGTTCCGGACACTTCTTTGTTTGGTATGGATATCAATCCTGCTATATCAGATTTGGTTTCTGTTTCTGCTAGTTACGGTAACGGTTTCAAAGTGCAGATGACGCCATCAGCTTTATTGTCGCAAATGTTTGCGCATTGGCGTGGTCCTATCAAATTGAAGTTTGTGGCCGCTTGCTCAGCGTTTCATCGTGGACGTTTGCGTATTAGTTATGATCCCAACGGTCGTTGGGGTATCACTGAGTTGGGCACAGCTAGGTTGTACCAAAAGGTTTGGGATTTGGCGTCAGCGAACACGTTTGAATATGAAGTACCATTTATGGCACCCTCCACGTATTTGTCCACATTTCGTGGTGCCTCTGACGGTAGTAGGTTGTATAACAAGTTTTGGGAAGAAAGATCGGCCACTGCTGGCACGACGTATAGTGGTGCGGTGTTCAACGGTTGTATTCGTGTGGATGTTATGAATGAGTTGACAGCCCCTGCAGCCGTGGATGTTCCCATTTTTATATATGTTAATGCAGGTCAAGTCGAATTCGCCAATCCTATATCTATTAACTCAACGGGTCAGTTCACACATGCCGTGTTGCAGTCTTTGGAAGTTGACGACGAAGTTCAGCAAGAGGCTATTCCCGTTGTTGACAAGATAGATCACCGCAATGATGTATATATGGGTGAGCGCATCGTGTCAACGCGTCAGTTAATACATAGGGCTTCGTTTTGGGATGTTCTTAGGCCTTCATTTATTGGTGCACCATCCGATTCAACATTTGATATGGCCACGGCTACATGGCGCACGATGATGGTTAAGTGGATTTTTCCCAGGTTCCCCATGCCGTTTGCCATTTTTCCAAACGCAAGTGGGGGATCTATGCCAGCACCTAGTACTGGTTGGTTACCATGGAGCGTTTTTGCTAGGCCCACAGTATCAATGGGCTATGGTAGCAATTCTCGTACCACACCAATGTCATTGTTTAGTATGTGTTATGTAGGGTGGCGCGGCTCGATTGTCTGGCGTGGTTTTATGGAGGGAGAGAACACTGCCCCAGGTAGTGGCATACATATCGATGAACTGACGCTTAGTAGGGAGATTGCTTCACCAGCAGTGCTTAGGCCAGCTGACCTGTCAACAGTGTCGGCTCCTGCGAACAGCAGTTACAACGTCTTGCGTGGTGGCGCTGTGGTTAAGGTCATTGATGGTGGAGCTGACCCAACAGTTATGACGGCGGATGCAGGGTTCCTTGCATTAGTTAACGGTCGGATAGCTGATATGTACTCTGATATGGACACCAAAGCCATTGGTGTGGCACGTGCGTGTCCTGATCATACTCCGTATGTTGAGGCAGTGGTTCCCCATTATTCTAATTTGCGTATGCATGCTGGTAACCCCAACTATTATAATGCCATAGGTACCGGATATAACACCACTAATGGTTATGCCACTAGCGGTGATACACCCGATAATGTGGCGCTTATAGCTAGGTTGAGCATCGCAAGATCCATAACACCAGCAACTGTTGCGCAAAGATTGGCAGTTCCTCCTGTCCAGATGTACGTCCACGCAGGTGTGGATTACTCTAATTTTATGTTTTTGGCTGTTCCCACCTTGTACAGATACACCACTACCACGTCTGGTGCGTTCCCTACGGTAGCAGGGCAGAATGACGATTAGCGAGTGCACGCTTTAAATGCACAGTTTCGAGTTTAACTAATTACTTATAATATAATATCTAATGGTATTGTAATATCGTATTTGGTTTTTTGCAAAAAA
>OGVZ01000179.1_pt1 | contig 10418 bp, 15 predicted proteins | sample 1575881 | NCBI WGS metagenome assembly OGVZ01 (sample SAMN07581520, study PRJEB24739) | freshwater metagenome | place: Singapore | collected 2015-01
GTTTCCCAGTCACGATAGGCTTCCTTCTCAAAAGTGCTTAAACCAAACGGATAGCCAGCGGCTTCGGGATAAGCCGGTCGTACCAACTGGTCGGCAGCTTGCTGGACGGTGGGTTGAACAACAGGCTGAGGGGCTTCAACAGGAGCTTCTTGGGCAGTGATGTCGCCAAGCTGCGGCTTTGCTCCGCGCACCATTCCATAAGGAGTGGTACTGATGTAGCCGCTCGGACCCATAACATACCCATATCCCTCATCAGGCGTGGGTAGTTCGCCACTCCGCATAGGACCGCCAACAATCGGAACTCTCCTAATCATCGTGCTTTCTCCACGACCCGGAATATTGCGGACAACAAACTCATCAGGAGCAGGTACGGTTCCCGGCTGGTTTGCAGCAAGAAGCTCTTCAGCCGTAAAGCGGGGACGACCTACGTTCATTGCAGCCCTAGCCCTATTAGCCTGTTCTGAAGCAGTCATAGCCGTAGGAAGGCTTTGCTGCCCATAATACTGACGATTAGCAATACGAGTCCACTCCTTGTCCGTAAGCAAATGGGCAGCACCAACGGCAATTTTGGCCTGAGCCTTTCTAGTAGCTATGTCAGGGCTGCTCATAACTCCTCCACGCAACCCTTTGTCCTTATTTAGATAATCGTCGTAGGCCATAGGCGTAATTCTACCAGAGACTACAGGTTGGGAACCAGTTTGTTAAGGGCTTCTTTGCGCTGTTGGCATCCACCGCATTGCTGGATGTTGGTGCCAGCAACACTATCTATGGCTTTGGCTATGGGCTGGGCAATGGCGGCAACCGCATCTCCTAATCCAAAATTGCCACATTTCCCATAAACATTCCACTTCTTAGGAGTTATTGGACACGAATGACATGGATTTGCATGATCAATCTTTCCACTCAAGAAGTCATCGCATTTGGTTTCGCATTTGGAACAAATCGACAATCTAACCTGAATGACTCCATTTGGAATGGTTTTCATCAAGAACAAGAGCAGCTTACAGAAACGTCAGTAACAGTTGTAGTTCCCTGAGCCGCAGGTACATCTATGGTATAAACAGGAGTTTCTGTATCAACTCCGTTCCAAACATAAGATTTTGCCGTAGCTGTCGTAGACCCGCCACCTTCAGGAGTGAATGTTTCATTCCACGTAATTTTGTAGCAGGAATATCCAGTAAGTGTTGGAAGCACAAACTTATATTCCATCTTTCTCTTCGTAATGGTTAGCTCATCGGATGTCTTATCGTAGTAAGCTCCAGAACAGGCTACTCCACCGGAAAAAGAACCACTAAAAGCAGGTATTGCGTTGTAAACGTCTGTTTCAAGCTCTGCTGTAGTCCATTCAGTTGAAAGCGTATTCGTTCCTCCAGCACTGTAATAGTATTCAGGAGTTCCGGGTTGGCATCCTGTTCCAGTAATCGTGTGTACAGTTGGTAGATAGCTATCCGTAAATCCAACTAATGGTCCAACATCACTTGCTCCATTTGTACTTGATGGATCAGGAGTAGTGCAATTAGTTGTGTACGGAGTTATTACAACCTGACGACTGTCTGTTCCGGTACACGTTGTTTTGGAAATAGTTAAATTTCCTGAATACGTGTAAGTAATTTTTGTATTACAAGAAAGACAACTAGATGATGTTTGTTCAGCGGTTGCAGTTCCCTGTAACGTACTTTTCCTGTAAATCTTTGGAGGTGTACTTACATATCCAGCAAACTCACTGAATCCGCATTTAGTTATGCTAGCTTCTGCTGTTCTACATTCAAGATAGGAAGTTGGCGGCGAGTCGCATGGATTGCTCCTAGACCCGCAACCACAACATCTTTGAGAAGAATCTCCAGTGCCTCTGATAAATGTACCCATTAATATGGATCGCTAGCCAAGATGAGCATCTTCTTGTTTACGCCTCCAACGCATACGTCAATCTCTTTGATAGACATATCCTTTGTTAAGGCAGCAAACCAAATTCTGGCTTTATAAGTTCCCTGATCAATCTCAAGTCCATTGCTGTCGGCAGTGACAAACTGTGTATTTCCAGTGGTACTTGTTTTAAGAAGCGTTGGATAGGTGGTAGGCGTAACCCAAGTGCTATGCTGTGCTACTTTGTTAAGCTTTCCATCGCTGCCAACCACATCAATAGCTGGATTTTCAACTGCCTGTGTATCTCCAGTTCCATTGTTATCAATAGCGTCTGGCGGCGGCTTCATTGGCCGCTTGGTTGTCTTGTCTGATCCACTAAAATAGGGCTGTTGCGTTTGAGCCACATTAACCTGAACGGCTACTGATTGCTCTCCAAATGTATCGCCCATTTGGTTGAGCACTGTAATGGGAGGAGTGCTAATCCTATTCAGGGAGTCATCTGGTATTGAGATGTTCATTAAACAGGAAGGGCAGACCGAGCAGGAATGGTAGCGTACACCTCAGTTACTCTGTAGTATTGGGTTCCGTCTGTCTTAACAAAAGCAGGAACCTGTTCAACACTTAACGTAACCGTAGTTCCACCGGGATCGGAAGGGCCACCGCTTAGAACAATAGAGAAGTCCGTATTTGCGTAAACCCTATCTCCAAATACGGAACGATCTGTAGCAGATGTGCTGCTATCGTTAAGTCCATTATTTACCTTAATGTATCCACGAAGTCCCTCAACCTTCGATCTCGGAGAATCTGACCAAGCAACCCACTTAGCATACATTGTCGCCCACTCCTTAGGATTCCAAAGAGTAAATGAAGTAGACGGTATACCATTAGTTACTTTGTAATAAACTATGGTAGTAGCCTCAACCAAACACTGAACAGGTGGAGACAGGAATACGTCGTATGCGCGATGCGACGTATATGTTGGAGTTCCAAATGAAAGATAATATGCCTTAGCCCTTCCGGGATAAGTAAAAGGCACCATACTATTAAACTGAGTAGTAATACCTGCAAGTGGATCGCCTCCGCTATTGGTTTGAATCCAAGTTACAGAATAGCGTCTAACCCCATCAAGTTCCACAAAAGACGAGTCTACTTCAATTCCGTACAATGGAACAAAAGCTGCCGAATATCCAGTACCGGATGCTGTAAGAATATCTCTATTCAAAAGACGCAATCCACCATCCCGATACTGAATCTTTTCTGAAACTATGCCAACGCCTTCTGCCCAAGTATAGTCATAAATTTCATATCCATTATCGTTTCGTTTGTTTTGATTTATTGATACAACGGTTCCACCAAGAGACGCAACTGGAGCCGATGGGGCAGAACCAAGTCCAACCTTATGGTAAATGATGAGTTTACCTCCATTTTTTAAATCCTTATCATCTACAACTAGTCCAATGCCTTTTGCATAAACAACAGTCCATACGCGATAGCCATCTTGATCAGATTTATCTTCACTGATCAATACATATCCCGGTGCTGTTGTTGGATTAGCCGTTACACTAATTGCAGTTAAGTGCTTAATGGTAATTATTGTTGCACCATTAAAAACACCCTGATCCAATGATTGAGTGTAGCGAATATCGCGACTTATTTCACCATTGCCCTCTGCCCAAGTGCGTTCATAAACAACATATCCAGAATCGTTACGAGAACTGTCACTAATTAAAGTTACAGTTCCACCAATTGTAGCTGTTGGAGCGGTTGGAGCAACTCCAATGGACGATTTGCGATAGATGATTAACTTGCCACCTTCTCTTGTATCAGTAGTGCTTGATACGGTTCCAGTACCTTTGGCGTAAATTGCAGTCCAAACCCTATACCCATCATTATCAGACTTCTCCTCACTGATTAACGCAGTTCCAGCAGGAGTACTAATCGGATTAACATTAACGCTTATTGCCGTTAAATGCCTAATTGTGATTACGGTAACTCCGGTAGTACCCTGATCTGTGGATTGAGAATACCTAGCCTCATAGCTAATCTGTCCTGTTCCTTTAGCCCAAGTAGTCGGCCAGATGCCATGACCATCAACATCCAGAACAGACCGTCCAACCTCTACTGATCCAGCCAAAGTTGTAGGCTGTACCGTAGCAGACGGCACAACAAGATAGCGGATTGTGGTACGGGTTATTCCAGTGGTTCCCTGATCGCCGCTATTGTTGTAGTCGATTTCACGGGCAATTTCTCCAGTTCCTTTAGCATAGGAAGCCGTCCAAATTCTATGCCCATCACTGTCTTGATAGGCTTGCTCAACCAATGTGTAGCCAGAAGGCGTAGCAATCGGGTTTACCGCAGAAGGTGCGGTGATGTGCCTAATTGTTCGCCGCAACAACGCCCCATTGTTTGAAGTCGTATCGTCCTGACTTATCTGCCCACTACCTTTGGCGTAGACGTAAGTGGTGGTTTCAAGTCCGTTGGGGTTTTCCGTCCGCTGACTGATAAGCGTGTAGCCGGTCGGAGGATTGGGGACTGGCGCATCGTTAAGGTAGACGAACGTCTTGAGGAGGAGCGCGCCGTTGTTCTTTGTTTCATCGACTTGCTGGAGTAGTCCTTTGTTGATGAATACCCTGCGAATCTGACGGGTGGTCCCATCATCTTCCGTCTGCTCCGTACGCAAGATACAGGTGGCGTCTCCGGGAGCTTGAGTGCTTCCAATGGTGCCGGGAGTGTATGTCCCAGAACTCATCTGGATGTAGTCATACACCATCGTCTTCTGGCCGGATTCCGTGTATTGGACATCCGGCAGTCCAACCAGAGTTTCGGATGAGGCGTTTCTCACCTCATACGTTTTAACAATGGCGTCTTTGCCATTGATTTGAGCCATCCCCTTCTTAACCAAGAGGGCAGTGGCTAGTCCGCTATCAGCCGTTCCTACGCTCTCAGTGACCTCTGAATAGTCCCTGTCGCCATGTCCCGCCGCAATGTAGCGGGTGATGCGGATACGACCATCCGGCAGTACCTCTACATCTGGCTTCCTAAGCTCTCCGGGTCGGGTATAGGTCAGATTCATCGTCTGCCTATTCTACCCTACGAGAGTCTACTTTACAGAGCGACGGGCGTAGTGGACGCCCTTAATAACACCCTTATTTTCGGAGGCGTAAAAGACTGCTTTGCCCTTCTTAGGACCGTACTCGGCCTTCATCGCGGCCATAATCTTCTTACCTTTTTTGGTGAGAGGCATTACTTGCAGCCCTTTCGCTGGCAACAACCATTGTTTTTCATCTTGTCGCCATATTCCATCATGCGCTCCTTCTTGCCTTCGGAGCGTTCATGCTTCATCATCTGCTTCTTCGACTTGTAGCGTTCGCCTGATTTGCTCATGGGATTATTTTAACACGACCAGAGAACTTTGCGCGCCCAGTAGTTGGCTGAGAGCTTACCCTCTCCACCCTTAATGCCGCCGGATCGGGCGCAATAGGACTTACGACGCTTCTCGCTTCCATGTTGGGTGTAGTCCTGCATGGAGCTATCCCCAAAGTGGATGATGCGTTCCTTACCACCTTCACAAGCTTTGACCACCTTCTTCTTCCCTGCGCGCCAACTCTTCATCGGCTTATTGCAGGGCATCTCGTCTTTGGACTTCTTGTTCATCGCTTAGTTCTCCGATAACGTACCACAATGGAGTAGACACCAGCCGCAATGGCTAAGAGGGAGGCTAGGATGCGGAGCCCCCAATCAATCTGCTCTTGCCAAGCAGCAATGCTACTGGTGGCACTCACCATCGCTAGGACATCACTACCTACTTGGCGGGGGAGGTTCATTTGACGCTCCTAATTGCCATCTTCTGCTCAGTCCGAACCCCAAACCAATAGCCAACTGAGATGGAGAACATCCCAAAGGTGGAGGTGATGATGAAGCTCATAAGCTCTGGATTGCTATCACGATACCACACCGCGAGAATCATTGAGCTCACCCAAAGGGCCAAAGTGAGGCCGGGTCGGAACAGGGCTATGACATCCGTAGCCCAGCCAGAATTGGTCTTTAGCCCAGCCTGAGCGTCTATGGCCTTGCCGAAGGTGGAAGCATTCCCCTCCTCAATCGACTGCCTCAGGGCTATGTCTGCCTTCTGGAGGTCAATCTGGGAGGCCAGCTTAAGCTCTTCCAGCCTCATCTGATGCTTCTCCCTAGCCTCCTTCATGGAGAGCCACTTCTGAAAGATGGCTCCCCCTAGTCCTAAAATGGACCCTATCGGTCCTGCAAGTAGAGTGGATAGGTCCATAAAATAGGCCTTTAAACGGCCATTCCTTGCGTTTTAAGACGATTTTGGGAATTCCGCTACCTTCCCCTCCTCCTTGGGCTTAATCGCTTCTAATAGGACTTCTGCCGACTTTCTGAGGATTTCGTGCTCTTCAGCAGTTAGAGGAGCACGGCGGCTCGCGGCATACAGGTTATTGAGGGCTTGTTCAGTAGTCATCGACGGGAATAAGTGGTATTTTTTCCGTCAAATCAAGGAGATTTGTACACGGCTACTACCGTACCTAAGTAGTTGTCCTTAGTCACCCTATACCAAGACTCCGTGTGCCTATTGGCGTCCCCCGACATTATCCACCCACCCTTATCCTTCTGGACGGCCCTATGCACTATGGGACTCTTGTTGTAGGGGGCGTGATAGACCAAGATTTGGCCCAACCTAATGGCGTCGTAATTAGCCACCGTAATGACATACTCCCCTCCCTGAAGGAAGGGCTTCATGCTTCCCGTATGGCTTACCTGCCAAGCCCTTTCTCCAGCCCTAACCTCCACCTCCCTGACATAGACGGGAGGGTTGTCCTTAACAGGCTCCCATCCTACAAACAAAAGCCACCCCGCGCCTATCAGGCAAACGTAGGTGGCTAGGCAGAATGGGAACTTGGTGAAGGCAGCTTTTAGCTGCTCACGCACGGGTCAAACCAAGATTGGCCGAGATGCAATCAAGCTGGTACTCGTCGTCATTGACGGTTTCGGACCAGCCATCCCATTGCTCCTGCGTCATCGACACATTGCCGTTCTTCAGCACAACCACCGTAGTCGTGTCGGGAGTGGCGGGAACGTATCCCTCCTGACCCTCAACCCCAACAGCGGGCGTGCCAGCTACCACCTGCACATCCTGCAACTCGTAGTAGTAGCTGGGCGGCGGGCCGAGCGTGATCGAACGGATCATCAAAGTGTTGGCGGTGGCAGGGTACACCTGCACGGGCGAGATGGCGGTTTGCATGGGTTAAGATTAGGTTGAGGCTAGGAGCTTGTACAAGGTTCCTCCTATATCTACTTCGACGTAGCCGGTAGCAGAAGGAGCAGTCGTGTTGTATTTGCCAAATTTCCACGCAGATGCTGTTCCTCCTATGGGAGTTCCAGTTCTCATACTTCCAGCGACAATAAGGTTTCCAGACGTATCTATTGAAAGCTCATCAGAGCCACTTCCATTGTAATTCCACCGGAAGGTTTTGTCCGTGTAGGTGTAAAGCTGCCAACGGTCAGCCGTTGCTCCATCGTAAGCCTCAAAAGCAAGTTTGGTTTTAACCAAAGCCGCAAACGTCGCGTTCTGGCTGGAGTCCAGCGTCAAAGCGGTGGTGCCTGCTCCAGTATTTAGCTTAACTGAATCGAATGAAAGACTCGACGAACTGCGCGTAACTTCCAACCAGAATTTCTCGGTGTTGAACGCATCGTTTTCGATAGCTCCTCTTAAAACATTACCGGAAACAGAAAACTCCCACGACTTTTGATCTGTTCCTTGCCCTGTATTTCTTAATACAACAGCAGGAGTACTTGCATTGTGGATTTCAAGCGAACGATTCGCCGCATTAGCACCAATGCCGACGTTTCCGCTGAAGTAGCCCGTCCCGCTCACCTGCAACTTCTGCCCGCCGTCGGTGGTCGTGCCGATGAGCACGTTGCCGCCGCTGGTGATGCGGGCGCGTTCGGAGTTATTAGTTAAAAATATTAGCGGGTCATTTGTAGTTACATTGATAGCTGGCCCAGAACTTGCGAAATCAGACCGTATTGAGATAACTTTTGTGCCAGCATTATCTTCGTTCACCTGCATACCCAAGCTGCCGCGAACATCTAGCGGTCGCGTCGGGCTGGTCGTCCCGATGCCAAGCGATCCCGCCACGCTGCTCGTCCCCGTCCCGCTGACGGTGAGGTTGCCGGCGATTGCCCAGTTTTGGTTGCTGTCCCACGTTGAATTTTTGGTGTTAGCTAGGTTGGAAATTGTTCCCGTATTAGCGTCGATTCTTATGTGATTCGGAGTCGAAAACGAAGAGCCGGTAAGCTGAACAAAAGCTCCCGCACCCGCGCTATCTCCTGACAAGTACAACCGTCCGTTTTGAACGGCGCTGTAAATGCCTTTGTTTGTCGGGAACGTAAGGTCGCCACCGAAGCTACTCGTCCCCGTCCCGTTGACGGTGAGGTTGCCGGCCACGGTGGCATTAGAACTATCCAGCGTCAGACCTGTCGTCGTTCCATTCGACTTGAAGGTTAATGTTCCAGCACCAGCAAGAGTGGTGTCTGTACCATTGTTGTAAAAATACCCCTTGTTGGTGCCGCCGACGTTGAGGCCGATCAGGGCTACGCTACTTCCACCTAATTCTAGGTTTCCTGAGTCAGTACGCCACAGATTGGTATCCGTTCCAAACGCAACTCCATAAATTGATGTCGTTCCAGACGGAAGCTGAATCGCTCCATATGTTCCATTACCATTTATCGTTACAGCCCCTCCAAATGTCGGGCTGTAGGCACTCAGCTTGCGCGTGCCGTTTGTTGCGCCATCAATAGCCAGAAAGTCGTTGGAAGACGAAGCACTAGCTGTAGTGGGAAGTGAATTGATGCGAATGTCGGCCATGTTAGGTGACGGCGATTAAAGGATTGCTGCTGCTGTCCACGAAGCTATCTCCAGAAGATGTGACCAAGTTGTAAATGATGTCAGGATCAACCGTCTGAGGACGGCTCATCAACACATCACTCCAAAACTCCCTATCCGCCCCCAAGGGAGTGAGCCCCTTGTTGGAGGTGAACGGACGAGTGAGGATTGGAACGTCAAATTGCATTACAGGTAGTTAAGCTCCTGCACTTCCACCACAACGTCCGTGGAGTCATCCCGAATCGCCTTGGCCTTCAGGGCCATCGTGCGCGTCCAATAGGCCGTACTGCCATCGGGATACTGGAACCCAAGGGAGGTGGTCGGATTGGTGGACCCATCGAACGTCACGCGGGCGTTAGCCCCCGTAAACTGGACAAACACATGGGTGGTGTCGGCATTGAGCGACGAGCAGATGGCTGCGGCGGTGGCTCCAATGGTCACTTGGGCATGGCTAACCCCGTTCTGGGGTACAGCTTGCGAGGGAGTGTTTACGATGCGTGCGTTAGCCATGATTAGAAGCGGGATTGAGATGTAGCGTGACTGCGGAACCGCGAGGCCACCCTAGTGGCATTGCGCTGGTTCATTGCGTTCTCCAATTCTAGCACAAGAAGGCTCTCGGCGTAGGCTTCCTCAGCCGCCGCCTTCTCATTCTGCCCATCATACCGCAGGAAGTCGGCAAAGGCCGAATGGGCGGCGTAATGGAAGAACTCAAGGGGGATGTTCTGGTTGGTGGTGTTGTTGTAGTCCCCCTCCCAACGCTTCTTGTAATCGACGTAGAAGGTGGTGAGACTATCCGTGTTGCTAATCACCTTGGCCCCATCCGCCGTCACCACGAACTCAAACTCGTCCACGCTGTTCGTGACGTATGGGGCCTCGTCATAAACACGCAGGAAGGTGTCAATGCTGTTCAGGGTGGCCTGATCGAAGGGGATGACACTACTGGCGGCAGCACGGGCCTCCCCCAGCACCAAATAGCGAGGCCAATAGGCACTACGGCGGTAGGCGTTGTAAATGCGCCGGTTGATGAAACTACCAACCAGCGTGTCTTCAGCGGAGGTGTACGACGTATTGCCGCTCAGTCCTTTCACCAAAGACAGGAGATTGCTGTAGGTGTCGGTTTGCATCAAATCTTGTTAGGAGCCAAATGGGGGAACTTCTTCTGATGGTAGCGGATGAATTCCTTGCTGTTCACCTCATGCCGCCCGTACTTCCGTAACAGCCTGAAATACTCATCCTTGGGATAGAAGGCCACGGCCTTGCCCAAGCCCGGAATCGTCCTGTGGTTCTTCCACTTGCTGGCCTCATGCGCGGCTACGATTTCCTCTTTCTTCTCGTTGGCCTTGATGAGCTCAAATCCCGTCTTTATCTCCCGAATCAGGGCGTCCTTGACAGCCCCTTCCCCGGGCAAGCTGGTGAGTATGTGCATAAAAAAGGAGGCGCACCCCTCAGGATGCGCCCCCATTCTAGCAGCGTGTCTTGGTCTTAGGCGAACTTGTTCAGATCAAGGATACGCAGGCCGACGACGATTTCACCAGCGGTGAGGGAGGCGATAGCCGCATCCGTCACCTTGATGTAAACGTCGGTTTCGGACGCAACAGCCTTAACCGCCTTGCTGTAGCCCGACGTAAACTGATCGCTATCGTGACTGGGAAAC
>OGVZ01000180.1_pt1 | contig 10412 bp, 11 predicted proteins | sample 1575881 | NCBI WGS metagenome assembly OGVZ01 (sample SAMN07581520, study PRJEB24739) | freshwater metagenome | place: Singapore | collected 2015-01
GTTTCCCAGTCACGATATTAACTAATGTTCCTTTAGGAACGGTAATTTCAAATCTGTCAATTACACATGTAATCATTTCTACTCGTACTTGTTCATCCGTACCTAATTCTTGAATACTCATCTTGTACCAACAGTTTCAAATAAAGTTGCGGCCATTGGATCAAACGGACATTTACCAAATGAAAGGTGATCTAAGTACTCTTGGCGGAAATATTTTAAAGATGAGATGATCGGACTTGCCGCACCATCTGCAAGTGCACAAAATGATCGACCCATTATGTTGTCACAAAGGTCTAATAACTTATCAAGATCTGCTTCTGTTCCTCGACCCGCTTCTAAATCCTTAAGAACTTGAACTAACCACCAAGTTCCTTCTCGACATGGGGTGCACTTGCCACAAGATTCATGTTTATAAAACTCAGTCCATCTCAATACCGCTCTGACTATGCAAGTAGTTTCATCAAATATTTGTAGTGCCTTAGTTCCGAGCATTGATCCAGCAGCAGATACACCCTCATAATCTAAAGGGACATCTAGATGTGCATCTGTAAATATTGGAGTCGAGGAACCACCTGGTGTCCAAAACTTTAACTTGTGTCCGGATCTTACTCCACCAGAGAGTTCTAATAATTCCCGCAATGTAATTCCAAGTGGTGCTTCAAATTGACCTGGATTATTTACATGCCCTGAGAGTGAATAAAGTGTGAAACCTTTACTCTTTTCAGTTCCCATTGCAGAAAACCAAGCTACGCCATTATTAATGATGGCCGGAACTGAAGCTACGGATTCAACATTATTAACAACTGTTGGTTTTGCATATAAACCAGCAATAGCTGGAAATGGTGGACGAAGGCGTGGTTGACCTCTAAAACCTTCTAATGAATCTAGTAGTGCAGTTTCTTCGCCGCAGATATAAGCACCAGCACCTACATGTAGTACTAGTTCTAAATCAAATCCTTTACCTAAAATGTTTTTCCCAAGATATCCGGCTTTATAAGCGTCTTCAATTGCTTGTTGAACTCTTCTTACTACATGGGCTACTTCACCTCTGATGTAAATGAAAGCATAATTAGCTCGTATTGCATATGACCCAATAATTATTCCTTCTATTAAAACATGTGGATTAGCCATCATTAATGGCGTATCTTTACAAGTTCCTGGTTCAGATTCATCAGCATTAACAACAAAGTAATGCTCTTTATTATCACCCTGTGGAATAAAGCCCCACTTATTTCCGGTTGGGAATCCGGCGCCACCGCGACCACGCAAACCAGAATCTTTTACACATTGGATTACCTCATCTGGTTGCATAGCAAGCGCCTTTGCAATTGCTGTATACCCGCCATTCCGCTTATATCCTTCAATTGTAAAAGAATCTTTCTGATCCCAATTTGCAGAAAGTACCGGGGTTAATTTATTCATGCGCCACCCTTTGCTTTCTTTAGTCCCAATAAAGTTGGCTCTCCAGCTTGTACACCTTCATTAGCCAAACCATCTGAAATTCCTGCAAGTACTGCTGAGTTTTCTTTCCAAGTGCGTAATTTATTCGGTCCTCTAGTGGGTGCAGGAGGATTTCCGCTTCTTGCACTATCTACTAAATCTTTCACCGACTGAACATTTTGATTATCGTAAAACTCCCAATTCACCATAACAACTGGGGCATAATCACAAGCAGCATTACACTCAATATGTTCTACTGAAACTTTGCCATCGTTAGTAACTCCATCATTTTCAATACCAAGATGTTCTTTAATTGATTCATAAATGGCATCTCCACCCATCACTGCACACAGTGTATTAGTACAAATACCAACATGATATTCGCCAACTGGCTTTGATTTATATTGTGTATAAAAAGTTGATACTGCAGTTACTTCTGCAGTTGCCAGTTCAAGTTTTTGACCAATTAATTCAATTCCCTCATTTGTTACGTACCCATCGATTGATTGAACATAATGTAATAACGGCATTATCGCTGATCTTTTACGAGGATAGCGATTGATTATGGAGTCCATAATTGAAATTTGAGCATCTGTATATGCCATTAACGATCAACTCCACCCATAACTGGATCAATTGATGCAACTGCAGCGATAACATCGGCAACTTGGCCACCCTCACACATCGCTGCAGTTGATTGCAGATTATTGAAGGATGGATCTCTAAAGTGAACGCGATATGGCCTAGTTCCACCATCAGAAACTAAATTCACTCCCAACTCACCGCGTGGTGATTCAATAGCAGTGTAAACCTGGCCAGCTGGGACCCTGAAACCTTCGGTCACTAATTTGAAGTGATGAATTAATGCCTCCATTGATTCACCCATAATTTCACGAATATGATTTAGTGAATTACCCATACCATCTGCACCTATAGAAAGTTGTGATGGCCAAGCAATTTTCTTATCCGCAACCATTACTGGCTGCCCCTCAAGTTTTTCTAGTTTAGCTACACATTGCTCAATAATTCTTAGAGATTGTTCTAATTCCTGCATTCTTATCAAAAATCTTCCATAGACATCACATGTATCTGTAGTTGGAATATCAAAATCATAATTTTCGTAACCACAATATGGTTGCGCTTTTCTTAAATCCCAGGCTAAACCAGTTGATCTAAGCACTGGGCCAGTTATGCCAAGTGTTGTACAACCAGCTAAATCCAAGTAACCAATACCCTGTGTTCGTTTCATCCAAATAGTATTTCCTATTAATAATTTTTCATTATCTTTAAAATTATGACGTAATTCCTTTATGGTTTCTCTTATCTTTGAAAGTGCACCCTGTGGTAAATCTTGGGCGACACCGCCTGGTCTTACATATGCCATATTCATGCGCAACCCAGAAGCCATTTCAAAAATATCTAAAACCTTCTCTCGCTCTCTAAAAGCAAAAATCATTGGTGAAAGAGCTCCAAGCTCTAAGGCTCCTGTTCCTAAAGCAACCATATGAGAAGAGATACGATTAAATTCCATCATCATTACTCGGATAACAGTTGCTCGTTCGGTTACATCATTTGTAATTCCAAGTAGTTTTTCTACTCCAAGACAATACGCTGTTTCATTAAAAATTGGTGATAGATAATCCATTCGGGTTACAAAAGTGACGCCTTGCGTCCAATTTCTATACTCAGTATTTTTTTCAATCCCAGTATGTAAATAACCAATTCCACATCTCGTTTCTGTGATGGTTTCACCCTCAAGTTCTAAAATTAAACGCAATACTCCATGAGTTGATGGGTGTTGCGGCCCCATATTTACAACTACTCGCTCCTCCTTGGTTGCACCAATTTCAGTAACTAAAGAATCCCAATCACCACCGGTAACAGAATAAACTCTTCCTTCAGTAGTTTCTTGAGAAGATGCGTATGGATCAGTAAAGGTTGTCATCGATAACTTCTTCTCTCAGATGGTGCTGGAACGGTTGCTCCTTTATATTCAATATCAATTCCACCAAGAGGATAATCTTTTCGTTGTGGATGGCCTGGCCAATCATCCGGCATCATGATTCGCGTCAGGCCTGGATGGTTATCAAAAATTATTCCAAACATGTCATAAGTTTCACGCTCGTGCCAATTCGTCCCAGCCCAAACTTCAACTAATGATGGTATGTGAGGATCTTTCTCAGAAACTGCAACTTGTAATCTAATTCTCTGATTTCTAGTAATTGAAAGAAGAGAATAAACCGCATGTAATTCTCGGCCAATTTCGCTTGGATAATGTATTCCATTGACTCCGACACACATTTCAAATCTAAGATCATTTCTTAATATCTTTGCTACCTCAAAAAGTCGATCGCGTTTTACAAATAAAGTTAATTCCCCACGATCAACGATTACTTTTTCAATTGCATCACTAAATAATGGATAAGCCCGCTCTAAATCATCGGCAACCTGGTCAAAATATCCACCAAATGGGCGTTGAGTGGAGCTAGTGACAATAGCTGGTTTAGCTAACCCGCCAAAACCTGAGGTATCGCCGCTACCGCTTACCCCAAACATTCCTTTATCGCTCATGCAAGTAAACCTTTTAATTGGTGGGTAGGTTTTGCTGCCAACGCAGCAGCCTCAACCTCCTTGATTATTTTCTCCCTATTTGCACCCAGTTTCTCATTACCTATTTGCTCATGCAATTTTAAAATTGCATCCATTAACATCTCTGGCCGAGGCGGACAGCCGGGTAAATAAATATCTACTGGAATAACATGATCTACACCTTGGACAATCGCATAGTTGTTAAACATTCCTCCTGAAGATGCACACGCCCCCATAGCAATTGACCACTTAGGCCCTGCCATCTGGTCATAAATTTGTCTAAGTACTGGTGCCATCTTGTTACTAACTCGACCAGCTACAATCATTAAGTCTGCTTGCCTTGGAGATGCTCGAAAAACCTCCATACCAAATCTGGCAAGATCATATCGACCCGCTCCAGCAGCCATCATTTCAATTGCACAACAGGCTAACCCAAAAGTTGCTGGCCAGAGAGAATTCTTTCTCATGTATCCGGCTAACTTCTCAACAGTTGTGAGCAAAAATCCGCTAGGTAATTTTTCTTCTAAACCCATGATTAATCCCACTCCAATCCGCCGCGACGCCAAACATATGCATAAGCAACAAATACCGTCGCGATAAACAACGCCATCTCGACTAAACCAAATATTCCTAAGCTGTCAAAAGCCACCGCCCATGGATATAAAAAGACAATTTCAATGTCAAAAACAATAAAGAGCATGGCTGTTAAAAAGTATTTGACGGGAAATCTTCCACCACCAGCAGCCTGAGGGGAAGGCTCAATGCCACACTCATAAGCGTCTGCCTTTGCACGGTTATATTTTTTAGGGCCAGTCAGTGCTGCAGCAATTACAGAAAAAATTGCGAAACCAAATCCAATAGCCCCAATTGCAAGAATTGGAACATATGGATTAATTGATGGATTCATATAGCCAAATCTTATTCATTTTCAGAGGTCGCTTTTGCCACTTATGCCTTATACGCAATGTGAACTGCGACAATTCCGAAGGTTAGGTCCTGCCATGCCACGGAATGCCAGCCAGCATCCCGTATTTTGGACACGAGCCCTTCTTGATTTGGCCAAGCCCTAATTGATTCTGCTAAGTATACGTATGCTTCTGGATTCTTGCTAATTTTTCTGGCTATAAAAGGTAGTGCTTTCATAAGGTAGTTCAAATATAAAATACGAAAAATTTTATTTTTAGGGTGCGAAAATTCTGCAATCACAATCCTGCCACCAGGTTTTGTAACTCTTAAGGCATCTTTAAGAGCTAAATTAATATTTGAAGTATTTCTTAATCCAAATGAAATTGTGGTTACATCAAATGAATTCTCCGCAAAGGGTAGGTTTAAGGCATCACCTTGTACGAATTTAATGTCACTATGTTTTTTCCGACCTATCTCCAGCATTCCGTGAGAAAAATCTAAAGCTGTTACATCCGCACCGGCATCTACAAGTAGCCGAGAAGATGAACCTGTGCCTGCGGCTATATCAAGAATTTTTAAACCAGATTTTGGTTCGATAATTGAAGTAACGGTTCTGCGCCAAGCCCTTGTCCGTCCCAAACTTAACAAATCGTTCAAGAAATCATATCGATTAGCAACATGATCAAACATCTTAGAAACATCGTCTGGATCTTTATTTAAATTTGCGCGGACCACGCCCCCATTCTTATAGGAGTAGGCTTAGGGCACAAATCCAACTTATAGGTAGGCGCATCTTATTCATGTCAGTTTTAATTACAACTGAAATCCTGGGTGAACATCCATTACTCACATCCATAAACACGGCGCACCCCTTGTCAACTACTTGGATAAGAGGTGGTGATGGATTAATTGGTTTTGGTGTCTATAAAAAAATTGAAATTAGCGGCAATAATCGATTTAACGAAGCTAAGAAATGGTGGAACAGTCAATTATCAGAATTCATTATTCAAAATAATGTTCATGGGGTTGGGACTGGGCCAATTTTGTTTTCATCATTTTCATTTGATTCAAATGAGCCCTCTGTTTTAATCATTCCAAAAATAATTATTGGTCAAAAGAATGGGAAGTCCTGGATAACTTGGGTAGGTGATATTAAACAACCTAGTATCGAGAGATTAAAGACTTCCAGGCAAAGTGGCAGTATGCATTGGGAAAATAGGGCAATTGAAGAAGATAAATGGCGTGAACAAGTTTCAAAAGCAGTGGCAGCAATTAAAAGTGGTCAACTAGAGAAGGTTGTCCTTGCTAGAGACTTAAAAGCAAATTCTGAAACCCCGATAAATCTAAATAATTTGCTACAGCGATTGGAAATAGATTATCCATCAACTTGGGTGTTTCTAGTAGATGGCTTGATTGGAGCAACTCCAGAGTTACTAGTCAGACTAAGTAAATCATTAATTACTTCACGAGTCTTAGCTGGCACAATTCAGAAAACAGGAAATGAGGACAAAGACTTAGCTTTAGCAGCTTCTCTTGCGAAATCGTCCAAGGATTTAGAAGAACATGAGTACGCCGTTAAATCAGTGGCCAACGCCCTTGCACCATTTTGTTCATCAACGAATGTACCTGAATCACCATTTGTTTTACATCTATCCAACGTTATGCACTTAGCTACTGATGTAACTGGGGTATTAAATGACAGCGCACAGCAAGCAGATATTTTTAATCTAATTGAAAAATTACATCCTTCGGCTGCAGTTTGCGGAACTCCAACAGATATAGCTAAAAAATTAATTTTAGAACTTGAAAATATGAATAGATCTAGATATGCAGGTCCGGTTGGTTGGATAGATGCACAAGGTGATGGCGAAATAGCTATTGCATTGCGCTGTGGAGAATTATCAAATGAGAATAAATCTATAAGAATATTTGCAGGATGCGGAATTGTTGCAGGCTCAGATCCGGCAACAGAGTATGCAGAAAGTCAGGCTAAATTAATGCCAATGCGTGCTGCACTAGAGACTTCTTGAGTAATTTTTTTTAATTGCTCAGCATTATCTTTCCTATTGGGTACTGCAACAATGACTATCTCTATGCCAACTGGTTGTTTTAGTAATGAGGACTCTAACTCAAATGAATTACTCACTTTAGAAGCTTTTATTCCAAAACCAGAGAGTATTTTTAGCAAATCTAAATTATGTGGAGTTCCAAAAAGCTTTTCAAAATTACTTGCTTTTGACTGGGGAAGTGTAGAGAATATCCCACCTCCATTATTATCGATAACATAAATTTTCAAATTAGATGTCGGGGTATTCACTAAAGCTGAAATATCATGTAAAAATGCTAAGTCTCCCAAAATTGCATATGTTGAATCGAATTTTTCAGCAATTCCGAAAATTGTCGAAATATTTCCATCAATTCCAGCTAGACCTCTATTGGCAAAAACTTCAATGCCATCTCTTGGTATTGCAAAAGCTTCTATATCTCGAATTGGTCTAGATGAACCAATAAATAAAGCAGAGCCATTTGGAATATTTTTACAAATACTTGCAACTACTTGTTGCTCCGACCAGCCCAATATATTTATTACCGACTTCGCACTTTCTGATACTTTTTCCCAAGAATCTTGATTGGTTGGATCGCTAATTACACTATTCGGTAGCGAATCAAGTATTTGGTCAGCTTGTCTATTAGTAACTATGCTCTTCACTCTTGGATCAATCACAATTTTGTATTTTGATGAATTAATAAAATTATTAATACTTCGAGACAGCGTAGTTCTTCCAATAGAGATTACGTTTTTTGGTACTAGATAATCTCTTATTGCTTCATCAGCAAGAACTAGCGAAGCATGTGGAATTGAAGTTGGGAAACTTAATGGATCTTCACTGATTACAGGCCACCTTAATTTTGAAATGAAGTTCGTAATATCTTGCTTTGAATATCCAGCTCGGTCATGTCCAATAACGACCACGCCACTTGACACTCTTAATTCTCCAGAAACTTTGTTGTCGAACTGTAAAGCTTTTACGTTTAAACCTTGAAGCCAGTTATCTTTTTCTTCAGTAATCAAAGGTTCATCAAATTGAACATTTAAATGCACAGGTCGCCCATCAAGTAAATTACTTAAAGTAATTTGACTTGAGATATCGTGAGTTGAAATAAATTGATATAGGTTTATTTGATCTGTAGTTTGATTTGCACCAGTTTTTCTTAATCTTGCAGGACGATCTGCTGTAATAAATATTAATTTATTGCCACTATGCACGGATTCGAGAGCGGCTGGGGCATAATTTGCTGCTGCAGTTCCGCTAGTACAAACTAGAGCTACATAATTATTACTGGCTTTTGAAACACCTAGAGCAAAAAATGCTGCTCCTCGCTCATCAAGTTTCATATGTAAGTTAATAAACTTTTTTTCGGCTGCCTCTCCGAGTGCTATTGATAAGGGGGCATTTCTTGATCCAGGAGAGATGACGAAATCACTCACACCAAGTTCGATTAATTGCTTAATAAGTGATCGAGCTAATTTGGTTGAGTTCATTAAATTAAACCCTCTCTGTAAATCTGATCAATCATATTGTGCCACCAGCTTAAGCGCTTTGGTTCCACTTTAATTTGATCCATTAACTCTGGAGTTATCTTTCGATTACTTAATTTCCCTTCATTAATTACAAATGGTTGATCCGTAACATCAAACTTAAACAAAGATGCTGAACCCAGTCCACAAGCACCGTATAGATTTGGAATCGACTGGGCAAGTGCCAGACCATGGGAAATTCCAATACTACTTTCAAGTGCACTAGATATGACTACCGGTAAGTTAATGGTTTCTGAAAGAGTTAAAGCTGCATGGATGCCACCAGTCGGCGCCCATTTAATGATTGCTATGTCTGCAATTTCCCGTAACAGTTTCAGATTGCTATAGCGATTTTTTCTAATACTTTCATCAATGGCTATTTTTATTTTGATTTGCTTTCGTAAACGCTTAAGGTCTTCAAAATCGAGGCATGGTTGTTCAACATAATCTATATTATCTTTAAATTCTCTATAAAAATTATTCAGATTTTCTACTGCTTCATCAAGTTCCCATTGACCATTAACATCTAAGCGCAGCGTTGCATCAGGTACTAATGAAAGTACTTCTGTTAAGAGTTCATAATCTGATTTAAAATTATTAATTTTTATTTTTATGGTTTTACAGCCGCTAAATCTTTCTAATATTTTTTTGACCTGACTTTTTTCTACATTCGGTAAAATTGCATTTACTTCGACTGCTTCACGTATTTTTGTGGGTGGTGGCGTTGTAGCACCCTCGATCGCAGCTTTAAGCCAAATTGCAGCCTCTTTTGAACCATACTCTTTAAATGGTGAAAATTCACTCCACCCTGCTGGACCTTCAAACAGGGCAATTTCACGTTTTTCTATTCCGCGAAACTTTGTAATAAGCGGAAGCTCAACTACATTTAAATCAAAAGCAAACATAGTTAAGGACGTTTGGGAAATTTATTAAAGTTCGGCTCTCGTTTTTCCTGATAAGCGTTGCGGCCTTCTTGGCCTTCTTGAGTGAGATAGAACAGCAACGTTGCATCCCCTGCTAGCTGTTGAACACCAGCTAATCCATCATCTGCTGCATTTAGACTTGCCTTCAATAATCTAAGTGCCATTGGTGAGTGACGCAAAATCTCTCTGGCCCATGAAACGGTCTCAGCTTCCAAATCTTTTACTGGTACTACGGTATTTACTAATCCCATTTGAAGAGCTTCTTGCGCGTCATATTGACGGCATAAGAACCAAATTTCTCTAGCTTTTTTCTGACCGACATGAGCTGCTAATAACCCCGCTCCATATCCGCCATCAAATGAACCAACCATTGGTCCAGTTTGACCAAACTTTGCATTGTCTGCTGCAATTGTTAGATCACAAACTACGTGAAGAACATGTCCACCACCAATAGCCCAACCTGCAACCATCGCAATAACTGGTTTAGGGGTTCTTCTAATTTGGACTTGTAAATCTAATACATTTAGTCTTCCTATACCTTTTTTACCTAATTCATCTTCACCAAGGTATCCATCATCGCCACGAACATTTATATCTCCACCGGAACAAAATGCTTCACTACCTTCACCAGTTAAGATAATTACCCCTACTTGTTCATTATCACGTGCTAGATTAAAAGCTTCAGCCAATTCAAAAAGTGTTTGCGGTCGAAAAGCATTTCGCACTGATGGACGATTAATTGTAATTTTTGCCAAGCCCTCAGCAACCTCAAACTTGATGTCGGTAAACTTTTCGCCACCAACTCCAGTTTGCCATTTTGGAATTGTGCGCTCACCTGGCTGTCGTTTAATCGGCTTGCTCAAGATATTCTCCAAATGTTCAAATAGGATTTAGATAGAGATAGCCTACGGTGATTATGGAGGAAAAAAAACTGCGCCCATTAATCCCTATTCGGGCTATCGTGACTGGGAAAC
>OGVZ01000181.1_pt1 | contig 10409 bp, 32 predicted proteins | sample 1575881 | NCBI WGS metagenome assembly OGVZ01 (sample SAMN07581520, study PRJEB24739) | freshwater metagenome | place: Singapore | collected 2015-01
GTTTCCCAGTCACGATAATGCTATATTCACTCGAACGCATTAAAGGCGCCTTGTTTAAGTTACTTGAAGTTCCCGCCTAAGAAAAACTCGTAGATGAGCTAAGTAGTTGATTCCTCGAAAGGGCATTGTAAAATAGTTCCAAGTTAGTCTGTAAGCTATTGAAGCCATGTTTGGATTGTCGTTGCAATTCCAGAAAGGCTGTGCTATCCTGTTCCTATAGAATAAGAAAAGAGAAAAAAACATGAAAGTAAAAGAGTTAATCGAAGCCCTTCAATCAGTACAAAGACAACTCGGGAACGTGAACATCGTAGTTTCCGCAGACCCGGAAGGGAATTCCTTCGGGGATTTGGGAACGTTCAAAGAGTTTCGCATTGAAACTGTTGACAAGAAAAACGCAATCCTGTTCCCGGTAGAGACCGTGTGGGCAGATCAGCTTGACGACTTGTTGAAGTAAAAGGAATCACTATGATAAGAAAAGCACTTGCAAAGTCAAACATCAATTCTATAGACAAGGCGGAACTTGTCTCTAACATTAACCTTTTTGTCAAAGAAGACCGTGCGGTTGCGACCGTCGAAATCCTTGAAAGTGCCTTCGGGAATGACTCCCGGCTCCCTTTCGAGACACTAACCGAACGTTTGCAGAAGATGGATTTTGATTCATCGCTCAACGTCTCAGTTGGGACTGTACTGTTTTTCCTTGGAACTGAATTACCTGAACACGGGTGTTAATATGATAAAAGTGACATTTGAACAACTTAAACAACATTTCTCCAAAGAGGAGGCCCTGGCGGTCCTTAAAGGCGCCCGAGAGCTTTATCAAAGCAAGCTCACCCGTGAGCATCTTTCCCCTGGCTCGCAGGCCAGCAGGCTGAAACATGCCCATGAGTACAGCAAGTACCTTTGCCAGATCATGGCCTTGGAGTTCCAAGTTAAGAGGAGTTTCTAATATGTTGACCTATCGTGAGCTTCGAGAGTACCTAAACACCCTCCTTCCAGAGGAACTGGATCGCCCTGTGCTTGTTGTTGATTATCAGACACAGGAGTCGGTCGCGGTAGAGAACATCGTACAGGCCGACGGCCTGGCCGGCACGGAAACTAGTGAGGGTGAGATCCAAGAAGGTGATCCTGTTCTTTTGATTAATTGCTATACGGCTTAGTTCTATGAAACACCTAACTGGAATCCAAATTAAAGCAATCAAACGACTAGTAGGCTACAAAGGTCGCAAGCCTGTAGGTGCAGCAGACTTTAGGCCTGGCATGAGTGTAAACTCATATTGGGACAGTGGCAGCCGCGACTATTGGTTTCTCGTTAATGTACGAACCTTTGCCTGTCGAGAGATTCCGCAGAATGGAACACCCTTTGACAAGTTGAACCTTACCTGCGATGCTTTAGGTCCAGATGAAGTGCTGGTATTGTCGCCTGTGTATCGCGGCCGTGACGGTCGTTTAACCATATACTCATAGGACGCTATATGTGCGGATTCGATAAAGTTTATGCAGAATTGTGTGTCGCCGAAAAGGCTGGTGTGCTAACCATAAACTCTAGTAGGCAAACCAAGCCAGGCATGTATGTAAACGTTGTGTTCAATCGTTGGACGTGCCCTGAGAAGATTCGGCAAGTGCATAAGCGTGTCTTGACATTGGCTCCAAGTGCTACTGTTGAGATTCAGCCAGGCGAAGATGCCTACCTTGTTACGATGTTGGTGACCTTGGGAGGTACTAAATAGTATGGATATGAAAGATTTCCTTACATATATGTTGAACGAGGAGCGAGAGATAGCTGTCAAAGGCACTTTCGACCGAATCACTATAGGTAACCTTCATCGTCGGAGTCCTTTGAAGGTTGGTGACGTTCTGGTCTCTCGTAAGGGCGAGAGGTTTCGAGTGAGCAAAATCGCACCTGTAAAGCGATCCCTTGCTGGTAAATCATGGGACGATGGTGTTGCAATAGACATCGTTGGTTTGAAGAAGGGTCGTGTTTTTACTGTGTATGTGAGGTAAATATGAAATCATTCAAGCAATACCTGTGTGAAAGCGATGCACCATCGTATGTGGTTGTGCGAAACAACCGAGTTGAGTTGAGAAAGATGGACGTGGGTAGCCCTGTAGCAACATTTGGTACCGGGGCTACCACTGCCGTTCTCCAAGGGAAGACTGTTGTGGTTACCCTTCGCAATGGCAAAATAGCCATATACAAAGTCAATGCCAACGGCACTTCCGTGTCAGGACCCTACATTCGTTAATCCAAAAAACGCAAAAGCAATAATCATGCGAGAGTTTCCAAAAATGGCTTAGACTCCATTTTGTGATTGACAACCAGAACCATTGTGATATTATAGGATGCAATATGATGAATAGAGAACAATTAATCAACAACGTAAAGAGCGGCCGCCAGGTTACGATACAGCTTACTGATGCTGAGGTTGTATCAACAAAGCGTGACCTCCGAGCCGTCAACCACTATCGTGCAGCAAACCTTTACAAGGTTGTGGTTGTTGATCCTGTGTTTGGGTCAGTATTCTTTTCCTCATTCTCTGATAAGATTGGCGGTATCAACCGCGGCGAAAAAGTCTCCCTGAAAGTAACTGTAACAGGTGTTGGTGATCCCTCAGAAAGGTATCCTGATCCAATACTCTTTGCTAAGCCACTTACTCGCAAGGGAGATGCTGTCACAATAGCTAGGCCTGTTGTTGAATACGCAAATGATTTGCCTAATGTGTAATGTAATGAATGGAGAATAATATGGTAGCTCTTAATACTTCCGGAAACGGACTTTGGGGACGTGATGCAGCAGGTCGTCAGGCGCTCGTGTCTGGTCTCATTGAGAAGCATGGTTTGATTGTAACTAGAAAGCAGGTGATTGCGTTTGCAACCTCTGTTGGTAAGACCAATGCAGATGTGCGTTTCCTTTTTAATAACAAGATGTTTCGTGCAGGTCGCGGACAGTACACGCTACAGCCGCTCGTGCTTGATAATAGCGCAGCAAGTGTTTCAAGCGTTGCGTAATATAATGCGCGGATAGTTTGAACTCTGCTTAATACCGGAGCAAACTATCGGCCGTCGTTGGCCCCTGAGGCGGTTGAAAAAGGAAGGCTGTTAAATACCTCAACAGCTTTCTACAGGGGCCACTTTTATAGTTCTATGCAAAGCTATTACATAAGACAATCCGAAACAGACCCAAAGAGAAAGCTCATATACTTTGAGGGAACTTTGATTGGTCAGATTTATCCTAGTAAGCATGAAGCAGGATTCATGGTGCAGCCAGCATGGGCAAAGTACAATGGGTTCTTTCTAACGTTCGAGAAAGCCTGTGTTGAGTTGGTTTCCCATTACTGGGCTCAACACAGAGACTTTCCCTTAGAGTGTTAATCACTGAACGTCCACGATCTTAAACTCGACGAAATCGTATGAGTATGAGTCAACATCGCGGTGCTTTTTGATTTGTGTGATATAGTATTTACCTATCCTGGAGACATATGGAACATCAAGCTCTTCTGCAAGGCCTATTATTCCTTGCAGGGCTTCTCTCAATTCTTCCAATCGCTTTCGCAAAGCCCTAGACTCTCGGTCAATACGCTGGCGCTCGACATCGAGTGACAAATACTCTGCCGCGATACTCTCTACCATAACCTTAGCTTGCTTCTTATTCATACAACCTCATAACAACATCAAAAAGCAGGCGCCCATCGCTGGGCGCCATCTTGTTCGCATAATTAACCTTGAATCACAACCTCATGTGGATATCTTGATAGCAAATTGGTTTGTTCAAGATACTTCCCTAGCTGTGCATCACTGAGCTTGCCTATCCCTGGTGAGCCCAAGTTTATGATGTCCTTTAGTGCTGCCTTACCTCTAGTGCTTCGCAGATACTTAAAGAACACCTCAAACGCTTCCCTACGACTCAGGTGAAACTGAGGCTTAATCATATCACGCTGCCATCGTCGGTGAATTGCAGTCGAACGCGGCTTCCCTACTACAGGAGCCTCATCAGTGTCGAAGCCTTCCTCATAAGCATGACGCTTTTTGGGTCGACCTCGTCGCTTCTGTTCCTGAATTGGAAACACTGGCTGCGATTCAGTTTGTCCTACATTCTTCTCTTGCATAACATTCACTCCGTATCATTCTAAAAACGAGCTTGATTGCTCGCTATAGTTTTATTCTCGTACATCCATAGCTGGAACTCAAGTACAATGTTCTATTTTTACCATCTTTTCCGGTGCAGGCTGATATGCAACAATCCCGCACTCCGTGGTCCACAGGCACGGCTCATATAAGAGTTCCTGTCGAGTTCTGCTAGGTTACGTCATTACCTGTACTGATGGGTGCGCTATCGTTTGCCTACGTTGTTCCTACGCTGTTATACGCAATACCGTGTTTTCTTGTTCTGTTGTGTCGTTTGTTGTTGACTCAGGTACAGGCTATGCTAAAACATCTGCCTGAACCTTTAATAGGAGAACGTATGGTATTCATCGTGTATATTACTGAGACAACCGTTGGGCACGTATTCACTGAGCTGGCGCATGTCCTAGACTATCTCAAAGCAGGGAAAAGGCATCATCGTATAGAGCTATGGAATAAAGGCGAGAAACGAGCGACACACTGGTAATACGAAAAACTCGTACCGTGGTCCACGGGAGCGGAATCCGCTATGTATTTCAGCTACTTATAGAGCTTGACAGGACTGGCAAAGTATGCTATCCTGGCCAGGCATGATAATGAAAATATTCCTAATTTACATAACAATCAAGCTCTTATTGTTTATCCCCTTGATATTTCTAGCTATTTTTCTGAATATGGAATAATTGTTGACTCCACTGTGGAAGGTGTGCTATCCTGTTCCCATAATAAGGAGATCAACATGATCAGAAAGTTTGGAGCAAAGCAACTCAAGGAAATCACGAAAGCCGACCGAAAGGTTTTAGTATCGTACACGACTCCTGTTGCCGTGCGAGTTGGCGATGACCTTTTTGTAACCAACGAGCGTTTTAGCAACACGACCACGAAGCATATCAACCTGTACCTCAGGGAGATGCCTTCTACCGTTGTTGTCAATCGAGTAGATCAATCGGTAATCGAAACCTTGTCAAAGTAAGAGGACTTATGGCTACTATGTACACAACAAAATGGATCACACACCTTTCTGTCGCCGACTTTCGGCATCTTGCATCTGTCGAGCAACTAACCGACGAGCAGATCCAGGAAGTAGTCGCCTATCTTTTAGAAACTGTTTCCGACTTTGTTGACGGAGACGAGCGCCGACCTATGGGTTACTACTCGCATGAATCGGCCGCGGCCGATGCCGTTCGCAAGTTTGGCTTCACCCATCCTGAAGCCGTTCTGGACTGTGAGTGCATAGCCGAGCAGTTAAATCAAGCCCTTGAGGGAATAACCGTTAAACGTGAGGTATAATATGAGCCACTGGAGCACCGACCTAATTATTGACAACATCCACGACCTGATTGGAACGATCCAGTTCCTTCAGATGGAAATTGATAGCCTGGCCTCCGAAGGCAAGTTTGCCGAGGCCCGTGACCTGTATGAGCAGAAGCTCCAGGCGTTGCGGCGCCTTGAGGAGCTTGAGCAGTATGTTTCCCTATAGGAGTTAATATGAGCAGACCATGGAACGATCCAACTCGCAGGTATTTGAATGTTGAGGACTTCTGGTGTAAGATTGATGAGCTTTCCCAGGAACTCGACATCCAGGCCCAGGCTGAGCCAGGCAATAAGTCCGAAAGTTATAAGATGCTCCTGATGGGGCGCCGCGAGATGCTTGATACAATATGCAAGTACCTTATGGAAAACGAGGAGTCCTTGGCCGAGCTGGCCGAGTTTTGGGGAATAGGTGAAAAGGAATAGTTATGCACTACATACGAGAAGTTTCCGTCAGATATGGTAGAAAAAGGAAGTCATCCGTTGCGGTCCGTCATCCAGACGAGATTGCCAAATTGACTCGCAAGCTGATTCGAGAGAACGGCAAGGAACACTTTATTCTGTTTTGTCTTGATGGTAATCATTCCGTTATTGCCTACAATATCGTGTCCGTAGGGACCGCGACGATGACGCCAGCACACCCTAGAGAGATTTTCCAGCCGGCGATCCTTGCAGGCTCCGTGTCAATCATACTGGCACACAACCATCCTTCTGGTAATGTTGAGCCAAGCAGGGAGGACTTGGCCACTACTAAGAACCTTATGGAGGCATCGAAGTACCTAGGGATTCGTATTCTTGATCACATAATTGTAGGGCAAGGAACTCATTACAGTATGCACGAGCACGGCCATTTTTCCGCCTCGCATCGAAACAGCTTGATCGGCTAAATCCGCTGGTCCACAAGCAGCTAAGTAGTTGATTCGACGTTAAGTTGTTGATTCCACTATTTTACGGTAGTTCCAACTTACCATAAAACCCATTGATTCCAAAGGGTTTCCTAATCCATTTTGTCGTTGCAATCCATCTTGGATTCTGAGATAATAGTCCTATGATGAATAAGACGATAAAGAGAAAAGACATCGAAGAGATCCAAGAGATGAGTACCGAGGATCTCGTAAAAATCCTCCAGCTTTTTACATCGTACCGAATGACCGAAAACCTGTTTGTTGAGTGTGTGAGATATGAGATTGAAAGTCGCCATCGTGCTGAAGCTCGCCTTAGCCTTACTAACCGTGCTTAATTAAAGGAATGAATATGTCAAAAAACCCAATAGCAACCACTTTCCGCAAAACCGCTGCCGCCCAGGCAAAGCTCGAAAAGCAGATGGAACATCTCCGTGATGCCGAGCGCAAGGAACTTTTCCAAGCTGCCGAGAAGTTAGTCGGCCGCGAGTTTACCATTTCCGAACCACGCAGCCCTCGCTGCCACGGAAAGTTTTCCTATCGTATCGTTGCCGTACATCATGTAGGGCGCGACTATGACGGAGTTCCTGTGTTACACTATTCGGCAGAGCTTGTGAAACGTCCGAAGAGCTTCCGTCGCCCGTCCGTTGAGCGCCGTGTTGGGAAAGTGTACCGTAAGCAGATCCGAATGAGCCGAATTAACCAGATGAAGGTAAAGTAATATGAACAAAACCATCGAACAACAAGCCGAATACTTTGCCCAACTTATTGACGAGTGTGGAGTTGAGTGGAACGCCGAGAACGTTCTCAAGTGCATCGGATTCGCCAAGCAGGCCATGCAGAACGGAGACGTTTCCGTCGAGGCCTACTACAAAGCCAAGACCATCTTGATCAACCGACTTGAGTGTGCTAACCTTTGGATCAACTAGGAGAAACTATGGATACTTTTACCGCAATCATGATAATCGAAGGCAATCAAGACCCGGAAACTCTTGAGGAGTATCTCGAAGCCGCCCAGGTACTTGTTGATACAGGGCTTGCCTGGCAGCTTCAAGGATTCTTCGGGCGCACTTGTGCCGAGCTTATCAACCAAGGGCTAATCAAACGGAAGGGTGAATAGTATGAAGTTCAAAGTAGGCGACCGAGTGAAGTGCAACGGCAACCCGGAAGGGGTTATCATCGACCTGTACCACGGGATGTACGTTGTGAGACTGTGGCAGGGATCTCGCCTTGTAGGTGAGGTTGTAGTAAGCGAACGTGATTTACTTTTGGAGAATTAATATGTGTGAGATTACCAGCCTGATTGAAGATACGAGCGATGCCATGAAAGAGCTCCTTAAAGGGGTGAGAATGGCCGACAGCAAGGAGTGTGGCCTGGACAAGAGATGCCCTTCCCTCTGGGTATCAGAGAATGCCGTTGTGTGCAGAGGCGACAACCGCCGACTGGAATACTATGGAGGGTTCGAGTATGTTACCTCTGAAGCCAAGATTGGCTTAGGCAATTACACAGTGTACCTTGCCGACAGAGACGAAACCGGCCGAGTGTACGAAGTGATCAACCGAGTATTGGATGGAGAGGAATAATATGTTGAAGCGAATGGTATTAGAAGTGTCGGACCGAATGTGGCAACTCCGCGATGAGATTGCCGAGCTCCGAAAGGAAAGGAAAAAGCTCATGATGAGCCAGCCTCTTGAGCAGGAAGACCTTGACGAGCTTTCCATTTTGGATGCTCGCCTGGACGAGCTTGCGCTTGAGTATGAAGAGAACGAACGAATCCGGAAAGAGTTGATGTATCGGCCTCACCCGGAAGATAACATCGAGGAGTGGTAATATGAAAACCGTCAGATTAAACATGAAAGCACTACACCGAGCCGTTGCCGAAAAGCACCGCCGAATCCAAGTTGGTGGCAAGTATTTCCTGTCCCACTTTCATGACAAGGAGGGTGCCATTGTTCGTGTAATGAGTAAGAGCGATAAGGTAAAAAACCGCGCCGGATTCTATTCCATAGTAATGGTTGAAGTATTAGAGTCCGACGTTGCCTACTACAAGCCTGGTGCGATTCATACAGTAAACGCATCCAACTTGTACGAGCACCGTACCATGGCCAGCCCGAGTTTCAAATTTGGTAAAAAGGAGTAATTATGAGAACAATGTCCGACGAGATGATATACCGCCGCCTTGAGGAAATCGAGCGTGAAATCAAAACCGCACGTGGAAACGCAATCCGTTTCTTTGATGACCCAGCAGAGGTATCCATCCAGCATGAGATAATCGACGACCTGTTCCAGGAGAAAGCCTGGCTTATGAAAGAGCTAGACCGCGAGATACATGAGGAGAATGCCCAAGCCGACAGGGCCTGGGACAACCAAAACATATTCGAGAAGGAGTAACCTATGATAGACAAGATGGGTATAGAAGTAAAGCAGGGTAAGGTAACCGTTGGTGAGACCTATCCCTTGTATGGCATCATCACTCGCATAGTAGACGACATGCCTGGGTGCACCACTATAGAGATAAACAACCAGGTGCTGGCCCATATCTCTGTGAGCAGTGAGTACCTAGAGCTATTAAAGAAGCGAGCCTTTGAGCCTGCCATCTTTATAGCCAAGATAACACGGGTTGAGCCAATCGAGTGCGAGTGCTCAACCATTATCTTTGGCAAGCCAGCTAACATGGCAGCATAGTCCACCTAATATAAGCATGGGTGTAGGTGTTCTGCCTACACCCTTACCATTCAATCACCTATGGAAACCTGCATATTCCTTAAGGTTTACCGTAGTCCATTCTCGTAGTAGTGCTAGTAAATGGTAGGTTACCCACCCTTACCATTTAGCCGCCTATAGTAAAAGGTAAATTGCCCACCCTTACCATTTAGCCTGGGTGCGTAAATGGTAAACGGAACTCCCCTTCCTTTTAGTAGCCTTGCGTGAATGGTAATCCGTTTTGACTTTCCCTTTAGTGTGTGAGTGTAAAAGGTAACCTGGGTAGGACTACCATGACCACTTGTAGGACCAGTGTGTGTGTAAAGCGTGTTTTATATTTTGGAAAGGAATGAACAATTAATCGATTCGTAACTCCAACGCAGACAATCCAAAATCAACCCCCTTCCAAAAAACTCAGAAACCAGATCCAAAAAGTGTCTTCCAAAATTTTGCGACTCCAAAATAACACCCCCTTCCTTTTTTGTCGTTGACATCCAGAACTGTATAGTGTAACCTGTTTATATGATGAAGCGAGTAATTAAAAGTAACAAAGCACGTTGCCTGCTATGTAATGACGTTATCGAGAGCAAGCATCGCCACGACTTCGTTTGGTGCTCCTGCGAGAGCATCTTTGTGGATGGTGGCAAAGCATATCTCAGACGTGGAGGTAGCATAGCAAACATACAAGATTTAACAGAGTATGAGGAAACAACAGATGAAAAATCCGCTTGAACTGGCAGAAGATTATTGTATAGAGACAGCAGGTTTTGTAAGCAAGCAAGAACGCAGCACCTTTCTTGCCGGCTATGAAGCAGCACACGCAAGGATCGTAACCCTTATTAAGGAAGAACTTGAACTAATGGCAGCGAACAGGAGCTTTAGTGCCGTAGTTGTGCGCCCAGATGTGGAAAGTGCCATACAAAACATCTTAGAAAAGATTGAGTAGGTTTAATAACATGACAGACAGAGCTAAACTATTCACAAGAGTTGCTATATCTCAGCTCCACACACGAGCAGCAGGAGTGCTCAAAGGTACAGCAAGTGGTGTCGTAGAAGTGTGCCCAGCGTTTTTGCGAGACGTTGCTACTATTACAGATGCTATACTAAAAGCAGCAGAAGATTACAGCACTAAGCAGAAAGCTCCAGAACCTCAGTTCCTTACAGAAGCTAGAGCCAATTGTCAAGATGCGTTGGATAGTGTTGTAGAACAAAACACACAACTACTCGAAGCACTAAAGGACTAACATGAATGCAGTCGACTCATAATCGACCTTAGGTGAGTTCAATTCTCACGATGCGCACCACGCCCGAGTGACCCAGCGGAACGAGGTACTCAACTTAAAATTGAGCAGTCGGCGGTTCGAATCCGCCCT
>OGVZ01000182.1_pt1 | contig 10385 bp, 16 predicted proteins | sample 1575881 | NCBI WGS metagenome assembly OGVZ01 (sample SAMN07581520, study PRJEB24739) | freshwater metagenome | place: Singapore | collected 2015-01
GTTTCCCAGTCACGATAACGAGTTTATCGAGTTAATCAACTACGCTGATTTTCTAGGTGTTATGGATCGCGGGCAAGCTATGACGCGATTTTTTCAGCGCGACAGCAAGAAAGCTGGAAACCTGCAACTATATCCGCACGAAGAACAGCGGTTTTGGTTATGGGTTGCATCTTGGGCCGTTTTTGTTCACAAGCCAAGCGATCTTGGATACGACGATGTTGGTTATGCGATGCCGGAGCTTAACGTCACTTGGCACGAAGTACCTGGAGATCAGGGAGAAGTCGGCGCATGCGTTGACAGTCGCGGTAACGCTCTGCTATTCGAACAAACCGGCGGCGGTATCAAGCACGTCGCCAAACAACGTCGCAAGACAAAAGACAGGCGAATAACCAAAGCCGTCGAGATCATCAATTCCGAACCGGATTCGCACTGGCTGGTTTGGCATTATCTTGAGTCCGAGCGGCATGAGATTGCAAAGGCGTTGCCTGATTCCAAAGCGGTCTATGGGTCGCAGGATCTTGAGGAACGCGAACAGATCGTGGCCGAGTTTGCAGATGGGCAGTTGCAGATCCTCAGTAGTAAACCGGAACTGCTTGGTAGCGGTTGCAATTTTCAGCGGCATTGCCACAAAGCGATCTTCATCGGGCCGACTGATAAGTTCAACGACTTCATACAGGCGGTTCACAGAATCCAGCGGTTTATGCAGAAACATACCGTTGAAATTCATATCATTTACGCTTCTACGCAATTCGATACTGTTTTGATTATGCGAAAGAAGTGGGATCGTCACAATGAACTTGCCGAGCGTATGCGGCAGATTGTTTTGGAGAATGGTTTATCTGGAGAGAATCTGAAAATGAAATTCGAGCGAAACATGGGAGTACCGCGACTCGAGGTCAGCGGAGAGTATTACCGAGCGATCAATAATGATTGCGTTGCAGAGCTTGCGACGTGGCCGGATCAGTGCGTCGATGAAATCGTTACGTCGATTCCGTTCTCGGATCACTACGAATACAGTCCGAACTATAACGATTTTGGCCACAATCAAGGCGATGATGGATTCTTTAATCAGTTCGATTTCTTGGTTCCTCAGTTGTGGCGGGTTCTAAAAGATGGTCGCGTTGCTTGCATTCATACCAAAGACCGTATCCAGTATGGAACGATGACAGGCACTGGAATGTATTCAGTCAACGAGTTCAGCGATAAAACTGTGGCATCGTTCAAGAAACACGGATGGCTATACATGGGCCGGATCGTGATTGACACGGACGTTGTGCGCGAAAACGCTCAGACGTATCGGCTAGGCCATACTGAGAACAGCAAAGACTCGACGAAGATGGGGTGCGGATCGACTGAGTTCGTCTTGTTGTTTCGCAAGTGGAATCCGTCTATGTCTCCGAATCAGACGGCAAATGGGCCAGATCCAGTCACAAAGGATAAATCGGAATACTCAAGGTCGCGTTGGCAAATTCACGCTAGCGGTATATGGAGATCTAGTGGAAACGAACTAATCTCTCCGGCAATGCTCGAGACGATGACGACCTCGGAGGTTTATCATTGGTGGAGATCCTACGCGAAAGCGAACCGTTACAACTACGAAGATCACGTCGCGTTCACCGAGGCGGTTGAGAAGGTCGGTAAACTGCCTGCTTCGATGATGCTGTTTGCGCCAGTGTCGAACAACGAAGATATCTGGACGGATATTATTCGAATCAAGACTCTCAACACAGAGCTAAGTCGCAAGACATCAGAGAATCACGTTTGCCCGTTGCAGTTGGATGTCATCGAGAGGCTTGTAGAGCGTTACAGCAATCCGGGCGATGTAATCCTCGATCCGTTCGGCGGCGTGCACTCTACGCCATACCAAGCGATCAAGATGGGGCGTAAAGGTTGGGGCATCGAATTGAATCCTGACTATTGGAAATTCGGTGTTACGTTTTGTGAACGGGCTGAGCGTGAATTGACAGCTCCGACATTGTTCGATTTCGCTGAGTTGGACGCTCCGACTCAGGATAATTTGGTTGATTCGATCTAATAAAGAAAGGCATACCCAATGAGTTTCAGTCAATTTGTAAAGTCTCATCTAAAATCAGGCGAGGCGATCGCGGCAGAGATGACCGGCCACAAGGTCGCCATGCTAAAAAGAGCCGTTGAGGATTCAGTTGTCGAATCGGAACGGCTCGACCTTGTTAAAAAGCACGCGATCTACAACAAGTATTCCGATTTGTTTATCGGAGTGATCGAAGCCGCGATCGTCAAAGATGTCACGCTAACGGCTGAGCAATGCAATCTGCTTCACGTTGCGATCGGCATCTCAGGCGAAGCAGGCGAACTTCTCGATGCTGTGCGGAAGCATGTTTTTGAGGGCGAACCTCTCGACCGTCAAAACGTGGTTGAGGAACTAGGCGATCTGGATTTCTACATCGAGGCTGCTCGGCAAGCGATCAACAGCGATATCGGCGAAATCGTTCGATTTAACATCGACAAACTCTCGAAGCGTTACCAGTCCGGCTATAGCGACAAAGAAGCCCAAGATCGAGCAGATAAGGCAGGTGCAGAATGACAATCGAAGGAATTCCAAACGGTTGGGAGTTGGTACGAGTCGGTCAGATTTTCCAGGGCGAACACTGGGTAAGCAATAATGGACAACCTCAAAGGTGGGATTCATGTCACCCGAGCAGTAGCGAGAACTACGTTATCATCCGCAAAATCGAGCATCCCAAGCAGTATCGACCGTTTGCAAATGCGGCGGAGTTTGAGCCGCATCGAGATAGGTGGTTCTGTCCCAAGATAAAACGGAATCATGTTATTAAAACAAGTGCATACAATGAACACAGACATTGGAGTGGTGAAGAACCGGACACCTGGGAAAAAATGTTTGACGAGTATGTTTTTGACGACGGCACTCCCTTTGGAGTGGAGGTGACGGAATGAGCCACCATTTTGAACAAGGGCCAAAAGGTTTTCGATTTGTGCTAATTGTTGTGTTTGCAATCGCGTTTTCATACGTCTACTACTGCATACGAAACGAAATCCCTCCCGAACCCTTCGATCAACAACTCGAAGCGATTGATGGCATGACCTATGAAGGGCCAAGATCAGGCAAGTGGGTCGAGGTTCGTTTCGACTTTGTTCGCAAGCATCCACGTTGTGAAGCGTGCGGCTCAATGGCGAACCTTAACGTCCATCACGTTATCCCGTTTCATGAGCGACCGGATTTGGAACTCGACGAAGGCAACCTAATCACCCTTTGCCGTGAGCATCATTTCCGCATTGGACACGATCCCGATGGCAAGGGGCCAAGGAAACCGAGCTGGTTGGAGAGCAACCCGAATGTGCGGAGAGACGCGGCGGCGTGGAAATCTCGCAAATAGCGACGTTCCAATCGATTTTGAGTTGAGGTAAAATTTACATTGTCAGGTTGCTAGCCCGACAAAAAAGAAACATTATCCCTCTCGGTATCTTTTGGCGTATCTACGCCAGGGCTAGCAACCGCATACCGAGAGGGATTTTTTGTACGAGGCTGAATCATGGCAGGGGATTGGATACCGATGAGGCTGGATCTTTGCGACGATCCGGCGGTGCTAGAAATGGCCGACATTACAAATCAACCCGAGGAGTATATCGTCGGTTGCTTGCATCGCATTTGGTCATGGGCGTCACGAAATTGTCACGATGGAACAGTGACAGGCGTCACTAAAATGTCACTGTCCAGAGCTGTCAGGCTTCCAGAAGTGGTATCTGCAATGGTTAAGGTTGGTTGGTTGGTTGAAGGTAAAACTGAGGACGATCGACCTTTTGTATCGTTTCCGAAGTGGGAAAACTGGCTTTCGAAATCTGCTAAATCTCGGATAAATAACGCAATTAACCAACGAAAAAGCAGAGCAAACAAAGATACGGCCGTAAATCAACAGGCTAAATCATGTCACAGCGTTGTCACTAATCCGTCACGGTCTGACAGTGACAAAACAGTGACCACAGTAGAGAACAGAACAGTAGAGAATAGTTTTACACACACTCTCCCACCTGACGATCCGAATGGATTGATCGGTCAAGATGTCATCGTTCCGACCTGGATGCGAGAATGGTTCGTAAAGTGGCTAGACTGGCGGTGGCATGACTCAGGCAAGAAACCACCGGCAACGCTTCAGCAGACTTGGATCATCGACCTGAACGGTCGGGGCGAAGCAAAGGCGATCGAGGATCTCCAATTCTCAATTAAGAAACAGGCCAAGAACCTTTTGCGGTCAGAGAACGACTTCGACAAGCATATCCGAACCGGCAGCGGATCAGCTCGGCCAGAAGGTAAGATGAGCCCTGCGGAGCGAACACGGAAAATCATCGAGGATTTGAAAAATGGATCTAAGTGAAAACAGAGTATTCTTTTTTGAGGTCGTGTTGGTTCACTTTCCGGCACTCAACACCTATCTGAACCAAGCAAGCCTCGATGTTACAAAGACGATCGACGCATGGCAAAAGACTCTGCATGATGTCACGACTCAAGAGGCTCTTTCAGTGATTGATCGATGGACTCGGGATGAACTACCAAGACCAGCCTACCTTGAGCTTGCCGACTTCGCTTTGCATCTTCGCGGCGTAGTTATGCGTGATAGAGTCGATCGAAAGAAGATGGCGGTTTTGGACATGATACGCGATCGAGAACAGAAGCCATCGAAAGAATATAGCCGAGTCACTTTGCGACCGTTTATCAATCGCATCATGGAATCTGGAGAAGCGTGCAAAGCCGGAAAAATCACAATCGAGCAGCATAACGCGAATACTGAGGAAGTATTGGCCGATCATGCTCGAGCTTGCAAGGAGGCGAAATACGGCAATGGATGATGCAATCAGGCAGGTGGCGGCATATCGCGATCGATTGTCAGCGGCAAATGCGAGAATCGAACGGCTTGAAAGCGAGTTAATTCGACTTCAACGCGAAAGCGAATCTATTGAAAAAAAGATTTCGGTTGCTCAAGAACGAGCCGCTTGGTATCGTTCGAAGCTATTGAAGTTCGTAACAACCAAGTGGATACAACAGGAGAAAAGAAAAGATGGAATCTGACAAAATCAATCCAGAGCATTACAAGCGACTGCCGGCAGAGGCGATCAACATCATCGAGGCGGCAATTCAAAACGCACCAACGTGCCAAGATGCCTATCTGCATGGGCAGGCATTGAAATACCTGCTGCGATGCTGGCACAAGGAAGGCATCACCGACGTCAAAAAGGCCAAGTGGTATCTTGATCGGCTTATCGAGCATTGCGATGTATCAATCAAGCCAACAGAATCTCCGAAGAAATCAATCGAATTGCCAGACGGTTGGCGATGGCTTGAAATTGGCGAAGTGATCCGCAAAGGGGATGAGTTTTTCAAGGATGATAATTGGTGGGACTACGATCTTTCAATCGGAGAAAGAATTTGGGATGGTGGTTGGCCCTCGATTCGTCGCAACCGCTTTAAGGTTGGCGAAAAGGTGGTAGGTGGAGTTCCAGGTGGAATTGTTTTTCAAGTCATGTTTACACTGGAAAACAACTTTTACGATTTGAAAACAGAAGGCGGATTTTTGGATCGCTTGCCTGGAAATGACCTTGCCCCCTACATCGAGGACGCAAAGTGAGCCGAACTAAGATCAAAATCACGCTCCCGTTTCCCAAGGCGATTCATAGTCACAACACAGGCCACTGGAGGGCCAAGGCAGGGCCGATCAAGGCGATGCGTGAACTTGCTTGTCTGCTAGGTCGGCAAGCAGTAGCAGAGCATGGCAAGCTCGCAGGAGCGTTTGATATGAACTACACAATTCAAGTTCCTGATATGCGACGAAGGGATACCGTGAATATGCTTCAGCAATGCAAGCCGTACCTAGACGGCGTCGTCGATTCAGGACTCATCGATGGCGATCATTGGGCGGTATGTCAATTGAACGAAGTCAACGTGTTTTACGACAAGGGCATCAGTGCGGTCGTGTTGGAGTTCTGGCAATGAGCAAAAAAAAGACGATCTTTCTACTAGCCAACGAAGAAGCTCGCGACTTTGATCCACCAATGCCAAGATGCAGAACGGATTATCCAGCCGGGTCGATTCAAAAGATCGACGTATTCCGCGAACGGCTTGAGCGTGGCGAATCGCTATTTCATCCTGACGATCAAAAAGCGATCGCGACGGTCGAGCAGCAGACACAAGCCAAGTTGATTGTTCAGCAGCGACTCAAGCTAGATATAGATCAGTGCAAGGGTAAAAACGGTCGAGCAAGGTGGGAAGTGATAAAAAAAATCACCGGCTAGGGGTTCCAAAAGCTATCCTGATTTCTTTAGACTGATATCAGTCATTCAGGAGGCTAGGAAATGAAATTAGATTCTTTGCTAAAGAGCAAGCGATTTTGGGCGGTTGCGGCATCGGTCGCGGTCGTGGTTTTCAAGGACAAACTACCGCTAACCGAAGTCCAGATCAATGAGATTGTTATGGCTATCGGAGCCTGGGTTGTAGGCGAATCGATCAGGCCAGTCGATCCGAAGGTGCAACCATGAGCCGCATTCGATTCAGGGACAGGCTCAGGGCCAGAAACGCGGCTCGAGATATTTGGATCGCTCGGAGATCCGATCCGGCGGTGGCCGAACTGGTCGCTAAGGCGATGGACGGCGACGAACTAGCCGCGAAGGATCTTTTCGCGACTCACCCCGAGATGCCGGTCGGCATCGATCCTGCAACGTTGTTCCTGCTATCCAGATGGCGATCAAACTGTGGTTGTGGTGGCAGTCAACGCGAAACGACAATCCATCGGAAGCAGTCGGCGATGGAGAACCGATCGATTTGACCGAGGATGAAATCTAGCTCGAGCAACCCGATCTTTTCCAACGTAATAGGGGCGTCGGAGAGTTGCTCGAGCTTTTGAAACGGAGTTGAGATGGCAAGCGAAGCAGATCAAAAAAGCTGGCTACCGTGGATGATCGCCGCCGGTGCGATCTTTATGCTTTTGCGCAACCATCAGTCGGAACAAAATACCACCAAGTCTGCTATCTCGGCGGTAGTTCGTTCCACTCTACCTACGATTCGAGAAGCATATCGATTTGCATTCCTTGAGGCGGCTAAGAAGATTGAAGCAGGAGAGATCCGCGATCAAGAGCAATGGACGAAGTTCATCGGAGAGAACGCTGGAGCTAAGCAAAGAGAGGCTTTGGATAAAGTGTATTCGGCGATCGATGAGCTTGATTTACCAGCATCCTTCGATGGAAAAGAGGCTGAAATAGCCAAGTTAAACCGTCAGATCGCGGAGGCTTGGTAATGGCACACGACGTCGCTAATGAAGATCCAGGCAACTTTATACCGATGTTCGCAATTTGGTCGGTCATTGTGTTGGCATTGCTTGCTGGTAGATTTGCGACTCTAAGTCTGAATCACGAAGTTCGTGAACTCACCAAGCGAGTCGAAGCATTGGAGGCCAAGCAATGAGCGAAGCCTTTGAGTTTACTGGCTATCCAATCGAACTAGAAAAACGCGACGAGATCGCCAACGGTTCGACGCCAATGCTGTTTACAATGCGAGACTTTGCAGCACCTGAGGAAGTCGATCCAAGGCCGCTAATGCGGCATGACAAGCAAGGCAACATGGGAAGTTGCCAAGGGTTTAGCCTGACAAACTGCGGTGAACTTTGTTGGGCATTGCATTATGGCACTGTCAGCAACGATCGCCAGTTCTCGCAGCTTTTTGCGTATCTTGAAAGTCAAAGACTGGACAACCTGCTAGGACGTGATGCAGGATCTACAATTTCTAGCGGTTTGAAAGTCGGCAAGGACATTGGATTTCTGCCAGCGTCAGAGCTGCCGTACAGCACACCATATCCAAGCAATCCAAGATCCCTGATCACCGGAGAGATGCGAAGCAAAGCGAGCCCGTACAAAATCCGATCGCACACTTGGCTAGAATCTTACGACGCGATCTTTCAGTACCTTGCAAGCGGATCTGGAGCAGTGCACACGGGAACGCTCTGGAATGATTCGTTTTACGGAAAGAACGGCGTAGTTGAATCAATCAGTCTACGCAACGGCGGTGGACATGCAACGGCTTGGCTTGGCTATAGCAAACGCAAGGACAGCCGAGGTCGAAACTATATCTGGCGACTGAACAGCCATAACGACTCTTGGACTGAGATCGCTCCAAGCGTCATCGATGCTCTCTGTAAGCATCAATACACTTCAATTGTAGGTATCTCCGATCTTTCGACGCCAGGGCCAAGGAAGGTTTCTTGGGTCAAGGAGAGGCCGCTTGGATGAAAGATAAGGGAGTTTTGCCAATGGTTTTCGGTTGCATCTTTTTGTTCTGGCTGTTTTCGGCTCCGGTCGAAAAGAAATCAGATCCGGTTCAACCTACTGATGGACTTATCGAGCACGTTCAAAGCATCAGCGATTCGATGGATGATTCTATGTCGCAAGATGCAGAGCAGGAGCAACCAGCGATCGAAGAATCAAAGCCAGAGATTCTAATGTTTGTTGGCAAGACATGCCCACCTTGCGAAAAGTGGAAGCGAGTTGAAATGCCGAAGTTTATAGATGCTGGCTGGTCGGTTGGGATCGTTGAGGTTCATCGCTACCCAGTCACTCCAAGATTTGAAGTCATTAGCTCGGAGACTGTCGAGCATGTTGGTTATCTAACTTTTGAACAAGCGAAAGGGTTGCTCAAGTGAATTTGCTCGCACAAGTCCAAGATCCATCTTATATCGTCGCTATTGGAACAACGGTTTGCGGTGCTTTGACCTCTGCCGTTGTGTACCAGTATCTTCAGTTCGTCGAGGAAAAGAAAACGACCAGGGCAGACCTTCAAGAGTGTCGGTCTGATAGGGAGAAGTTGTGGGCAAAGATCGAAACATTGCAAACAGAAATCGGGAAGCTGTTACGAGGGCAAAGTTAATGACGACACAACAACAAAACCTACATCGTACCGCTTTAGCAGGCGTAATTAAAAAGATACAAGGGTGGCAGCAGCTTTCGTCTCCATCACTACTTAGCAAATTGCAAGAACCAACGGTTCAGTTCGTCGACACTCGGTCATTCACCCTGATGGGTATCGCCGGAATTATCGGCAAGCAAAACATGAAACCGCTTCATCAGTTCTTGGAAAGCATTAACCAGGATTGGGTGTTCCTTCAAGCAGCGGTTGGATTGCCAATTGGTGATCCGGTGATGAATGCTGAGATAAAAGCAATCCCGCATCCTGACTGCCAAGCAATTGCTCATGCCGGTCGTCGCATGATTTCAGTCCTTGAGGAATCTGGACTACAACCAACACTTCAGGATATTGCAGACACTCAAGCATCCATGCTGCTTGAGGATCGTAAGCAATCTTTGATTTCACAAAATGCTGTACGCTGGAATACATTCTGCGAAGCGGTAAATAACTGGGACGGGATTTCACCAGCACCGGAGTTGTAAGACATGGCACTTATAGACTTGCCTATGTTTTGGGAAGTTGGATTGCCCTATAAAACCACCGCCAACGGCGCTGGAGGCTCACTTCTACAAAACTACAAAGCAGCAACTATTTTCAACCCGGTTAAAAATGGCAACATTGATAAAGTTGTCTTTCGAAACACTACCGTAACTGGAACCGTAATATATTCTTGTCGTCTTGAAACTGTTACCGTTGTGTCTGGATCTTTCATGAGACCAAGCGGGACTTTATTCCATGCAAATGGTGTAGGTGCTAGTTCGGTTACAGTAAACGCAACGAATCAAGTAGCTCAGATCACGTTAAATGGCGGAGTGCCAGTAACTACAAACGATCTTTTAGCGATCGTTCTTACTCAAATTGGAACTGGAACAGGCTCGATTGCAGGTAGCTTCCCTGAGTACAGTTCTAATGACTTCTCAACTCATCCCGTGCCTTGTACATGGAATACAACAGCATGGGCTTTGGCAAATATAGATTCGTATGCTATTACGCCAGGGTATTCAGACGGAACTTACCCTTATTTAATGCCATTTGGGAGAACAAACATTACTGAACTAATTACTTCAATAAGAGAAGGAAATAGGTATAAATTCCCGTTCTCTTGCAAAGTAAATGGCGTTTGGGTTATGGCATCAAAACCAAGCACCAACTGTTATATGCAAGGTAAACTTTATGATGATTCCACTTCCCCATCGGGATCTGTACTTGCACAGTCAAGAATTTTTCAAAGATCAGAGGGTCGAGCGAGTAATAGTAGCTCTAGCTTCTCTGGATCGTATACGAGATTTATGTTTACGTCTCCTGTAATAATTCCTGCGAATACTTGGTTTAAAACGATTGTTGAATATGAAACAACGGTCACTAATATGACTATCAGCTCAGCCGTTTTAGGTCTTTCAAATCTTAATGTTCCTGCGTCTGCGGCGTATCGTGACTGGGAAAC
>OGVZ01000183.1_pt1 | contig 10381 bp, 9 predicted proteins | sample 1575881 | NCBI WGS metagenome assembly OGVZ01 (sample SAMN07581520, study PRJEB24739) | freshwater metagenome | place: Singapore | collected 2015-01
ACCACCGAGATCTACACTATAGCCTACACTCTTTCCCTACACGACGCTCTTCCGATCTCCCAGTCACGATACACCTCCGCCCAGCACCAGATTTTTACTACCAGTCAACTTTTTGGCTTCATCTACTAAATCATGAAAACACATTTCATAGATGAACTGCGTGGCAGCGGCAATATCATACATATCCTGTTCAGTGGTCAGTTCAGGACGCCACCACATACATCCACGATGTAGATTGTGATTCAGTTTCAGAATATGCCTGCTATCAAAAAAATCTTCCAGAATCATGGCAGTGTATTTCAATGGGTCACCATAGGCTGCCATGCCCATCAAGATGTATTCTTCTTCATTGGGTTTCAATCCCACACGTTGCGTCATGGCTGAATACCACAACCCTAAACTATCAGGATATTTGATGGAGAACTTCTTTTCCAACTTGGTTCCCTTGCCGTGCCAAATAGTGGTGGTGTCAAACTCACCAATGGCATCAATCACCAGCACAGCGGCTTCATCAAAATTGCTGGTGTAATAACTTCCAGCCGCATGACTATGATGGTGATCCACTGTGATGACAGGTGCTGTTATCCCATAATTACGAATGTATTGTTTAACATTGTTATTCATCCAACCCTGACCAGCCTGGAGTTGGCGTAATGATTTCATAAGAGGTCGTTCATACCACACCACCTCATCAGGTTCACCGTATCTATAGGCGTCTGCCACAATATCAGCATTCAGATGAGCATCATTTTTTACACCTGAGTATCTTTCTGATTGTGAGGCAAATAGAATTTCTTTATCTTGGACCACAGTGATGGCAGCGTCATGGCTGTTAGCAGATATTCCCCAAATCAACATATCAATCTTCCATTAAATCTGCCATCTCTGGAAACACATTGGTGAAGGATTCTCCACGAATGTTGTCAATGGCCTTGATGGTGTTTCTGAAATCTTCCTTCTTTTCATCCCAATCATGTTTTGTATACATCCAACGACTTGCTGAAGATAACCAATATAAAAATCCTGCTGTGTCATCATTGTGGTATAAACGACCTTTCAAATATTCCACATACTGTTGAATTTTTTCAGACGCTATATCTTTCTTGTGTATGGGTAGAACATTGGATGCCAGTTGTACAGGTGTACTCATGGCATACAACTGGTAGGCATTGTTCAACCACCCTTTGCTGTAGATGTAGGCATAGAAATCTGTGATGGTTAAGGCATTGAATATACTGAACACAGTGTTCATGGACAGTTCTACATTATTGGAATTTCTAAGTTTTTCCACATTGTTTTCAATCACACCCCAGTCAGTACCGTGACGAATATATTCAGCACGTTCTTTGATATGGTCCACACTGGCATAAATGGATACTGGCTGTTTGAAGTGTCTCCATAAATCCAACAAGTCTTTGTCCTTGTACTTCAAGTTGCTGATGTTGCTGTTGTATCGAAGTTTGATGTCACTTCGTCCTTGGCGAAGCATGTCTTCCAGAATCAAATAATGTTCTTCACTGATTAATGGCTCACCGCCAGCAAAATACGCTTCCATCATGTTTGGGATGTGTTCCAACACCTCGCTCAGAATAGTGGAAGGTGTTTTGAACGGGATAGGTCCCATCATGTCGTTTTTCACCATCTCAGATTCCCACTGAGAACTGAAAGCAGGTCCACACGTTCTACATTTGAAATTACACAAATTTCCAAAACGTATATCATAATAACGCATCTTGAAATTATCTAGATGTCCATCTTCTTTAGTAGGTACAACATCTGTGTCAAAGAAATGTCCGAATCGGTTATTTACATCATGGCGCGCGCTCTGAATACCACTGGCTTCATGATTATAGCATGCCACACAGGTGTCATTCTTCACATCATTCAACAAATCCAAACGAAGTCGCTTCATGTTGGGATGATTGACGCTTTCCTTTAAAGTTTGACTAGCTGTGCTGCCAAAATCGCTTTGTATATTGGAGATACAGCAAGGGAAAGGTTGGCCTACAGGATTCAGATGTAGACTGATCCATGGGTACATGCAAAATGATTTACTTTCTTTCAGAAGGTAATCTTTTTGTTGTTGTAGATTGGTAACTTTAGGTTGAATGATTTTCAGTTTCATCGAGTATCGCCGTATCTTACAACAACACAACCTGGCACATCATCAACATTCAAATACCGCCAAATGTCCACGATGACACTACCTGGCAAGATGTTGCAATAGAATTGTTGTTTGTCACTACCAATCACACGACTATGGCTATATGTGGTGGGTGCGTGGTGAGCTAATAGAATCACACCTTTGGCTTCAGGTAGATGATTATCTGTCAATGGATCAATATAGGTAACACCATGACCTTGTTGTTCCACATAATGTCCAATCAATAAACTGTAACTACCCTCTGTGTAAGACACACCTGGCTTGTAAGCTTTGCCATGAATGTATATTTCCAAATGATGCTTGTTAGCTAACTCAATCAGTTTGTCAGCCACACGTTTAGCCTGTAGTTCTCGACTTCCCATGATGGCACTGAACAAATCATACCCCAAGTTCAACTTGTTGGCCATGTATCGTAGAGCAATGTTGTCTCTAGGATGACAAGCACCCGCATCACCCATGCCAGCTCTCATGTAGGCTGGACCCATGATACGACGGTCACTGTCTGCTAACGCTTTCGTCACCACATCTACATTGATGTTGCCAGATGCCTCTGCCACGTCCTGTATCATGTTCACTAAACCAATCTTGGCAGAGATGAAGGTGTTGTAAAAAATCTTGATACACTCAGCTTCATCCCAGGTACCTATCACGTATCTTGGGAAATTCACCATCATGGTTTCATAGAAACTTCTGAGAATTCTGGCATCACCTGTCTCAGACCCATCTTCAGTGCCAATGATGACCATCTCAGGATTCACCATGTCCCAGTTCACAGAACCCATGGCAATTAGATAGGGATTGTAGATGAAACGATAGTTAGTGGTATGTTGAATGAATTCTCGACGAACTGTACCTGGCAACACAGTGCTGATGAGAACCACCAATTGGTCTTTGGTACAATACTTGTTCACTTCCTTTAATACATCAATCACAATGGAATAATCAAAGTCTTTGGGTTCCAGATGTGCTGTGGGAGTTTCGCCGCCATAGGACTTGTCATGTGGTGTAGGCACAGCAATGAAAATCAATTCTCTATCTTTCACAACTTCCTGAATGGTATCAACCAAAGGAAATTCTGGGAGGTCAGATTTCACAACATCATATCCTATCACATCATGTCCTGCACGTTTCATTTCATTGGCGCAAGGTGCACCAAGTTTTCCACAACCAATCATAGCCACTTTCATTATTTTTCTCCAGTTTGCTGTGCCAAGTTCAATAGAGTGTACCACATTTCAGGAAGTCTGCTCAATCTAGTGCTTTTCATCTTGTCATAGTTATGCTGTAAGACACCTTTAGTTTCTTCCAAGAATTGTGCTCGTTTATTTCTGTCCCAACTATGTATATCTTTACAAACATTGCCTATTGCCACCATTCTATCATAATGGTCTTCGATATTATCATAACTTTCATCCCACCAACGAGAAAACGTCTGATAACCGTGAGAACGTAGATAGTGTAATGCCTTGGGGGCAGCTACTAGAATGAAAGGTTGCTTGTGTGCGATGGCTTTCAGTGTTTTTTCTGTCTCTGTAACAGCTTCGTCATACGCCAATGTTTCAGTGATGATAGCCACTAAACTCTTGGTGTAAAACTCCTTCAACTCTCTTTGGTCATCATGAGTCATTCGGAAATGATTCACATGACTCTCAGGTAAACTATCAATCCTTAAAGGAAGTTTCTGTTCTAGTGCACGTAATTCTTCGTCTGTGATACCAATCTTTTCCTTGAAAGCTGGGTTGATATTGGTTCTGAACTCATCATGCCACACTTCAGGATTTCTAGCTGGTAACGTGAAGAAACTGTCTTTCAACAAGTCCAATTTATGAAACAACATGGTGGCGTCCAACCGATGAGGGCGATACCGATAATTCAAACACATGAAAGTCTTTTCAATTAAATCAATATGTTTTCTGTTATCGTAATCTTCATTGGCATATCGAACTGACCAGATCCATTCTTGTGAGTCCCAGGAAAACACCTTCATACGAAGATTATCTGAGATATTATTCTCTTTACAGAACTTATCATACAAGTCAGCTGCATTTGAAGCGCCTGTTTGATAAATCACCTTGTTGGTGGGAATGCTCCAGTTGTCAAAATACCTGTGCATGGCACGGAATGTTGTGGGAGATACCCAGGCCTCCAATGCCATGTCCATGAACAAATAACCATTCAGAAAACGAATGTTGTGTAACACATTATGAGACATCTGAATGCATTCCAACAATCCTGTGGCAGCACCCTTGGCAAAGAAGTCCATGTATGGCCACTTGTGATGTAATTGATAGTCATAGATGAAGAAATCGCCATCTTGAATACCAAATGGAGAGGACAACTCAAACATATCTCGGTGATATTGAAACACCTGAGTCCACAAATAGGCACCACCGCCTTTGGTGGCATCCACTTGAACTCCATGGAGGCCGCTGGCTAGATGATATAAATCGGCATTTGTGTTATTGGCAAGTGGTCCACGTGGACTGATCCATTCATATACAACTTTAATTTTCTTCATTGGTCACCTTGAAAATATTTTCAGCTACTAGCAATTGATGTTGTGGTCCATGATGAATACCATCTGCAGCTGGGAAAAATGTAGAGTTATTGAACTTTCTCCAACCACCGGATATATTATCAAATTTCAAAATACGTCCAGAAAAAGAAGTTTGCCTTTCTATTCTCTGTATATCCTCTTCTTTCCACCATAAGTCCGGGAAAAAATTGTATAGAGGAATATTCAAAGACTTTGCAAATAGATTACATGATGTAAACACATCTATGAACTTATTACACCATATAACACTATCTTGTAATGAATTATGATATAGGGTATTTATCACTAGGTCACTACCATCAAAAATTTCATTAATTTTGGCCCAAGCTGGGTTTAAATTAACATAGGAACCACACTCACGTATAAAAGTGTCTCTACTAGGTTCAGTCCATAAAATGATGATTTTTCTTGGCTTAGGAAATTCACCAGATAGCCAACTCATCAATGAATATTTTGTGGAAGTATTGCTTCCTCCCCCTTTACCAAGGTTGATAACTTTCACTCCGGCCATCAGTTCATAATGATGAATCCACAATTCATTTTGTCTTACCCCTAGTCCTTCCACATAAGAACATCCAATAGCCAAATCAAATTCACCCTCTCTCACCTCATCAAATTCATATGTACGATATCCATAGGAGTTGAAAGAGTAAAAATCATCTTCAATGTGAAAATAAGGCCATTGTTGTTCAGTGATTTCAAGAGCCTTCACATTCTCTAAAAACTTGTAGTATCGTTCTTTATCATAAGAACCATGAAATGGGCTTTTTCCAGTATGTCCATAAAACTTGTTGTAGTTGAACATCTGGTTGCTATAATAGGATGGATTGAAAGGAATAGTCATGAACGTTTAGGAATGATGATGTCTGTGCCACATACACAATGATATTTGTTACACACTACAGTTTGTGGATGCACTTTGCTGATGTCATGAAGGATATGCCCCACACTATCAAAAATACCGCAACTAGCCATGGACACCATGCCCCGAGGATTGATGAACACGGCATCACCTATGTCACACTCCCACCCTGTGAAGAAATTCTGACGTTTTAGAATGATTTCATTGCTGTTTACAAAAGTATCAGTTCCATCACTCCATCTAGCCATGGATACAGCAGAAGAATCTTTCCAAGGTTTGTTGGGACTGTGCTTCATCTCTAGGTGTTGATGTTGATTCAACCATTCAGTTTTTCTGACATCCTGATACTCCCAAGGCTTGGCGTTCCCGGTCATCTCATCAAACAAAGGAGTCCATTCAATGGTGTATGCTGGCAGCTTATCTTTCAACATCTCCCCAAACGCCACCACTTCCCAGAATCGTTCATCATGCATCAACATCTTGTTACAGCAGTAGTTGATTTTATCACACAACAACAAACTATTATTGAAATATCTTTCCTGATTGGCGTGTTCAATATGAAATGATGCCACAACATCATCAAAAATATGATAATGCTGTTCCCACCATTCTGTGGCTCGACTTAGATTGGTGTTGATGGCAACAGTGTTGTTGGGTGTGTATTCTTTGAAAAATTCCGCTACAGGAATCAAGTTTTTCCAGATGGTGGGCTCCCCGCCACTGAAATAGATTTTGAATGCCTCGTAACCTTGGTCTTTGTATCGGTCTATGATTTCTTTGATGTTTTTCAGATACAGTTCTGTGTTGTCATCATTTTTGTGCTGGCCACCCCAATTCCCCTCGTTGCAATATGGACATCTGAAATTGCAATTGTCACTAACCTGCCAGGTGATGGCAAGGTATTTCTTTTTGGGATAGATGCTTAGGAGTTGCTTTTCATCCATTTTTCTAAATCCACTAGACCGGGTATGTGTTCAAACGCATTTTCATTTCTAAGACCACTGACTTCTTCATTGATACGGAAAAATTCCTTCACTCCATCTAAATTACCCTTAGCATTACTTAATGCGTTACACACAGAACGAAGCTGTCCAAGATGTTCTTCATCATGGGGATGTTTGAACTTTAAATAATGATAATGTTCCCACCACAAATCTTCCGCACGTTCTGCCATGTGTTTAGGTAGAACATCTAAGCCCATGTGCCAGGGATATGTCAAGATGTTCAACCGTAAATCTTCAATTCCTATCAACTGATTATCTAACATGAAACGATGAAATTTTGGAAAGTGAAACACATTCCAAATGGAAATAGTAGGTGTGATGCCAAATTTCACATGAGGAGTTTCTTTCTTCACACGAAGAATATTCTCATAGATGTCATCCCAGATGGCACCATGGCGCATCACTTCCAACACCTTACCCATACCATCTAAACTGGCCCAGATTCTTACATCTTTGAACTTCTTCCAGTAATCCAAAGCACTCTTGTTTTTGTACCGAAGAGTTAGAAAATTTGTGGTGTAGGTTAGTTCCACATTGGTATGATTATGTTCCAACCAGTAATCTAGAATGTCATAGTGTTCACTGGTAATCAGAGATTCACCACCAGCAAAATACACCTCCTCCACATCCAATAGATGAGGACGAAGTTTTGTCAACAAGACATCTTCCTCATTGTTAGATGTCACAATCTTTTCCATGTTGAACACCTTCAGATGTTCTTTCCCGTGTTTTTGTGAAAATTCTTCTGCCCAACGACTACTACAGGCGGGACCACACGTTCTACACTTCATGTTACATAGATTGCTGAATCGAATATCCAAGTATTTCAACTTGAATTCATTGATGGATCCATCTTCATTGGTGTTTTCCACTAAGTCACGAACAGACTCAAATCTTCTTCTGTTGTTGGACTGGCGTAGTGACCAAACACCGTAATCTTCCAAAGAATAGCATCTCTGACACTCAGCAATTTTCTTGTCTTGTAACATCTCCAGGCGAATTTCTTTGAATCTGTCGCTGTTCATGATATCCAACACAGTGTCTTTGTCTGTGTCAGATACAGGCATATTGGAATCTGCAATGCAACATGGAAGAACACGCTTGTCTGGCCAAGCATGGAAATGTATCCAAGGTAGAACACAGAATCCTTTGGTTTCTTCTATGTTATGCAATACTTTCATACCACTCTCGAAGTTCTGGGAAGGATGTCACTAAACTTTCTTCACGAATATTATCAAAGTGTTGTGTGAACTCTTTGAATTTTTTCTGCCATGTTTCTTGTGGCGGTGCATCCTCTTCTATGAAATGATATATGTCGGTCAAACCAGTTCTGATTGGGCCATCAGGATGTGTATCCAGCCAGTTCTTGATTTTTTTCTTTGCCTCAGATTTCATGTCCACAGTCAACAAGTTGTTCAAGTTGTAGTAATCTGGATTGATGAGCTTGTAGAAACTACACGTGGTGTGTTCCCAATTCACCAAACCTTCATCATGAAGATGATTCAAGAACTCTGTGATGGTCATGACATTGAACACACCCACCACACAGTTGAATGATATAGACACTGAAGGACAATTTTCCTGAACACGTTTCAAGTTGTTCAAAATGTTGTTCCACACAGTCCCATTTCTCATGTACTCAGCACGGACACCAAAACTATCCAAGCTACCATACACTTCCACCTTTTTGAACTTGTTCCACAAGTCAATCACATTCTTGTCTTTGAATTCTAAACGACTACAATTTGTGTTATACCGTAATGTAACATCTGTGCTGTCATTGTCAATGAGATATTCCAGAATTTCATAATGTTCTGGTGTAATCAGAGGTTCTCCCCCAGCAAAATATAACATTTCCAAGTTGCCTAGATGGGGCTTGAATTGTTCCAACAACTTTGGGTCACCGTTGGATGCGTGCATCAAACCATTGATTTCTCCATAACCCTGCTTGTATGATTCAGCTGCCCATGTGGAAGAAAACATATCGCCACAAGTTCTGCACTTGAAGTTACACAAGTTACTGAATCTCACATCAAAGTACTTCAGATTCATTCCTGGTAGATAACCATCTTCCATGGTGTTCTGTACTAAATCAAAATGATGTCCAAATTCATTATTGGCAAAATTTCTGAAAGAAAATCCACCAGAACCTGTAGACTCGTGCTTGTAACAATTCTTACATCCTTCTACATATTCACCCGCCAACAACTTCTTTCTAACTTCCTTCATCTTATCATTGTTCCACAGTTCCACAAGTGAACTCTCACGAACATTGCCGATGGGTGTTTCATATCGTGTGGTACAGCAAGGGTAAGCCTCTCCATCTGTATTCACATACATATGGATCCAAGGAAACATACAAAATGTCTTATTAGTCTTTAATAAGTTTGATAAGGCCGGCGTTTGAGGCATTCTTTCCACTCAGGAAGAAGTTTTTATATTCAGGGAATGTAGCAAGAAAATTTGTGTCTCTGCGTTTGTCGTATTCAGTGAACCAGTTGTAAAAATCCTTTCTTCCTTCAATCAATTTATCTGATGAATACTGAGTGGTTTCCATGTACTTCACAACACGCTTGAAACGTTCCAGTTCCAATTCAGAAAACTTTGTGACATCTTGTTCATCGGTGTTTTCTTCCATGAACTTCAAGGTGTCGTACATATATGGCATGAATTCTTCCTTGGGGAGAATGTTCATGTCATACTGCAAGGGTTCCTTCAAGTAAGGAGTATCAAAACGAATCTTTCGTTCTAGTGGACGGATGGCATCATCTGGGATGACATCATTATATCGAATACGCCATTCCAGAATCTTTTCCAACAAACTCTTGAATGTAGTCACAGACAAGATGTTGAAGGTAATCATGAATGTGACATGGCTGTTGGTCATGCGAACATAAGTGTCTAGATTGTTTTCCCAGGTCTTCAAATCCAAACCAGTTCGAATGTACTCAGCTCTGGGACCCCATGTATCAATGCTACTGAACAGCTTGAACTTCTTGATGGAGTTAGTGTCCAGAAGATGTTTGACATTTTCTGATAAACGTACTACCCACTCATTTTTTCCACCAAGATTACTGTTGATGTTCAATTCCAACTTTGGCATCGGGTCATCACGAAGTGAGTCCAACAAACGCCAAGTACTCTTGTGCATCAAAGGTTCTCCGCCAGTCAACCGAAGAATGTTCAATGTCTTACGAACATCTGGCCACCAACGCCACCAGGCTTCCACGTAGGGATTGGTTTCTTCTTCATACATGGTGAACCAGTCAATATCATTTCTATGATTGTTCACCATGGTGTAAGGACCATGCTGTTGAATCTCACGATAGTAACGTGATGAAGCCTTGGGATGGCAGTAACCACACTTGAAGTTACATTCATTACCAAAACTCAATTCAATGTATTCAGGATTGATGTTCATGTCCCAAGGACCATTCTTGATTTCTTCAAACCGCTCTTCTGTGTAAATGGAAGCAGTTCTGATATGACGGTCAGAAATGTAGTCTGGGCCTAGTGCCTCCACATTCCAACAATACTGTACACACAGGTTATCATATTCAAGGCGCATACTAAATCATGAAATCTCTTGAAGAAAAGAAAATGCTGATCAAAATGGCTCGGATGTTTGGTCAGCCAGTTGATCAAGCATTGATTGAGTCTGTTGAGCGTGAGGAAAAACTCGCTGCTGCTCTTTTCGGTGAACCTAAACAAGAAGTGATTGTTGAAGAAAAGATTCCGATCCTCAAGGAGGATTTGCTGGTAGAAGTCGAAGCAATGTATCGTGACTGGGAAAC
>OGVZ01000184.1_pt1 | contig 10368 bp, 10 predicted proteins | sample 1575881 | NCBI WGS metagenome assembly OGVZ01 (sample SAMN07581520, study PRJEB24739) | freshwater metagenome | place: Singapore | collected 2015-01
GTTTCCCAGTCACGATAGGCTTGCACAGTAAAAGAAATATTTTTTAAAACTTCACCGCTGGTTGGAATCTCTGGTTTTGCCACAATCTCCAATGATGCAAGTGATATCTCTTCTGCCTTTGGATAAGAGAATGAAACATTCTCAAAAGATATTCCGGGCTTGTTGGTTTGTAGTTTGACTGCATCTGGTCTGTCAACCACCATTGGCTTTAAATCTAATACTTCAAAAACTCGTTCAAACGACACCAGCGCACTCATCACATCAACTCGAACAATTGAAAGGGCTGTTAGGGGTCCGTATAACCTTGCAAGTAATGCAGTGATCGCAAGCAATGTACCAACTGTTAGATCGCCCCTGATGGCAAGATGTCCACCAACACCATATGCCACTGCGGTTGCAACTGCTGCAATTGAAGTTAGAGCTATAAAAAAAATTCGATTTAACATTGCAATTGAGATACCAATGTCAGCCACTTTACGTGCCTTAGTTGAGAATTCATTTTTCTCGCTTTTTGAATCGCCATAAAGTGAAACTAAGAGCGCTCCGGAGACATTAAAGCGTTCTGTCATTGTCGCTGACATAGAAGCATTGATATCAAATGATTGACGAGTATAACTCTGGAGTTTTCTGCCCACCCATTTAGTGGGAAATAAGAAGACGGGAAGTAAAGTCAGAGAGATGAGAGTTATCTGCCAAGATAAAGTTAGCATTGTTGTTGCGACTAGAATCAAACTAAGTAAGTTACTTAATACTCCAGATAATGTGGAGGTAAATGCTTGTTGTGCGCCGATTACATCAGAGTTCAACCGGGATATGAGTGCGCCAGTTTGAGTTCGGGTAAAAAATGCAATCGATTGCTTTTGAACGTGCTCAAAAATCATCCGACGAAGGTCGTAAATCAATCCTTCACCAATGCGGGCGGAAAACCACCGACCAACCATGCTAAACAACGCGTCAAGCAACGCAATTACTCCTACTGCTAAAGCAAGCTGCGTAACCAACTGGGAGTTCTTAGGTATTACCCCATCATCAATTAACCTGCGTAAGAGTAAAGGGGTGGCAACTATTAAAAACGCATCAATTACAACAGTTATTAAGAAGAAAATAAGTGACATCTTGTAAGGGATTGCAAACCTAGCGATTCTTTTTAAAGTTCCTGGTTTTAGCTTTTGATTTTTAACTGATGAATCTTGAGTTAAAGATCTAAAAGACATCCAGGTGGAATGCATTGACATAAGAAAACCTTAGCGATTAGACGCCGAATTACTAAACAGTGAAGCCAATCGAGCGTAATTGTTCTCGACCATCATCAGAAATTTTGTTTGGTCCCCAAGGTGGTAGCCACACCCAATTGATTTTTACATCAGAGGTAATATCTGCCAGAACTTGCCGTGTTTGATCCTCAATTACATCCTGCAGTGGACAAGCTGCAGAAGTTAATGTCATATCCAGTGTGGCGATGTTATTCTCATCAATTCGCATGTCATAAACTAATCCAAGATCAATAACATTAATACCTAGTTCAGGATCAATAACATCTTTCATCGCCTCAGTTACGTCATCAATCGTAGTAGTCATGATCTAATTCTAAGCCATCACTTGGCTTGATGCATCTTTGAAGGCCATCCAACCCAAAAGTGCACATTTGATTCGAGCCGGAAATTTTGAAACTCCTGCAAAAGCCACGCCATCTTCTAGTAAATCCTCATCCCCCAAACCTTGTCCTTTACTTTGCATTAACTCCATAAATGCATTTAAAATTACTATTGCTTGAGAATATGTTTTGCCGATTAACAGATCACTCATTACTGATGCACTTGCCATGGAAATTGAACATCCAACTCCATCCCATGAAATATCAACTACAGTTCCTTCATTCATAACAAGGTTCAAAGTTATCTCATCTCCACAACTTGGATTGTTATGGTGAACCTGAACATCTTTAACAGCCGATAAACCCTTGTGCTTCGGGCTTCGATAATGATCCAAAATCACCTCTTGATAAAGTGAATCTAATTCCATTTACTTACCAACCTTAAAATACTCTTTGGTCTTAATAACAGCATCCAACAAAGCCTGAACATCCTTTGAATCGTTGTATAGATGAAAAGATGCCCTAGTTGTGCCAACTAAATTCAGTTTGCGCATCAATGGCCAGGCACAATGATGTCCAGTTCTTACAGCCACTCCATATTGATCCAAAACTTGACCCACATCATGAGGGTGAACTCCATCGATCGTAAATGAGACCACGCCACCTCGATCCCTCATATCTTGCGGCCCAATAACCTTAACTGCAGAAATTTGCGACAATCCATTAAGTAACTCTTTGGTTAAAGCATGTTCATGATTTTCAATATTTTCCATTCCAACTTTATTGAGATAATCAACAGCGGCAGATAATCCAACCGCTTGAGCCATGTTAGGAACACCAGCTTCAAATTTTCGAGGCGATTTTGCCCATGTAGCACTCTCCATCGTTACTGAATCAACCATCGAACCACCAAATAGCGCAGGCTCTAATTGATCTAGTAGTTCAGATTTACCCCATAAGACTCCAATCCCAGTTGGACCAAGCATTTTGTGTCCTGAGAATGCTAGAAAATCTACATCTAATTTCTTTACGTCAACTGCAAAATGAGGCACAGATTGGCAAGCATCTAAAACTACAAAGGCTCCAACCGCTCTAGCTGCTTTAACAATTTGCGATATTGGCATAATTGTTCCAAATACATTTGATTGATGAGTAATGGCGACAATTTTTGTTTTCCCTGTAATAACTTTGGCAATATTTGGAAGTTCCAATCTACCTTCGTTAGTTACTGGAAGCCAGGTTAATTTCGCGCCAACTCTTTCAGCTAACTGTTGCCATGGAATTAAATTAGCGTGGTGCTCCATCTCAGATACAACAATTTCATCGCCTGCTTTCAAACAAATCTTTGAATTCTTGTTTCCGAATGAGTAGGCCAGGAAGTTTAAGGACTCCGTTGCGCTTTTAGTGAAAATTACTTCATCACTTTGAGCCCCAATGAATTTCGCTAAATTGGCCCTAGCTCCTTCATATGCATCAGAGGCCTCTTCCGCAACAAGGTGTGCACCTCTGTGAACTGCAGCATTTTTGGTTCGATAAAAATCCGCCTCAGCAGTTATAACTGACTCAGGTTTTTGGGAGGTAGCCCCACTATCCAAATAAATAAAGCGATTGCCACCCCGAACTTTTCTGGAGAGGATTGGAAAATCACTCTGATATTTACTTAGATCTACTGTCATCAATTACGCAGTTATGTACTCTGCGTAGCCCTTTTCTTCAAGTTTATCTGCCAACTCTGGGCCGCCCTCTTCTACGATTTTTCCATTAGCAAAGACGTGCACAAAATCAGGTTTAATGTAACGAAGGATTCGCGTGTAGTGGGTAATCAGCATTACGCCAAGATCTGAATTTGCTTTTACTCGATTAACTCCCTCTGAAACTATTCTTAACGCATCCACATCAAGGCCGGAGTCAGTCTCATCTAGAATCGCAATTTTTGGTTTCAATAACTCCATCTGCAGAATTTCATGACGTTTCTTCTCGCCGCCAGAAAAACCTTCATTTACATTTCGCTCTGAGAAAGCAGTGTCAATATTTAGCGAAGCCATAGCTTCTTTAACTTCGCCTATCCATGTTCTTACTTTAGGAGCTTCACCTCGAATAGCAGTTACTGCAGTGCGCAAAAAGTTAGAAACTGAGACGCCTGGGACCTCAACCGGGTATTGCATTGCCAAAAACAACCCAGCCTTAGCTCTTTCATCAACGCTCATCTCCAACACATCGGCACCATCTAAGGTCACTGACCCACCAGTAATTAAATACTTTGGATGCCCTGCAATTGAATAAGCAAGGGTTGATTTACCAGATCCATTAGGGCCCATAATGGCATGGGTTTCACCTGAACGGATTGTTAGATCCACACCACGAAGGATCTCTTTATCGCCACCATCAGTAACAACACTCACCTGCAGGTTCTTAATTTCTAATACGCTCATTTTCTCTCCTAGTTAGTTAGTGATGGTTATTTGATTGCCAGTGCGTTTAACATTAAAAGTTTTTAAGGCTTCAGTTGCGGGAGGCGTTAATGCTTGACCTGTGCGTAAATCAAACTCTGCGCCATGAAGCCAACATTCAATCTTGCCGCCAGTTATCTCACCTTCAGAAAGGGAGGCTTCAGAATGCGTGCAGGTATCTGCGACAGCAAAAACTTCATCTCCTACCTTCGCAACACAGACTTGAACACCTTCAACCTCAACGGCCACAGGCTTGCCTTCAATTAGTGAATCAAATGCTAACTCCGCCATTACTCCCCCACCTTGGCTAGCTCATAATCAATACGTTGCATCAAACGCTCTTCAAGGTCCGCATTCTTTAATTTATTTATGATTTCGGCAAAAAAGCCTCGGATTACTAAGCGTCTTGCAATCTCAGCTGGAATTCCGCGAGATTGAAGATAAAACAATTGTTCATCATCAAAGCGACCAGTAGTACTCGCGTGTCCTGCTCCAACTATCTCACCCGTTTCAATCTCTAGATTTGGAACAGAATCAGCTCGCGCGCCATCACTAAGCAACAGATTTCGATTTAGTTCATAAGTATCTGTGCCATCTGCACCTTTATGAATATAAACATCGCCAATCCAAACTGTGTGTGCCTGATCTCCAGCAAGTGCTCCCTTGTAATTAACTCGAGATTTAGCATTTGCAACATTATGGTTAACATGTATGCGATGCTCTAGATGTTGTCCATCTGTTGCAAAGTAAACCCCATAAAGATCAGCAAATGACCCGGTGCCAGTAAATTCAACAGTTGGGCTTATGCGAACAACTGAACCTCCAACAGAGACCACATAAGAGGTGAATTGCGCGTCTTTGCTGACTATTGCATGGTGTTGCGCTAAATGAACAGCACTTCGATCCCACTCCTGCAGAGAGATCAGATCCAAAGATGCTCCAGGTGCAAGATTGATTTCAATCTCCTCACCTAGCTCACCTTTTCCAGTATTTTCAACAATGACCGTGCTTTTGCTATTAACACCAGCTTGGATCACAACTCTGCTGAATTCAGGTGATGATGAACAGTTACGAGACAAAATTATTGGTTCTGCAAGCTCAACATCTTTAGCAATCGTAAGCAGGCTTACCTTTTTGACTACCTCTCTGATTCGATTAGTCACAACATCCGTGCTGGTGTATGAGGCTGGATGCTCAGCCGCATCTGCAACGGTAAGTGCCACACCATTTGGAAGAGCTGATTTTGCCGAAAGTGAGATGTGATCTGCCACTTTGGTAGATCCATCATGTAACCCCGCCAATCGCTTTAGCGGGGTAAAGCGCCAAGCCTCTTCGCGTCCGGTTGGCGTTAGGTAATTAGTTGCTAACAAACTCATTAACCAACTGCACCTTCCATTTGTAATTCAATTAGGCGATTTAGTTCTAAGGCATACTCCATTGGCAACTCTTTTGCGATCGGCTCAATAAATCCACGAACAATCATTGCCATAGCTTCATCTTCACCAAGTCCACGTGACATCAAATAAAAGAGTTGATCATCACTAACCTTTGAAACTGTGGCTTCATGACCCATCGATACATCGTCTTCGCGAACATCTACATAAGGATATGTATCGGAACGAGAAATCGTGTCTACCAAAAGTGCATCACATTTAACTGTGCTCTTAGAGTGATGTGCTCCTTTTTCGACCTTGACCAATCCACGATAGGAGGTACGCCCACCACCTCGGGCTACAGATTTAGAAATAATTGTTGAAGATGTGAAAGGTGCTGCGTGCACCATCTTTGCTCCAGCATCCTGATGTTGACCCTCACCAGCGAACGCGATGGAAAGAGTTTCTCCTTTTGAATGAGGACCCATCAACATCACAGCTGGGTATTTCATAGTTACCTTGGAGCCAATGTTGCCATCGATCCATTCCATCGTTGCACCCTCTGCGCATGTGGCTCGCTTAGTAACTAAGTTGTAAACGTTATTGGACCAGTTTTGGATTGTTGTGTACCGAACCCGTGCATTCTTTTTCACAATAATTTCCACAACCGCAGAGTGCAAAGAATCTGAGGAGTAAATCGGCGCAGTACATCCTTCTACATAATGCACATAAGAATCTTCATCGGCAATAATTAATGTTCGCTCAAATTGACCCATATTTTCGGTATTAATTCGGAAATATGCTTGTAGTGGAATATCTACCTTCACGCCCTTGGGAACATAAATAAATGAGCCTCCTGACCAAACTGCAGTATTTAGAGCGGCGAATTTATTATCTCCAACTGGAATAACTGTTGCAAAATACTCTTGAAAGATTTCCGGATGTTTTTTAAGTGCTGTATCAGTGTCTAGGAATAGCACCCCTTGCTTCTCTAAATCTTCACGAATTGAGTGATATACAACCTCAGATTCATACTGAGCTGCAACGCCGGCAACCAATCTTTTCTTTTCTGCTTCAGGAATGCCCAATCGGTCATAAGTATTTTTGATGTCATCCGGTAGATCTTCCCAAGAAGTAGCTTGCTTTTCTGTTGATCTAACAAAGTATTTAATTGTGTCAAAGAAAATTCCACTTAGATCAGATCCCCAACTTGGCATTGGTTTTTTATCAAACAAATTTAAACCCTTAAGGCGCAGATCAAGCATCCACTGAGGCTCACTCTTCTTTGATGAGATATCTCTAACTACCTCTTCATTAAGTCCACGACGACTATTGGACCCGGCATCAGTTTTATCTGCCCAGCCGTACTCATACTTTCCAATGCCATCTAACTCTGGATGCGCGATTTGGGACATTAGCGTGCTCCTTCTTTTACTCTATTTGTTGAGTTTGGGGAAATTTTGTTTGGGATGAATGTGGTACAAACTCCATCGCCATGAGCAATCGTGGCAAGGCGCTGCACATGGGTTCCTAGGATTTGTGAAAATGCTCTAGTTTCTGCTTCACAAAGCTGAGGAAACTCAGATGCGACATGGGCAATTGGACAATGATGCTGACAAATCTCTTCGCCATTACCTAGCTTATCGGTGGTGGCTGAATACCCCTCCTTGGTCAACAACTTAGAGAGAGCTTTAGTTTTTTCAAGAATTGATTTATTGGATGACTTAATCTGCTCACCCTTTCGGACTAGATCATCTGCTCGACTTGTAGCAAACTCACTTACTAAGTGTTCGCCATTCGTGCTAGCCATAAATTTAAGAGCCGAAACTGCTAAATCATCATAGGAGTGTTCAAACTTCTCTCGCCCGGCATCAGTCATTACAAAAACTTTTGAAGGCCGTCCTCGGCCCCTTTCTACTGATTGATAAGGATCTTTTGATGCTAAAACGCCTTCGCTAATTAATGAATCCAAGTGGCGACGTATTCCTGCAGGTGTAATTGCTAATTTTTTTGCCAATGTAGCAGCGGTGGCTGGTCCGCCTTCCAAGATGGTACGGGCGACCTGGTCTCGAGTCTTATCAGGTTCAGTCTTTTTCACAACATAAGTGTTGCGTAATTCATCCCCAAGCGCCAATCCAAAGCACCATTTTGGCTGTGAAATGCGCCTTACCAATTCGGAAAATGATCCCCCCTAATAGGTGGAACCAATAGGCTTAAATCATGTTGGTGGCTAAAAGCTCTATACCGGGAAGAGTTTTTACGCTTCTAGTTTTCCTCCAAGCTGCCTTAATTGTCACCGGTGGAGCGGTGAGAGTTACTGGTTCGGGATTAGGTTGCCCAACCTGGCCTGAGTGCACCCCAGGTTCCTACACCCCAGTTCCCGGTCAGGCCGAGGGTGCGCTGCATGCCTGGATCGAGTTTGGAAACCGTTTATTAACTTTTGTTTTATTAATTACAGCATTGGCGGCGGTAATTTTCTCATTCAAGTACTCAAAGAATCAGCTTAAGAAGTTTCGTATTCGCACCTTAGCCCTGCTACAGGTTCTTGGTATTTTGGGCCAAGGAGTTTTAGGTGGCATCACTGTTTTAACTGATCTGCATCCCCTGCCAGTTGCTGGTCATTTTCTACTCTCGATTTTTTTAATCTCTGGAGCTATTTCACTTCGATATGAGATGGTTGGAGTCATTAAAGAACCAGCCGTTGGAATATCAAAGCCAATCTTGCCAATATTGATTTGGTTAACTCTCTTTGTTCTAATTGCAGGCACAATAGTCACGGGTAGTGGTCCGCATGCAGGCGATGAGCAAGCACAACGTTTTGGCTTTGATCCAAGGGTCGTCTCCTGGTTGCACGCTGATTTAGTTATCGCTCTTCTGGTTTTAACCAGCATGCTCTACCTTATTACCCGTCAAGCAGGACTTGGGATAATAAATAAAAGGGTTGGTTTATTTCTCTCTATTTGCTTGGCTCAAGGAACGGTAGGTTACGTCCAATATTTCACAGGATTACCAGTGATTCTGGTTGCTATTCATCTTTTAGGGGCAACCTTGGTGTGGGTGTGCGGATGGTCATTGGTAAAGGTGGCAGACTCAGGCTTTAAGTTGAAAGGTTTTCACTTATGACATTACCTACATGGCAATCTTTAGATGATCAAGCTGTTGCCATCTCTAGAGCGCTTGCTATGGATTCGGTGCAAAAAGTAGGTAATGGCCATCCAGGAACAGCAATGTCATTAGCCCCGGTCGCCTACACCTTATTCCAAAGAATTCTGAAACATGATCCGGCTAATCCAAACTGGATCGCGCGAGATCGATTTGTACTTTCATGCGGACATTCATCCTTGACTTTGTATATCCAACTTTATTTGTCCGGTTACGGCGTTGAATTATCTGATCTGCAGAGTTTTCGAACTTTCAATTCTAAAACACCTGGACATCCAGAGTATGGACACACAATTGGCGTGGAAACTACAACAGGACCACTCGGCCAAGGTGTTGCAAATGCTGTCGGCATGGCTATGGCGGCTAGATATGAAAAAGGTTTATTGGATCCTGAAAACAAGACCGATATTTTTGACCACAACATTTGGGTACTGGCATCTGATGGTGATCTACAAGAGGGAGTTAGTGCAGAGGCATCCTCACTTGCTGGAACTCAAGCATTAGGTAATTTAAAGGTTATTTACGATGATAATCGAATATCAATCGAAGGTGACACTCATGTGGCATTCACGGAGGATGTTTCTGCACGTTATAGATCATATGGCTGGGGGGTTTTTGAGGTAGCAGCAAAATCTGATGGTGATGTAGATCGTGAAAGTTTAGAAAAAGCCATGCTCAAATCACTTGAAATAAACAACAAACCAGTATTAATAAGATTAAGTACTGTAATTGCCTGGCCCGCTCCCAATGCACGTGGCACTGCAAAATCTCATGGCTCTGCCTTAGGACCTGATGAGGTTGCTGCAACCAAACAAAAACTTGGCCTAGATCCAACACAATTTTTTGTTGTTCCTAAGGAAGTAATTCAACATACAAGAGCTGTTCAACAACGTGGTGCTGCACTGCACAAGAATTGGTTAGATAAATTTGAGTCTTGGCAGAAAAGCAACACGGATCAATCGCTATTGCTAAATCGGTTATTAAAAAAAGAATTGCCAACAAATTGGGAAAAAAATATTCCAATATTCCCAAGTGATAAAGAGATAGCTACCCGCGCAGCCTCTGGAAAGGTAATTCAATCCATTGCCGCTCTCCTTCCCGAATTTTGGGGTGGATCAGCTGACCTTGCCGACAGCAATAACACAACGATAGAAGGTGGTGGTTCGTTCTTGCCGTCAATCAGCAAGATGGCAGGCGCTAATCCATTCGGGCGAATCATTCATTTTGGAATTCGAGAACATGCAATGGGTTCTATATTAAATGGCGCAGCATTACATGGTTTAGTTAAACCCTTTGCCGGAACATTTCTTGTCTTCAGTGATTACATGCGTGGAGCAGTCCGCCTGTCTGCCTTAATGCAACTACCAGTTACTTACGTTTGGACACATGATTCAATAGGACTTGGTGAAGATGGTCCGACCCATCAACCCGTCGAACATTTATCTGCATTAAGAGCAATTCCGGGATTAGCTGTAGTAAGACCAGCAGATGCCAATGAAGTTAGCGCGTGCTGGGTAGAAATAGTAAAAAATGCCAAACCAGTGGGGTTAGCACTGTCACGTCAGAACTTACCGGTAATTGACCGAAGTAAATTTAAAGGCACTGAGAATGTAAAAAAAGGTGCATATGTGTTGGCTTATGGGGATGAAAATGCCACAGATAAATGTGCCTTTATCCAAAACTAATTGACAACAGAAAATACAAACCGACAAAAAAAAATAACTACAATCCACCAGCACCGCCACAAGATCCACGGGTACTATATGTTCCCGTGGGTTGTGGTAGATGT
>OGVZ01000185.1_pt1 | contig 10368 bp, 20 predicted proteins | sample 1575881 | NCBI WGS metagenome assembly OGVZ01 (sample SAMN07581520, study PRJEB24739) | freshwater metagenome | place: Singapore | collected 2015-01
GTTTCCCAGTCACGATATAATGCGTACGATGTTTTGAAGTCTGATGATGTGGTCTTTACAGATGCTGCATTTAAGGATTTATTAAACGGAAATGCAAAGGGCAAAGGCGCAAAGTCAGTTGCTCGTTCTACTGGGCTTGAGACCGAATTGGAGTCAGCATGAGAGACCATCGCGACGTATTGATCGCGCCAGTTGTATCTGAAAAGTCATACGGCTTGCTTGATCAAAATAAGTACACCTTCATTGTGGCACCAGATGCCAACAAGACTGAGATCAAGATTGCAGTTGAAAAGGTTTTCAACGTAAAGGTAGTTTCAGTTAACACTCTTAATCGCGAAGGTAAATCACTTCGTACCCGTTTCGGTATTGGCAAGCGTAAAGACACCAAGCGCGCAATCGTAAAAGTTGCAGCTGGTCAGCGCATCGACATCTTTGGAGGCCCAGTTTCTTAACAAGAAACTGGTGAGAGGATAAAAAATGGCACTTCGTAAATTGAAGCCAGTGACTCCAAGTAGTCGCGGTGCATCGGTTGCTGATTTCAAAGAGATCACACGCACCACACCTGAGAAGTCACTTGTTCGTCCACTGCACTCAAAGGGCGGACGCAACGCATCAGGTCGCGTAACTGTTCGTCACCAAGGTGGTGGCCACAAGCGCGCATATCGCGTAATCGATTTTCTTCGTAACGATAAAGATGGCATCACTGCAAAGGTTGCACATATCGAATACGATCCAAATCGCACTTCACGTATTGCACTTCTACATTATGCAGATGGCGAGAAGCGTTACATCATTGCTCCAAATAAATTGCAGCAAGGCGATGTAATCGAAAATGGACCAAAGGCAGATATCAAGCCAGGCAATAACTTGCCACTTCGTAATATCCCAGTTGGTACCGTGGTTCACGCAATTGAAATTCGTCCAGGTGGCGGTGCAAAGATTGCACGTTCAGCTGGCGCATCAGTACAGCTAGTTGCAAAAGAAGGTTCACTTGCACAACTACGTATGCCATCTGGCGAAATTCGTAACGTTGATGTTCGTTGCCGCGCAACTGTTGGTGAAGTTGGAAATGCAGAGCAATCAAATTTAAATCTTGGTAAAGCTGGTCGTAACCGTTGGAAGGGCATCCGCCCAACCGTTCGCGGTGTAGTTATGAACCCAGTTGATCACCCACATGGTGGTGGTGAAGGTCGTACCTCTGGTGGCCGTCATCCAGTTTCACCTTGGGGTAAGCCTGAGAAGCGCACTCGTAAGAAGAAGGCGTCTGATCAGTTAATTGTCCGTCGTCGTAAGTCGAATAAGAATCGATAAGGAGTAGACCCGAATGCCACGTAGTTTGAAGAAGGGTCCTTTCGTGGACGGTCATCTATCAAAGAAGGTAGATGCTCAAAACGAAAAGAACACTAAGAATGTGATCAAGACCTGGTCACGTCGTTCGATGATCACTCCATCAATGATCGGACACACAATTGCAGTTCATGATGGTCGTAAGCACGTTCCAGTATTTATTACTGACGCGATGATCGGCCACAAGCTTGGTGAGTTTGCACCAACGCGCACATTTAAGGGACACGTCAAGCAGGATGCGAGGGCAGCTCGTGGCTAATAACTCAGTTACAGATGCAACAACAGCAAAAGCTGTACTAAATAACATCCGCCACACACCACAAAAGGCGCGTCGTGTTGTTGATTTAATTCGCGGACAGCGCGCAGATCAGGCACTTAATGTTCTTAAGTTTGCACCACAGGCTGCAGGTCAAGATGTTTACACACTTCTTGCATCAGCAGTAGCAAATGCAAAGCAGAAGAATCCAGCGCTACGCGATGCGTCAGAGCTATGGGTTACTGAAGCGCTAGTTGATGAAGGCATCACCATGAAGCGTTTCCGTCCACGTGCACAAGGTCGTGGTTTCCGCATCAATAAGCGTTCATCACATATCACTGTGGTGGTTTCAACAGCTAAGAAGGGAGCAAAGTAAATGGGTCAGAAAGTAAACCCACACGGTTTCCGTCTTGGTGTCACCACTGATTTCAAGTCACGTTGGTATGCAGACAAGCTTTACAAAGATTATGTAAAGGAAGATGTCGAAATCCGTCGACTAATGAAGAAAGATATGGAGCGCGCAGGCGTTGCTCGTATCGAAATCGAACGTACCCGTGATCGTGTTCGTATTGATCTTCACACTGCACGTCCTGGCATCGTTATCGGTCGCCGCGGACAAGAGGCAGATAACCTACGAATTCGTTTAGAGAAGTTAACCGGTAAGCAGGTTCAATTAAATATTCTTGAAGTTAAGAATCCAGAGATTGATGCACAACTTGTGGCACAAGGAATTGCAGAGCAGTTAGCTGCTCGTGTTTCATTCCGTCGCGCAATGCGTAAGTCAATGCAGAGTGCACTAAAGGCTGGCGCAAAGGGCATCCGTGTTCAGTGCGGTGGTCGTCTAGGTGGCGCAGAAATGTCTCGCTCTGAGTTCTATCGCGAAGGTCGCGTTCCACTACATACATTGCGTGCAGATATTGATTATGGCTTCCACGAAGCACATACAACATTTGGTCGCCTTGGTGTAAAGGTTTGGATTTATAAGGGCGAAGTAATTGGTTCACGTGCAGAGCGCGATGCGGCAGCACTTGCAGCTGCAAAGGCGCCACGTCCAAAGTCTGATCGTCGTGGTCCTCGTGCACCACGTCGTGAAGCAGCTCCAGTTACAACTTCAACTGCAACTGTGACTGAAGTAGCGAATCAAGAAGGAGGCGCTAACTAATGTTGGTTCCACGTCGCGTTAAGCACCGCAAGCAGCACCACCCATCTCGTAGTGGTGCATCAAAGGGCGGAACACAGTGCGCATTTGGTGATTACGGAATTCAAGCTCTTGAGCCTGCATACGTAACTAACCGCCAGATTGAAGCAGCACGTATTGCGATGACCCGTCACATCAAGCGTGGTGGAAAAGTTTGGATCAATATTTATCCAGATCGTCCATTAACAAAGAAGCCAGCTGAAACCCGTATGGGATCTGGTAAAGGATCACCTGAGTGGTGGATTGCAAATGTTAAACCAGGTCGAGTTATGTTTGAGATTTCAGGTGTAACTGAAGCTGTAGCTTCTGAGGCAATGACACGTGCGATGCATAAGTTGCCAATGAAGTGCCGAATTGTTCGCCGAGAGGAGTTCTAATGTCTACTACAACTGCAGAGAGCTTACGTGCAAGTTCAACTGATGAGTTAAACGATAAATTGCGCGAGGCTAAGGAAGAGTTGTTTAATCTGCGTTTTCAGGCAGCAACTGGTCAGTTAGAAAACCATGGTCGATTAACTGCCGTGCGTAAAGAAATTGCACGAATTTACACAATTTTACGCGAACGTGAACTAGGGATTGGAGTGAGCGCATGAGTAAAGCAAAAGCATCAGCTAACTCTGTAGAGCGGCCATTCCGTAAAACCCGTGAGGGAATTGTTACAAGTGACAAGATGGATAAAACTGTTGTGGTAGCTATTCAAGATCGAGTTAAGCACGGTATGTATAGCAAGGTGTTAACCCGTTCTCGTAAGTTAAAAGCTCATGATGAGAGCAACTCGGCTGGCATCGGAGATCGCGTTTTAATTATGGAGACTCGACCACTTTCGGCGACTAAGCGTTGGCGTGTGGTTGAGATTTTAGAGAAGGCCAAGTAAGGGGCAAAGATGATTCAACAAGAGTCGCGCTTACGCGTTGCCGATAACACCGGTGCAAAAGAGTTACTTTGCATCCGAGTTCTCGGTGGTTCCTCACGTCGTTATGCTGGAATTGGCGACATCATTGTTTGCTCTGTTAAGGATGCTATTCCTGGCGGACAGGTTAAAAAGGGTGAGGTTGTTAAGGCTGTCATCGTTCGAACTGTGAAAGAGAATCGCAGAGCAGATGGTTCTTACATTCGCTTTGATGAAAATGCTGCGGTAATAATCAAAGATGATGGTGAGCCTCGTGGCACCCGTATCTTCGGACCAGTTGCTCGCGAATTACGTGATAAGAAATTTATGAGAATTATTTCCCTGGCTCCGGAGGTGTTGTAAACCATGGCAAATATTCGTAAAGGTGACACAGTTCAGGTGATTGCCGGAAAAGATAAGGGCACAACTGGAACTGTTATCTGGGTTGATCGAATTAAATCAAGAGTTTTGGTCGAGGGTATTAATCGAGTAAAACGCCATACCAAAGAGACAACCTCAGAGCGTGGTGTAAAGGTTGGTGGCATAACCACTGTAGAAGCTGCAATTCATCTTTCAAATGTGATGTTAGTTGATGGTGATGGTAAGCCAACAAGAATTGGATCTCGTAAAGATGACTCCGGTAAAAATGTTCGCATCTCTCGCCGCTCTGGAAAGGATGCATAATGTCTACCAACGTAGCGCCACGTCTTAAGGGAAGATATAAATCAGAGATTGCACCTGCTTTGAAATCAAAGTTTGGTTACAAAAACTCTATGCAAGTCCCCACACTTACAAAGGTTGTTGTAAATATGGGTGTTGGAGAGGCTGCTAGGGACTCAAAGTTAATTGAGGGGGCAATTCGTGATCTAGCAACGATCACCGGCCAACGCACACAGGTAACTAGATCGAGAAAATCTATTGCTCAATTTAAATTACGTGAGAATATGCCAATCGGAGCACATGTAACTCTTCGAAATGATCGTATGTGGGAGTTCACCGATCGACTTCTTTCAATAGCTCTTCCTCGTATCCGAGACTTTAGAGGGTTATCACCAAAACAATTTGATGGTCGAGGCAATTACACATTTGGTTTAACTGAACAAGTTGTTTTTCCCGAGATTGAGCAGGACAAGGTTGATCGCACTCGCGGAATGGACATCACATTAGTTACGACCGCTAAAACCGACGAAGAGGGTCGAGAGCTGTTACGAGCACTCGGTTTCCCATTTCGCGAGAACTAAGGAAGGTTAAAAAAAGATGGCAAAGACATCATTAAAGGTTAAAGCTAGTCGCAAACCAAAGTTTAAGGTTCGCGGTTACACACGTTGCCAACGTTGTGGTCGCGTTCATGCGGTCTATCAAAAATTTGGCATATGCCGTATTTGCTTCCGCGAAATGGCACATGCTGGAGAGCTACCAGGTATTACCAAGGCATCTTGGTAGTGCAAAACCAACTATCAACTACGGAGCAGGTCCGCTTTTTGACAAAAGGCGGAAACCATTTCGAGAAAGGCCAAAGGCCAACGCAATGACAATGACAGATCCAATAGCGGACATGCTGGCTCGTTTGCGAAATGCAAACTCTGCCTACCATGAGAAGGTCGCCATGCCTTCATCATCGGTTAAAGCACGTATTGCTGAAATATTAAAACAAGAGGGGTATATCTCTGGTTACCACATTGAGAGCAATCCAACTGGTTTTGGTAAAACTTTAGTTTTAGATCTTAAGTTTGGTTCAAACCGTGAGCGATCCATCGCCGGACTTCGCCGAGTTTCTAAACCTGGGCTTCGGGTATACGCAAAATCAACCTCGCTACCAAAGGTATTAGGTGGGTTGGGTGTGGCAATAATTTCAACCTCCTCAGGTTTGCTAACTGATAAGCAAGCTAATAAACAAGGTGTAGGCGGAGAAGTTCTCGCCTACGTATGGTGATCTAATGTCACGTATTGGAAAGATGCCGATCACAATTCCATCAGGGGTTGAGGTAAATGTTGCTGGACAATCAGTCTCAGTTAAAGGACCAAAGGGATCTCTAACCTTTGAGTTAGCTGGAGCACTTACTGCAAAGCATGAGGGTTCAACACTGACAATTAATCGTCCAGATGAGAGCCGCCTTGCGCGCTCACTTCATGGAATGTCTCGCACCATGATCTCAAATATGATCGAAGGGGTCACTAAGGGATATAGCAAGAAAATAAATATTGTAGGTGTTGGTTACAAGGTTGCAGCTAAGGGTAAAAATCTTGAGTTTGCTCTTGGATATAGCCATCCTATTGAGTTTATTGCAGATGAAGGTATTACCTTTAAAGTTGATTCGCCAACAGAAATTGTTATCTCAGGAATTAATAAACAATTAGTTGGTGAGACAGCTGCAAAAATTCAAAAATTACGTAAATCTGATCCTTATAAGGGTAAGGGTCTACATCTAGATGGTGCATACATCCGTCGCAAGCAAGGAAAGACAGGTAAGAAGTAATGGCTATTGGTCAAAAAGTCGTTAAGGGCTCCTTTACAAAGGCTCGTGCCCGTCGTCACTTCCGCTTGCGTAAGCGAGTTTCAGGTACGCCTGATCGTCCACGTTTAGTTGTCTCTCGCTCTGCTCGTCACTTATTTGTTCAGGTGGTCGATGACACCACCTCAACCACGTTAGTTTCAGCATCGACTATGGAAAAAGAGTTGCGTTCATTTTCTGGCGATAAAACTGCAAAGGCAAAACAAGTTGGTGAGTTAATTGCTAAGCGGGCGAAAGAAAAAGGAGTTTCTGCCGTGGTATTTGATCGCGGTGGTAATAAGTATCACGGACGTGTTGCAGCAGTTGCAACAAGTGCACGTGCAAATGGATTGGAGTTCTAATGGCCGGTACAAACCCGACCTCAGGTAATCGCGAGGATCGTCCAAAGGGCGGTCGAGAAAAGCGCGAGCGCCGAGATGGTGAATTCCAAAAAGAGAAATCTCCATACAACGAACGTGTGGTTTTCATTAACCGTGTAGCCAAAGTGGTCAAAGGTGGCCGACGTTTCTCCTTTACAGCTTTAATTGTGGTGGGAGATGGCAAGGGAATGGTTGGCATAGGTTATGGAAAAGCTAAAGAGGTTCCTCAAGCGATTTCTAAAGCTGTAGAGGATGGCAAAAAGAATTTCTTTAAGGTACCGCTTTTAAATGGCACAATTCCTCACCCAGTTCAAGGGGAGAAGGCTGCGGGCATAATTTTGCTTCGTCCAGCATCTCCTGGTACTGGAGTTATCGCTGGTGGTCCAGTGCGTGCAGTTTTAGAGTGCGCTGGAATAACTGATGTATTAACTAAATCATTAGGATCTGGTAATCCAATTAATATGGTGCATGCCACTGCAGCTGCGTTAAAGATGCTAGAGAATCCAAAAACTATAGCAACTAGACGTGGTCGACCATTAGAGGATGTAGCACCTGCTGCACTTACAAGATTAATTGCAGAACAAGTAAAGGTTGGTGCCTAATGCCAAGATTAAAAGTTACACAGATTCGTTCAAAGGTTGGGAATCCACCTGAACAACGCCACACACTTCGCTCACTTGGTTTAAAGCGAATTGGTGATGTAGTTGTTAAAGAGGATCGACCTGAGATTCGAGGCATGGTTTACTCCGTGCGTCACTTAATCGCAGTTGAGGAGGTTGAATAAAAATGGTACTTAAATTTCATCACCTACGACCAGCGCCAGGTGCGAAGACTGCAAAGACTCGAAAGGGTCGCGGTGAAGCATCTAAAGGAAAGACTGCAGGTCGTGGCGGAAAAGGAACCCGTGCTCGAAATGTTGTGCGCGCAGGATTTGAGGGCGGTCAAATGCCATTAGTAATGCGCTTACCTAAACTTCGCGGATTTAAAAATCCAGAGCGGATTGAGTACCAAGCGGTAAATATCTCAACTATTAACTCACTATATCCAAAAGGTGGCGATGTCACAGTTGAAGATTTGGTGAAAAAGGGCGCAGCACGAAAGGGATATCCAGTTAAGGTTTTAGGAAATGGTGAGATCTCTGTGAAGGTGTCAGTTGTCGCTCATGCTTTCTCAACTTCAGCTACGCAAAAAATCACCTCAGCTGGTGGATCAGCTAAAACACTGTAATTTTTTAGATTGTAATTAGAAAGGAGTTAGATCTTGTTATCAGCATTTGGTAAGGCCTTTAAAACCCCTGATCTGCGTAAGAAGATCTTCTTTACTCTTTCTATTATGGCGCTATTCCGCTTTGGCTCAGTAGTTCCAACCCCTGGAGTTTCCTATGTAAATGTGCAGGAGTGCTTAAAGACTGCAGATACTGGTGGATTGTTTGGCTTAATTAATTTATTTAGCGGTGGTGCTCTAATTCAACTAAGTATCTTTGCTCTTGGCATCATGCCTTATATAACCAGCTCGATTATTGTTCAATTACTAACAGTTGTAATTCCACGATTTGAAGCGTTAAAGAAAGAAGGTCAATCTGGAACTGCAAAACTAACCCAATACACCCGTTATTTAACAATTGGGTTGGCAATTTTGCAATCAACTGGTTTGGTTGCAGTTGCTCGAATTCAAGGAAGAATTTTTGCAAATTGTGCACTGCCAATCATTCCAGATACCTCTTGGTTGAGAATTATTACCATGATTATCGTTATGACTGCTGGCACCTCAGTAATTATGTGGTTAGGTGAGTTAATTACTGATCGTGGCGTTGGAAATGGAATGTCAATTTTAATTTTCACCTCAATTGCGGCAAGTTTTCCAAGCCAGCTATGGTCAATTAAATTACAAAAAGGCTGGTTTGCATTCCTGTTTATTATGGCAGTTGGTGTGCTGATAGTGGCAGCGGTAGTCTTTGTTGAACAAGCTCAACGGCGAATACCAGTTCAATATGCCAAGCGCCAGGTAGGTCGTCAACAGTATGGTGGAACTAGCACTTATATCCCAATTAAGGTAAATCAATCTGGTGTTATTCCAGTTATCTTTGCATCCTCTTTGCTTTATATCCCATCATTAATAGTAAATTTCAGTGGTTCGCAAGCTGGTTGGGCTACCTGGATCTCTAAGTACTTAGTGTTAGGTGATAATTACTTCTACATCTGTGTATATGCATTACTAATTATTTTCTTCACCTACTTCTATGTTGCGATCACCTTTAATCCAGATGAGGTGGCAGATAATATGAAGCAGTATGGCGGTTTCATTCCAGGTATTAGAGCAGGTAAGCCAACTAGTGAGTATCTACAGTATGTGCTCTCTAGGATTACCGCACCAGGATCTTTATACCTTGCCATCGTAGCGATAATTCCATTTATTGCATTGATACTTTTCCAGGCATCGCAAAACTTCCCATTTGGTGGAACTTCAATCTTGATTGTGGTTGGCGTTGGATTAGATACTGCAAAACAGATTGAATCCCAACTACAGCAACGCTCTTATGAGGGGTTCCTGCGCTAATGCGATTAATCCTGGTCGGACCACCAGGTGCTGGCAAGGGAACACAGGCAGTTCATCTAGCTGCACATTACCGGATACCACACATTTCAACTGGCGATATTTTTCGCGCTAATTTAAAAAACGGCACACAATTAGGTAAGCAAGCGCAAAGTTATATGGACCGTGGTGAGTTAGTACCAGATTCAGTTACAAATGAGATGGTTAAAGATCGACTTGGTGAAAATGATCTTGCTAACGGTTTTTTATTAGATGGTTTTCCAAGAAATACCAATCAAGCTCAAGTTTTAGATAATATTTTGACTGAACGTAACATGCCTCTAGATGCGGTTTTAGAGTTAGCTATTGATAACACTGAAATTATCAAACGACTATCCGGACGGCGCACCTGCCAAAATTGCGCAAAAACTTTTCACATAATTTTTGAAAAACCAAAGGTAGATGGTCTTTGTGATAACTGTAATGGTCAGCTCTATCAACGAGAGGATGATCAGGAAGAGGTTATCGCTCGTCGACTACAAGTTTACGATCAACAGACTGCACCAATACTTTCTTACTACAAAAAAATGGGATTATTACTCAGCATCTCCGCTCTTGGTGAGGTTTCACAGATCACTAAAAGAGCTATTTCAGCTTTAAAGTAATTATCATGGCAATAGAGATAAAGGATTTGGCGCAGTTAAAATCAATGCGCAAAGCTGGTTTGGTAGTTGCAGATACATTAAAAATTATTAAGGAGTCAACCCAAGCGGGAATGACTACCGAAGATTTAAATCAAATCGCAATTGAAAACTTAGCAAAACATGGGGCTAAATCTTCATTCCTTGGCTATCACGGTTTTCCAGCGGTAATGTGTGCCTCGGTAAATGATGAGGTCGTTCATGGTATGCCAAATAAGCGGAAATTAATTTCCGGTGATCTCCTATCTGTTGATTTTGGGGCGATAGTTCAGGATTGGCATGGTGATGCTGCGATCTCATTTGGTATTGGAGAGGTTGTAAAGAATCCTAAGCAAGCCATTGCCATGTTCCAGTAGTGGTTTGAGGATCAGTGGGATCGCACTTGGTTGGGCCTTCATCGTTCACATAGTTGCCATCAGTTGAAAACCGTGTGAAATCATCCAAATCGCACGATGGAATTTGTGAAGTGATGTTTACACCATCCAATACAAAACTGACAATTTTCCAGTTCTTGTTGCACAATTTACTAGTGTTGGTAGCCGGAGTAGCGCCACCACCTGTGGAGTCGTCATCT
>OGVZ01000186.1_pt1 | contig 10367 bp, 10 predicted proteins | sample 1575881 | NCBI WGS metagenome assembly OGVZ01 (sample SAMN07581520, study PRJEB24739) | freshwater metagenome | place: Singapore | collected 2015-01
GTTTCCCAGTCACGATATGTCAGGGGAATGTATGAAGTAATTATTAAAGATCTTCCTATCAAAGAAGCGGCGTTAAAAGTTCCTGGTTATCCAGCGCTAGAAATAATTCCCGCGACACAATCTCTTGCAAATGCAGAAGTGGAATTAGTTCCACTTGTTGCGCGCGAGCTACGTTTAAAGCGTGCGCTAACAAATTATTTAAATGAAGCAGCAGCACGTGGTGAGCGTTTTGATTATGTAATTATTGATTGCCCACCAAGTCTTGGGTTATTAACAATCAACGCACTTGTTGCAGCTGATGAATTACTAATTCCAATTCAATGTGAGTATTACTCTCTAGAAGGTCTAACACTTTTACTTCACACAGTAACATTGATTCAAGAACACCTAAATCAGAGTTTAAAGTTAACAACGATTGTTTTAACTATGTATGACGGACGTACTCGATTAGCAAATGATGTAGCTGAAGAAATTCGCAAACATTATCCAAATGAGCTAATTGATATCCCAATCCCAAGAGCGGTGCGAGTTAGCGAAGCGCCTTCATATGGACAGACTGTTATGACTTACGACCCAGGATCAAATGGCGCTGAGGCTTATGGACAAGTAGCGCGCGAGATTGCAAGGCGTGGCGCACCAACAATCACAAGCGCTGAGGTTGGGTAATGACAACTAAACGCGGTGGTCTGGGAAGAAATCTTGATTCTCTGATCCCAACTCCGATTCGTGCTAGCGGCGTTGAAGCCCCGGTTGCTGGAAAGTTAGAAGTTGATATCGATTCAATTCGACCTAATCCAAAACAACCACGAAGTATCTTTGATGATTCCGAATTAGCAGAGCTCTCAGCATCAATAAAAGAGATTGGAATCTTGCAACCACCAGTAGTCCGTAAAGTGGGCGAAAATCAATATGAATTGATTATAGGTGAGCGCCGACTACGCGCGTCGAAGCTAGCTGGTTTGAAACGTATCCCAGTCATCATCCGTGAGACAAGTGATAACGAGTTGTTACGCGAGGCGTTGATTGAGAACATTCACCGCAGCGACCTAAATTCTTTAGAAGAAGCAGCTGCTTATAACCAGATGTTGAGCGACTTTGGGCTAACTCATGATGAGTTGGCAAAGCGAATCGGTAAGTCGCGACCAGTAATTACAAATACTTTAAGACTTCTAAATCTCCCACCTTCAGTCCAGAAGAAATTAGCGAGCGGAGCCATTACCGCAGGGCATGCACGAGCGCTCCTTGGTTTAAGTGATCCAAGTGAAATCGAACGAATTGCAAAGAAGATAGTTAGCGAAGGTTTAAGTGTTCGTGCCACCGAAGAGTTGATAGTTGTAAGTGGGGGCGGAAAGAAATCCACTAGTAGGAAAAGTGGGGCAAGCTCACTTGGTAAGTATCAAGAGTTAGAGGAGCGGATTGGTGATGCGCTCGATACCCGTGTAAAGATCAAGGGCGGAAAGAGCGGCGGAAAGATTCTGATTGAATTTGCCGATAGCCAGGATCTATTACGGATTGCTGGAAAACTTAGTTAAGTTTTAAGGTATTACGGCGCTGCATTTCTTGCTCCACAACACCAGCAAGCGCTTTGACTCCCTCACGGATCCGTTCTGGGGTTGGGTAGCAATATGAAAGTCTCATCGACCAACTTCCGAGCCCATCTGCGTAAAAGGCAGTTCCTGGAACATAAGCAACCTTTGCCACAATCGCTTTGGGCATCATCGCTTTAGTATCGATTTCTGGCGGCAAAGTAACCCAGACATGGAAACCACCTTGAGGCTTTGTCCATGTCGCAGCCTTGGGAAAATGCGCATCAAGGGATTCGAGCATCGCGTCACGTCGCTCTTTATAAAGCTTGCAGAATGAAGCGATTTGGTCCCGCCAAGGTTGATTAGCAAGGTAGCTTGAAATCGCCATCTGGGAGAAGTTCGAGGGACATAAAATCGATGATTCGGAGGCAATAACTAACTTTTCACGAAGAGCTTGGGGCACAAGAGCCCAACCGATTCGAAACCCAGGCACGATCGTCTTCGAGAACGAACCCAAATAAATGACATTTTCTGAATCCTGTGAGCGCATGGCGTTAGGTGAAGGACGATCAAAACCAAGAAGCCCATAAGGGTTATCTTCAACGATAAAAATCTTCTCTTCGCGACAAATATCCAAAATCTCGGTACGGCGATCTGCAGGCAAGAGAACTCCAGCAGGATTTTGATAATTAGGAATCAAATACAAAAACTTTATTTTCCGCCCCTGATAACGAAGAGTTTTGATGGCGTCACGCAACGCGTCGGGGATTAAGCCGTCGTTATCCATTTGAACATGTACAACATCAGCTTCATATTGCGAGAAAGTTCCAAGAGCGCCTACATATGAAGGTGCTTCCACAAGGACAACATCGCCTGGATCGATAAAAATGCGGGAGATTAAGTCAAGAGCTTGTTGTGAACCTGTCGTAACAAGCACATCATCGGGATTAGCTCGAATACCTTCCAAAGCCATAACGTCACAGATTTGTTCACGCAAACGTGGATGGCCTTGTCCACTTCCATACTGCAAAGCTTCCATTCCGTGATCGCGGACTAACTTCTCGACAATTTCTGACATTGTTTCCATGGGGATTGCCGTGAGATTTGGCATTCCGCCTGCAAGTGAAACAATCTCAGGTCGCGAAGCAACCGCAAACAGTGAGCGAATTTCGCTTGGTTTCATATGAGCAGCGCGATGCGCAAAACGCTCTTGAAGATTTTCTGGTGCGTGCGTGCGATAACGCTCGACGCCGTCAGATGTTCCTTGCGAAGTCATTGTGTAATTCTGCCATACAGATCACTTCGCTCGGTGCAGATTATTACCTTCTAATTCCCGCTCGCCTGAGATCTTCAATCCGCAATGTTCCGGTTTTTGCATCTTCTTCTGCTGAAAGATAAAGACGTTGAATCGCTACTACCAATCCTTCGGCAATCACATCACGAAAGTGTGAATCTGCAAGACGTGATGCATCTTTTGGGTTGGTGTTATATCCGAGCTCTAACAAAACTGTTGGAGCTTTTGTGAGGCGTAACAAATCCCAAGTCTTGGCATGTGTTCGTGAATTAAGTAAATCAGTCCTTGCCACAAGTTCACGTTGCACAATCGTCGCAAATCTCTCACCAACAATGGAGTGAATTCCATGTAGTTCACTACCGTAAAAATAAGTAGAAAGTCCTTCTGCTTTTGCATTCTTGTATTTATCAATACTTAAAGAGATCACCAAATCTGCATCGGTGGAATTTGCTAGCGCAATTCGCTCAGATTCATTTGGGCTAGAAGTAGCGCTGCGACTTAGGAAAACCGAAACCCCTAGTGCAATTAAACGACCTTCAATTTTCTGGGCGATGTCATAAACAGTTTCTGCGATATCACTTCGAGAACTAGGGTCAAGGACAATTACTTTATCGGCTAGTGCCGGCCCACGTTTTTCGCGAACCGCTTGGTCACGAAGTTGGGTCGGGGCACCTCCTGTGACAGTGCGCATTAAACGCATTAACGACATGACTGTGCCAGGACCACAAATACCATCAATGGTGACTCCGACAGATTTTTGGAATTCCTTAACCGCACTTTCAGTAATCGCGCCATAAATTCCATCAACGCGTCCTGGATTAAAACCCATATCAATTAAGCGGCTTTGAAGTGCGGCAACATCATCACCGCGCATCGGCGGTGAATCAACTTTGAGTGAACGATCCCCTAATTTCCAACGAGCTTCCTCGATTGCGGCGTGCGTACCAAGATCAATCTCGCCCGTTACACGTAACCCACGTTCTTGTTGAAATGCGCGGACGGCGCTAGCAACGTCCTCAGTAAATGTATCGGTGGGAACAGAAATCAACCCAAGGCGATGCAAGGTGTTTGTAACTGCTGTTACAACATCCCCGCGATCGCCGGGTTTAATCATGGCTAGTTGATGTACTCAGAGAGTTCTTTAAGAAGCGCAGGCTTGGGACGTGCACCAACGATGCTCTTAACGACCTGGCCACCCACAAAGACATTCATAGTCGGGATCGAATTGATGCCGTATTTCATGGCAATCGATCCTTCTTCATCAGTATTGAGTTTCACAATCTTGATCTTTGCGCCATGTTCGTTGGAGATCTCTTCCAAGATCGGGCCAACTGCGCGACATGGACCGCACCATTCGGCCCAGAAATCGACCAATACGGGGGTGCTGCTCTTCAGAACAACATCAGCAAAATTAGCTGCAGTTACTTTCTCGGTTGCCATCTTTTCTCCTCTATATGTATCGCGAACTCTAGTGACCTTGTAAAAATCTCTCAGCGTCAAGTGCCGCCTGGCACCCAGATCCAGCGGCGGTAATCGCTTGGCGGTAGGTGTGATCGACAAGATCACCGCAGGCAAATACTCCCGCAAGGTTTGTGCGTGTGGACCGTCCATCTACTTCAACATATCCCTCGCTATTGGTGGTGATTTGCCCAACGACGAGCTCACTTCGGGGCAGGTGACCAATTGCCACAAAGAGGCCAGTGAAATCTCGGGTCGATTCACTTCCATCAACAGTATTGCGTAACTTCAGAGCCGTGACTTTATCTTCACCTAAGACGTCGATGACTTCGGTATTAAAAAGAAATTCAATTTTTGGATTTGCTTTGGCTCTTTCAGCCATGATTTTCGAAGCACGCAAAGAATCTCGACGATGAATTAAGACAACTTTGCTGGCAAATTTTGTTAAGAAATTCGCTTCTTCCATTGCTGAATCACCGCCACCAACAACGGCAATAACCTGGTCACGGAAGAAAAATCCATCGCACGTTGCACACCAAGAAACTCCGCGACCAGAAAGACGTTTTTCGTTCGTTAAACCAATTTCTTTATATGCCGAACCCATCGCAAGAATCACGGCTCGCGCTTTAAGAGTGTTGCCCGATCCATCAACGAGAGTCTTAATTTCTCCATCAAGTTTCATCTCGGTGATGTCATCAGTAACAAGCTGTGCGCCGAAACGCGATGCTTGTTTGCGCATCTGGTCCATCAAATCTGGGCCCATGATTCCGTGTTCAAACCCGGGAAAGTTTTCAACTTCTGTTGTATTCATCAAAGCGCCACCAGCGGTCACAGAACCTTCATATAAAACCGGAGCGAGTTGGGCGCGGGCTGCATAAACACCCGCTGTGTATCCCGCGGGACCAGAACCAACAATTACTACATCATGGATTTTCGAGTAATCAACGCTCACGAGCGCACCTTACCTTCGTAGTAGAACTTTGATCGTCTGGCCCACTTCTGCGATTTTCATGGCGCGGGCCACAAAGATGTAGATCAGCGAGGTAGTAATCAGAACGCCTACAAGGTCAACAAAATTCCCTTCAAGGCTTAGTCGATCAGCAAGGAAAGCAACGGTAATCACAGCAACCGATGCGGCAAAAGCAACCTTCAAGTAAAAGAGTGCAAGAGATGTGATATTCAAAGTTCCGGTATAGCGCTTCAGTAGCAAGTAACTTGCAATAACCCCACACCAATAACTCAATGTGAGCGCTAGAGCTAAACCAAGAGTCACCGATCGCGGTTCCATTGTGAAATAAGCGATTAAAGAAAACCCAGTTGCTACTACATTCACAACTATATTCGAGATAACTTGAGATTTAGTATTGTCGAAAGCATTAAGCCCGCGAATAAAAATCAAATTGATTGAAAGTGGAATAAGACCCAATGCCATAGCAGAAAGAAGTCGCCCAATATAAATTGCGCTATCTTCAGAGACACCAAAGAAAAGAGCTTCTGCAACTCGCTCACCAAAGAGCAAAAAGAAAAATGAGGCAGGAACAGTGACAATTCCGACATATCGCATCGCAAGATTAAGTAGATTCTTCACTTCATCCAATTTCTTATCAATGGCGAAATTAGAAAGTTTGGGTAATAGGGCTGTGACAATCGAGATAGTCACAATTGAATGCGGAAGAAGTAATATCAAATACGCATTTGCATATGGCGTGTAACCAACACCGTAAGCAATGCCAGCCGCTTCCGCCGCCACCCCAGCACGTGTCGCAAGATTGACAGTCACTAAAAAGCCAAGTTGTGAGATCAATACAAACAAGAACATCCAACTTGCTAGACGAATTGCTTTATCTAAACCAACACCCCGCCAATCAGTACGGAATCGCAATTTCAGTCCTGATGACGCAATCGTTGGGATCAAAATAAGAGATTGCAACACAATTCCTAATGTGGTGCCAATTCCCAATAATCGAATTTGGCTATCAGTAATTGTTTGGAGTGAAATCTCATCAGTGACGCTCAAGAAATACGAGAAGAGTGCGATTACCACCACATTGTTAGCTATCGGAGCCCACATCATTGGTCCAAACTTCTCTTTAGCATTTGCGACTTGGCCCAATATGCCGAATAGCCCATAAAAGAGAATTTGCGGTAGACAATAAAGTGCGAAGGCGATTGTTATATCTCGTGGACGCCCGGAAAAACTTGGGGCATACAGCGATATGAAAAGCGGCGCAATAATCATCGCGATAGCGGTAATAAGAATAAGAGCGCTAGTAAGTAACGAAACCAGGCGACTTACATAAGCGCTTCCCCCATCTGCGTCACGGAATGACTTAACAATTTGTGGGACAAAGACTGCTGAAAGTGCGCCACCAATCAGCAAGTTATAAAGAATATTAGGGGTTGTGTTTGCGACGTTATAAGTATCTGCCAATATTCCAGTCCCAAGAACTGCGACCAGAAGCAGATTTCTAATAAACCCAGTGGCTCGGGAAAGAATTGTGCCTAAACCCATGAGCGAGGAAGAACGAATCAAACCTGAGTCTTCACTCATGGTTTTTCCTCCGCTTCACTCGTCGGACACTTTGGATTATTGCTGCGAGTAAAAGAATTATCGCCATTCCAGTTGTGAACCAGGTCGTGACCGGCGAAATAACCGCGAGTCGTAGCGGAATTCGTTCTGCTTCCCCGATTGCGCTGCCTTTCGGGGTTCGGATCTGGATTCGTAATGAAGTATCTCCCGAGGCAATGACATTGAGGGGCACTTTAATTTGGAGTTGAGATCGAGGATCAATTGTGATTCGTGGGATCTGATCTACTAGAACGCGACTATTTGTGGTTGTGATATCTAAATCAACACTTACTTGTTGATCAAAATCATTAATAACAGTCAACGGAAGTTCATATCGCGATGCCGTGATCGTGTAGTTACCTGATGAAACTCTAATTCGTTTCTCAAATCGCTTCACTTCGCTTTGATAGCTGCGAGTCAATAACGTTGCATTGGCGCGTGACAACGACGGATTAAGAGTTTTTGCTAGCCCTAGACGAAGCGTCTCCACATCATTTGTTGTAACAAGAGAATTCAATACCCGTATGGTTTTGCGCATTGGATTATAAGAATTACGCGCAACAGCTGCGGGCTCACCGGCGCCATTAGAGTCCGGTGCAATCACATCGCGTCCCATCAACTCTTGTAGCCGCATCAATGAAAGTTGGTTGTAGATTGCCAGTTCCCCCGGAGCGATCCGAGAAAGATATGAATATGAAGGCGATCCATACGTGGTGGCGACGATGCGATCATTACGCGTCAAAAATCTCAACAAAGTTAACCATTCATTAGCAATAGCAAAATCACCGACGATGACTTCTTCCCCATCGCTATCAAGGTAGGTATACCCATCACCCAGTGATGCAATTTCCTCAAGAAGTGCCGGGTCAATTACCCACGTACGTGCACCCCTCACAGGTTTTGATAAAAGGGCATCGAGATCACCACCAGGACTTATGGAAAGAGCTAGATCATTATTGATAAATCGCCCATCAGCTAACTGAGTGGAAGGCTTGTTGAGATTGATGAGAGTTTCAGCAGAAGATATGGAAGGAGAAGCAAAAGCAATAAGAAATCCAGAGATGAAGAGCGCAATTTTCTTCATTTAATCAACTCTTGTGATCGCGCAATGAGCTTCTTCTCATCAGGATAAGCCAACTTCTCGACAATTTCATTAAGTGGGAACCATCGCACATCATCAACTTCACTAACTTGCGGTGCGATTTTTCCACCAGTCTCATTAAACAAGAAATGATGTACTGTTTTATGTATTCTTTTTCCGCCGGCCATAAACCAGAAATCAATAACACCTAAAGATTTATCGATTGCGCTTTCGATTCCGGTTTCTTCACGAACTTCACGAATAGCTGCTTGTTCGGGAGTTTCACCACTTTCGATATGTCCTTTAGGTAAGGACCACAAGAGTCGTTCACGTTTCACATCTTTTGCATCAAGGCGACCAATCAAAAGCCCTTTAGTTCTCGTGGAATCAATAACAAGTCCACCAGCACTCACTTCATCCACTCTTTTGGCATACTGCTTTTTTGGGCGATTTTGTGGTTGCGAATTCTTCGAGTGTGAGCGTTGTGAAGATTTAGAACGAGAGCGCCTGCGCTTCCGCTTCTTCTTAACTTCTTCGCCGCCCGCACCAGGTGCCGGGGTCATAGCGCAAGACTAGCGGGTGGCTCTCATCGGTAGCCTTAGGCTGATATGGAAACTCCTTTAACTGCAGCGAGCGAGATTGCGATTACAACGCTGCGTGAGCGAGCGCCACAAGCATTTGATCTTGCGGCGCAATTCAAGGCTGCCGGTTTCCGTCTCGCACTTGTTGGCGGCCCTGTCCGCGATTCACTTCTGGGCCGACTTGGAAATGATTTAGATTTCACAACAAACGCGCGACCCGAAGATACAAAAAAAATATTGAAAAAATGGGCGACTGATGTATGGGATGTTGGAATCAAGTTCGGCACGATTGGCGCAAAGAAAGATAACGTAACTTACGAAATCACAACATATCGAGCCGATTCCTATGAAAGTGATTCTCGAAAACCAGAAGTAAATTTTGGTGATTCTATCGAAGGCGATTTACTGCGCCGCGACTTTACAGTCAACGCGATGGCTATTGAATTAACAACATCCACTCCAGAATTTATTGATCCTCACAACGGCGTCACAGATCTTTTGAAACGTGTATTACGTACGCCAAGTTCTCCCGAGCTTTCTTTTTCTGACGACCCGCTTCGAATGTTGCGCGCTGCTCGTTTTGCAGCACAACTGGGATTCACCATTGACGAAGCAGTTCTTGTTGCAATGAAGTCGATGGCTGATCGACTTTCGATAATTTCTGCGGAACGGATTAGAGATGAGTTCATCAAGACCGTGATGTCGAGCGATCCGCGAGCAGGGATTACAACCTTGGTTGATACCGGACTTTGCGAAAAGTTCTTGCCTCTTTTTTCAACTCGCTCTCCGAAGAGCAAGAAGAAAAAAGAGGCTGGAACGGTAACAATTCCGACATATCGCATTGCAAGATTAAGTAAATTTTTCACTTCATCTAATTTTTTATCAATGGCGAAATTGGAAAGTTTAGGCAAGAGCGCTGTGACAATCGAAATGGTCACGATCGAATGTGGAAGAAGTAATATCAAATAAGCATTGGCGTAGGGTGTGTAACCAACACCGTAAGCAATGCCGGCCGCTTCCGCCGCAACGCCGGCACGTGTCGCAAGATTGACAGTCACTAAGAAACCAAGTTGTGAGATCAACACAAAGAGGAACATCCAACTTGCTAGTCGAATTGCTTTATCTAAACCAACACCTCGCCAATCAGTACGGAATCGCAATTTCAGTCCTGATGATGCAATCGTTGGGATCAAAATAAGAGCTTGCAACACGATTCCTAAAGTGGTTCCAATTCCCAATAATCGAATCTGGCTATCAGTAATTGTTTGGAGTGAAATCTCATCAGTGACGCTCAAGAAATACGAGAAGAGCACGATTACCACCACATTGTTAGCTATCGGAGCCCACATCATCGGCCCAAACTTCTCTTTGGCATTGGCGACTTGGCCCAATATGCCGAATAACCCGTAAAAGAGTATTTGCGGTAGACAATAAAGCGCAAAGGCGATTGTTATATCTCGTGGACGCCCGGAAAAACTTGGGGCATACAGCGATATGAAAAGCGGCGCAATAATCATCGCGATAGTGGTAATAAGAATGAGAGCGCTAGTAAGTAACGAAACCAGGCGACTTACATAAGCGCTTCCGCCATCTGCATCACGGAATGACTTAACAATCTGTGGAACAAAGACTGCTGAAAGTGCGCCACCAATCAGCAAGTTATAAAGAATATTGGGTGTTGTGTTTGCGACGTTATAAGTATCTGCCAATATTCCGGTCCCAAGAACTGCAACCAGAAGCAGATTTCTAATAAACCCAGTGGCTCGGGAAAGAATTGTGCCTAAACCCATGAGCGAGGAAGAACGAATCAAACCTGAGTCTTCACTCATGGTTTTTCCTCCGCTTCACTCGTCGGACA
>OGVZ01000187.1_pt1 | contig 10362 bp, 20 predicted proteins | sample 1575881 | NCBI WGS metagenome assembly OGVZ01 (sample SAMN07581520, study PRJEB24739) | freshwater metagenome | place: Singapore | collected 2015-01
GTTTCCCAGTCACGATACCTTTTTTACCAAATACAAAATCAAATCCTTCATATTCAATTACATTAAATTCATCTTTAAAATAACTAGATAATCCTTTTTTCTTTTTAGCAGCAAATGCAGCAGTAACACTTAATCCTTGTGATTGTAAATATTGTTTTACCGCAATGGCTTGAGTTATATGTCCGTTACCTTCAGTTTGAACTCCAAATAATATCTTCATATTTTAATAATTTAATATCTCCCTCGGTTGTTTCAATAATGAATGTGTTACTTTCAACCCAATCTCCTGTATTATAATAGTTTATACCATCAATAACAATTGATTGGGGTTTGTGAATATGACCACACATTATACTATTGCAATTATTACTCTTACAATAATTTGCAACGGTTGATTCATAATTACTGATATATTTGACCGCTTCTTTTGCTTTTTGTTTTAGAAAGTTACTAAAACTAAACTTGAATATTCTAAATAATTTATTAACAGATAAACTATAATCATAAATTATTGAACCAATATGTTGTATCCACTTGTTTTTAGTTACAATACCATCAAATTGATCGCCGTGTAGTATCAATATATTTTCATTTTTTAAAGTGGTATGTAGTATTTGTCTTGTTACCTCTACATTATCTTCAAAATGTAAACCTGTAAATGGTTCAACAAAATCATCGTGGTTACCCCAAATATAATATACTTTGGTTCCTTTACGACTCATACGCAATATCTTTTGCAATATTGTGTTGTAATTGCTATGCCATTTGAATTTTCTACTCAATAACCAACCATCAATAAAATCACCTACAATATACAAATATTCACATTCAACTTCACTTAATAATTTTAATAATTTTTCGTGATTACAATAATCACTACCTATATGACAGTCACTTATAAATAATGTTCTTATTTTCATTATTTATAAATATCATTATATGTGTTACATACTAGTTACAATTTAAACAAACAGTTCACTTACACTTTCATTTCTGTTGATACTACGAGTAGCTTTAGCAAAAAGCATACTTACATCCAATTCAGTAACATTACTTGGCTTAAATCCAATATTACCCCAAATGTTTGCTGTATTACTATGAATAAATTCATCAATGCTATCTGATTCAGCCAATCTCTTAATACCAGTTTCAGTTAAACAACCATGTGTAACGGCACAAATGACTTTCTTTGCACCATGTTTCTTACACTCTTTAGCTGCTCGAACCATTGTTCCAAGACTTTCTGTGAGGTCATCAATAATAACAACACATTTATCTTTTACATCACCCACAATGTTTTGTAGTTCAACCTTGGTATCACTTACACGTTTCTTACTGATAAATCCAAAATCACACTTTAATAGTTCAGAATACTTCTCCACACGTTTAACTGCACCAACGTCTGGTGCCATTAATACCACATTATCTCTACAATCAAGACTATGATACTTGGTTCGGATGTATTCACTTAATACTGGTTCAAATGTAAGATGATCAAACGGTAGATTAGTAAAACCACCTACTTGTGGACTATGTAAATCCATAGTCATTACTCTATTAATGCCAGCGGTTTCAATCAAATCCATCACAAGCCTAGCTGTAATTGGTACTCGACTTTTATCTTTACGATCTTGTCTAGCATAACCGAAATAGGGAATTACTGCGGTTATACGTTCTGCACTTGCTCGTCTTGCTGCATCAGCCATAACAAGCAATTCCATTAGATTTTCATTTGCGGGAATAGTAAATCCTTGAATTAGAAATACATCTGTACCACGAATGTTTTCCTTGAACTGACAATAAGTTTCTCCACTTGGAAACTTGTGATGATAGATTTTACCAAGGGGTTCATTTAGATTTTGTGAAATCCTCTGTGCCAATGGTAGATTACTTGTACCAGCAAATATTTTAATGTTTTTCATATTTTAAATACTGTTTCTATAATATGACATAATGATACCGCTGGTGGTTCCAACATTCAATGAACGAACGCTTCCAAATGCCGGAATGGTAACAACGAATTCACAACTGTCAAGAATAAATTCACTCAATCCACTCTTTTCTTCTCCAAATACAAACATAGGCTTATCTACACCACTAAATACCCATTGATTAAAGATAGAAACCGTCTTGTCACTATACTTGGGAATGTTATTTTCTACTGCAATTAGTGTATATTCACTATCCTTACAGTAATTAACAAAGTCTTCTTCAGTCTTAAGATGATTTAGGTCAGTATAATGATGTGTACCAACCGTACCACGACGGTCCCATTGTTTACTGCCTCCAACATAAAACGTTTCCTTAAACCCAAAGAAATTGGCATTACGAACCAATGTAGAAAGGTTAAAGTCACCATTTACATGAATCATAGCAGCACCAGCGTTGATACTAGTATTCTTGCAATAGGACTTAATATCGTCAATGGACGAAGACTTCAAATGATCCAAAACATTCATATTGAAATCAATATACCACAATTTTAAAAAAAGTCAACGCTTTTTTGACCGGATTCTCTTTTTTGGCGGTTCAATTTCAGAAAACTCTTCAACATACGTTGGTTCTGGAACAGAATTTTCTGCTGTATAAATTACATTTTTAATAAATTCTGTTAGTAGTCCACTCCAATTATTTCTTTCACTATCTTCCTTTACTGCCATCTGTTCATTTAGAAACTCCTTTAATTTGATTTGATTTTCTGTACTGAGTATAACACTATCAGTCCAAGGATGTCCACATCTTAAGATACGATAACACCATTTTAGTCGTTCAAACCAAGTCATTCTTTTGCCACTATAACCTAGTTCAAATAAACTAATACATACCTCTTCCTCGTCTTTAAATTTTTCAACATAAAGAGCATGCGAATGACAATCACACATTAAAAATACAGAATCTTCTTTCATATCTTTACTTTTCTATATAATTTCCACCCGAATTCAATCAAAAATGAACCAACAGTGTTTGATGTAGATGCAATGAACCAAATAGTTTTATTGAATGGTTTACCAATTAATTTATAAAATAATTTAGATTCAAACTCTTTTCTTTCTTTTAGTTTTTCAATATGTTGTCTAAAGTTTTCCTTTCGTTCAGTATTATTAGTAACATTAAACTTTTTGAGCTCAATTTTATTAATAATACCGTCAACAAATTCAACTACAAATTCAACCCAATAATCATATTCATTCTCACCTTGATGGTAAGTATACATATTAATTTTTTTGGTCAACTTTATATGAGTCCACCAAACTTTGGTTTCTTTTACAATACCAATCTTTTCTGACCAAGTTTTTCCTTTTGGATCACCGTCTGTGTATTCACGTTCACATTCACGCAACCATAGTGTACCATCTTCACGAATTTCATAACAATCTAGCGCATTATCAAAGTCTTTAGTTTGAAATCCACAAGGATGAAATCCTTTGGTATCTTCCGGTAAAGGAAGAGGATACTTACACACTATATCGTCATACATTCCCATAAATTAGTTTCCTTGATTTTTATATTCTTGAACATCCCATAGAAAACTACGAAATGCTTTATAGTCTTCAACATCGGCGTCTAATTCTCCATCGGTTTTATAATCCTTGATATATTCACACAGACTATCTACCCAATAACGTGGAATAGTGATAGTTTTACCATCAAATTTTAGATCGTCGTGTTGAATAATGACTGGGTTCTTTACTTTATCTTTAATTGTTAGTTCTGTTTCCATATAATTTAATTTTTAATAGTATAGTAATATTTAGTTTGATTGTCAACGCTTTTGTTTTTATATTTATGTTTCGGTCAAATATGATCCGAATTTATTCTAAAGATGCTTTAAAAGTTAATTTAGAAGAAGAAAAAGCTTGTAGCAGACTTGTTACAAGTGGTTCAATCTATACACTTTATGTTGAGTGTTGTGATATACGATATAAAATAAAAAATAGAATATTTATCGTTAAAGATGATGGTATTTGTGTCGGTTGGGCAGTAATCAAACAAAGAAAACCCATTAAAACACAATCTTGGAAGTTTGAATTTATGGTTTATATAAGAAAAAAGTACAGACGTAAAGGAATTGGTACTAAATTATATAAAAGAGCCAGAAAATTCTTTAAACTTAAAGATAAAGATATAAAGGTTTATATGACTACTGATTATAACTCAGAATTCTTTGATAAAGTTAGGAAGGTTTAACGAAAAATATCTTGTGCATACCCGTCATATAAAAGGTATTTAAATCCATATTCAATGCCTTACACTCTAATTCTCCAGGCCAAAATCCAGTCCATCTAGCAAATTGTTTATCATGATTTTCACATTCACATCCATAACGTTGTCCACCACAACCGCTACAACGTTCAATATCACACTTTTTCTTGTGTGGTTTGCCTGCTTTTACACCACAATCAAAACAATTGTCTAATTCAATTTTTTGACAAACTGGAGTTTCTTTCTTTTTCATAAATTAACAACAATGACCTTTCTTATCATCAGCAGTAAATGTATTTAAATGATAGTTGTTAGAACGTATATCACGTAACCCATATAAATCACGATACATAGAATATACAATATGGTCCAAATCTTTTACTATCATCGGAATACTTTTGGTTTTATCTACCTCTTGCATTTTTAAACAATGCTCTTTGATAATATCATCAATTTTATTTTGCATTGATTTTTACAATTTTGTAAATAACTCCATCACAATTATAATATGCCTGATAAACGTTTGTATGTAAAGTATACACATTGTTAGTAGATTGTTCTATCATACTATAAGTAATATACTTGTTGTTAATGGAATGTACTTTACTACACTGTGGTAGTCTCTCCAATGCTTTATAATAGTTATAACGTAGATACATACCACTAGTACAACCAGTGGACAATAGTGCAATAATTAATAGTTTTTTCATTCTTTTACGGTAACTTCTTCAAATGTATAATCGTGACTGTCTTTAAACATATCACAATACTTTTGAGCGTTTTCTTTTTTGATAAATATCTTCTCAATTACCCGTTCATTAAATTTATATGTATAAATAACATACAACTTAATTGGTTCTGGTAACGTCGCAGCATAAGCAAAACAAGCAAACAATCCAATACCCGTCCACTTGATAACAGATTTAAAAAGGTTCATAATTATTCAGTTTCTTTTCACATTTTTCTAGTTTCTTTTTATAACGTTGAATAGTAATATGGTCTTCATCCATACAATTATTCGCTTTTACCATTTCAGTTTTATATCTTTCCACTTCATTAATAAGAAATTCTACATCCTTCATCAAGGATTCATGCGCAATACTTGGTTCTCCAATTTGTCTAGCTACGTCTAGAATAACTTTCTGACCAGTTACCCATCCTTTTAATCGTTTAACTACATCTTCAGTCTTCATTGGTTCCGTATAGTACAATATTTACTGTAATACCCTTTTTATCTGATTTGGGACCATACAAAGCCCCATATTGATTTTTGGTGTTTATATAGGATAACAAATCTGATTTGATATGCTCTGCATCTTTTCCATCAAAATTTGGTGGTAGATTAACTTGTAGATAATATTTTGGCTTTCTCATAATTTTTTACCAGTGATGTATAATATTTGCGATTATGAAACCGCATGTAATAAAGTTTACCATAACAATTAAGAATCTCAAGAAAAAACTAGCGAGAGCATAATTTACTGGCAAAACAGGTACGTCAGGCTTACAATCATCTGTATGACCTACTCTATGGTCGATAGTTCTAGCTAATGTCAAGAAAAATTTATTCGTCGTCATCTGTAATAATAACAAATAGAATTACCAACAATACCACAAACATAAAAATGTATATCCAGTTCATATCAGATATAATGTTCATATTACAAGGAACCTAAGTATTTCTCTATCCCCGTTTTCTTTTGTACATTCAACAATTAAATCGGGATTTGGTCTATCGCAACTTAGATATGCCTTCGTATCTTTCAAATTAAAATCTTTTACGAACTTCTTTTCAATTTGAATTTTTAACCATTCAACAACTTCTATATTTTTCATATTTTAATTACCCATCCAATTTTCTGACTTTTCTGGTTTACTAATTTGTTCTTGAATTCCAATGTATTTCACCTTATCAAGTGACATAGGAATTTTTATTCTTTTCCAATCCCACAACGATGGCAAATCCATAGTTGGGTCATTACTAGTCCACTCAATTTCTAAAATAATCTTTGCAGTCTTTTTATTGTCACTCATAACTTTCACGGTCAATGTTAATTACATAAGGAAAACGAGGAATCTCGTCATCTGGTGTAAGATTAAAATACTTTACAGTGGCTTGTTTGCCAATGTATTTATCTTTATTCTTTAAGAGTTCCTTCAAATATTCACGGTCACCCTTAATATTACTATGGAACTCAATATCCTTATGATTTTTGAATACCATATGACCAGCCATACCACTCTTGTTACCTACTCCCTCAACAATGTCAAGAATTTTGAATTCAGAATCTTGAAATTCCTTACGCTTAAGAAGATGTTTGCTACGTTTATTCTCATATGGTCCGTCTGTACGAACCATCTGACCTTCGTATCCTTCGTTAATATACTTTTCATACAATTCATTCAAATGGGTAATCGTATCCACAAGATGAGTCGAAACACGACGAACCACATTGTTATTAGTAATGTAAGTAGTAATATCAGCATTACGATCACTAAAAGTCTTCGGTAGTATCCAATCATAAACCCAATATTGAATGTTCTTTGCACTATCCTCCAAATCTTGAGGAGTAGGTTTGGTCTTCTTTACCAAACTACAAATAGCATTAAAATCATTAGCAAACTTATCAGCATATAGTTCACCATCAAGAATCGCATCGGGAAATCTATCAAAGAAATTCTTCAATGCAATCAATACATGAGGAGCAGAAACAATAGGTTTACCATTACGACTCCACATACCATCCTTCTTAACAATACAACGAATACCGTCAAGCTTTGGCTGACTATAAACTGGATACTTCAATTCATCCTTATAATCATCATAACTCTTAGCCAACATTGGTTCAGTAAAAGTAGTATTATCAATATCCTCAACGGATTCAAAATAACCACTCTCCTTTTTCTTCTTCCAAGTAGCCTTAGCTTCCTTCAAAGCCTGTTCATCTGCACTGGTTTCATTCTTCTTGCCAGTGTTCTTACCCTCACAAATAGTCCATTCGGTAAATTGAGGTTTGTTACTGTCAAGTTGACCATAGTGAGTACGATACTTATTCTTTTCAATTTCAATCGTCCAACTCTGGACTGCGCCGGTGTTAGTACGAGCATATAGCCAAGGTAGTTTCATATCTTTATAAATATTACCACGAAATTTCCCAAAGTCAATTGTTTTTTACAACCTGACCTTTGGAATCACTGTACCAAACTTCTCCAATATTAAACTGTCTAATCACACTCTGACAGCCACAACACGGCTTACTATTAGCCAGATTTCCCTTTCGGTCAACCCTAAGAACAACCATCTTATAATCCTTAAGATTCTCCTTACCACTCTTCATACACACACTCAATTCAGCATGAATGCCAACCTTCTGGTGGTCCTTATAATCATACTTCAAAGTTTCTGGATGACTCTTACAACTATTAGTACCAATATGTACAATCTTACCGCACCGAATAAGAAAAGCAATATGGCTACAACGATGTTCCAAATTCAACGGACACAGAGCCATCGCAATGTCAACGGTGCGGTTGATAATCTTCCGATTCATTAAAACCATCTTACCACACCGTTATAAAAAGTCAATGGTTTTTTATAACTTTTTTCAACACGTTCGGATAACAATTCTCTTTAAAATCTCTTGTATTCTTTCCACTACCATAACTCAAACATATATCATCCTCAATAATAGGTTCAAATTTATATTTGGGTCTATAAAACATATTTACACTGTTATTTGTACAAGTCTGGTAAAAATCACAACCAACACTCATACACATACCAATACCATTTTTCTTAATACGATAATTTTTCATAAAAATAAGGGATGTACTATTACATACATCCCCTTTTGAATTATTCCTTGTTTCCCAACAAATAAGTGTTGCTAATAGCCTTGAAACTAAATTCCCGCTCAAGTCCACGAACAACCACACCTTCACGGTCAACACCAATGTTTAATATACTCTTACCTTCAGCATACTTCAACATAGTATCAACCAAGTTTTCAGTTGGTAGAGTGTATCCATACTTTTCAATGACAGGAACCATCTTCAAGTCAAGATTAAACAACAACCATTCCAGTTCATCAAAGAACATACGACGACCCTTATCAATATCATAACCAGTAAAGAAATACAAAGCATGATCCTGCATTCCATATAAGTTACCATTGATACCAGCACCAATTAGTTCTCCTTGTAGAGCAATATTCTTGCCGTGTTTAGTCAACTTCTCCTTCAAGTTAAGCATCTTAGCCATACGCCATAGACTGTTATCATCTGTTTCAGACAATTCCCAGTTACGACCACAAACACCAAATACTCCATTATTGAAGTAACAAGTAAAACTAGTACCGTCTAACTTTTCAGTAATATATACTCTCTCACCAGCAGGCGAAAAACCAACATCACTTTCAAAGTTCTGAATACGAACTTCGTCAGTTTTTGGAATAAAACTTGGGAATGTACCCTTTATTTTTCCGGCCAACTGAGCAGGAATTGGAGGTTCATACTTGACAATATCAAGCGCTTCAGTCAAATCGTCACCTTCCTTTGGGTCAATAATACCATCTGGAATTGGAGTCAATAGACCCTGACTCAACTGATTACGCAACTTGATAGTCTTCAAACGAAAACCTTCCTGCGATCCCATACGCTTGAAACTACTCTTTCGTAGAAACTCAAACTGAGGACGAATGGGCAAAAAGCTGTCAATCTCATAATAAACAGCCAAATCACCCACCTTGAATTCATCACGTTTCACAACTACATTCCACCCCTTTACTTTAGCCACCACAATGGCATCAGCATTAGGAATAGGTTGAATATCAATAATTTTTACAACACTAGCTAATTTACGTTCGGCAGTCATATATACCCTTTCAATTACTTTTCTAAGTTACCACGGAGTTTTAAAGAAGTCAACAAAAAACCCGTTGAATTTCTTCAACGGGTTTCTCCCCTTATTGTCCTACTTTTTACCGATTGGTGTCTCCAATATTAATGAAGGGAACAACTCCTCCACCATTATACACTGGCAACTTACCATCCCACTTCTGAAGTGCTTCATATTGAACAAGTGATGGAGTTAGTGATTCTGCCAATACTAGATTGGCCTTTGCCTGAGCTTCGGCTTTTAGAGAAATACTCTTTGCTTCACCTTCAGCCTTAGCAATATTACTTTCCTTCTCACCACGAGCCTTTTCAATAGCCTGGTCTGCTTCTGCCTTACTTTGACGGACTTTGGTTTCAGCTTCAATTGCCTTCTGACTTGCTTCTAACACTGCATTAATACGAGACTGAACACTACTGTCTACACGAAGACCTCCGTGAAAACTGATAAGTTCAAATTTAAATCCCTTGGGACCAAGATGAACATTAAGATTACTCTTAACATTATCAAGCAAGAACTGTTTACGTTCACCAAAGATATCAGCAGCCTTCATAGTACTAGCCACACGATTAAATGCATTATTAATTTCATTCCTCATAAATCCATGAGTAATAACATCAGGACTCTGACGAAATTCTACAAAAATATGAGGAACTTTTTCTGCTACAAATGTATAAGCAAGAGCAATATCAGCATTTACTACTGCACCTTCAATACTATTAAAGGTAACACTATCATCTCCAGGACTATCTTTAGACACTCCCTTGTCCCATACAGCATTCTGCATGAATGTGGGAAACTTGTAAATGTCTTCTGTAATAGGATTATAAAAGACACCACCAGTTACTAGAGGGAAATCATTGACTCCTTTCTGACTACCCCACTGATTTACCTTAATGCCAACATAACCTGGTTCAACACGGTCACAACCAGTAAAGGTTGAAATGGCGACGATACCTGCGATTAGACTAACCAACTTATTTTTCATTTTTGTTTATTTTTAATTTACCACTGACAATTCTGACTTTACCACATTTAATTCATTTGTCAACACTGAAATTTTCTGTTCAATCTCTTGAATTTTTCGGGACAACATTTTTTTGGTGAACTCTTTTTCACCAACTTTCAAAAGTTCTTCATACTGTTCTTTATAATGAAGTTGACTATATCCATCATTATATGGACTATCCATCTCCAATTTCAACTTCGCTGAGTCTCTGGAGGAGACAGTGTGGCCATCGTTACGCCAATCGTGACTGGGAAAC
>OGVZ01000188.1_pt1 | contig 10313 bp, 3 predicted proteins | sample 1575881 | NCBI WGS metagenome assembly OGVZ01 (sample SAMN07581520, study PRJEB24739) | freshwater metagenome | place: Singapore | collected 2015-01
TGTTCTCTTTTTCTAAGTTGTTTGGTGAGTACAAGTGTTGGGAACGGACAACTTCTTTCCTCTTTCTAGATCTAATTTCTCATTTCTTTTCCTCCTTTTCTCTTGGCTTTTCTTAGGGGTGGATCGCTGTACACCTGGCGATGCCACTATTCTTTTATTCTAAGTTGCTTGGTGAGTGCAGTTGTGAGAAACAGCAACTTTTCTAATCTCTAGTCTTTTTTCTATTCCCTCTTTTCGCGGTGGATCTTATAAATGTGTTTAGTTGATCTTGTAAAACTTGTCTCAGGAGCTCTGTTGGGCTGCCGTTAAGAGAAGGAGCGCAAGCTCTGTATCGTGTTCTGAGTGACTTTTCACCGAACTATGTGTAAACGGTTCGTTTGATTGATTTTCTGAGAAATTTGGTTTGCAATGTGATGCTTGATGCGTGCGGAGGTCCGGACTTGTCCGGCGAGTGTCCCCCTGGTTGTCCTGGCGCTGTCGCCGGGTTAACGGTCACCAGGGAACATTGCGATAGAAGGCCGTGTGGAGGCGAAACGACGGAGAACCCCTAATGCAGTCTGTGGAACGGATTGCAGTGGAAAAGTCCGGGATCGAGCTCGAGTCCTGTAGCCCACGTGGTAACAATGAGAGCCATGCTAGCACCGCGCCGGGTGCGTATACAAATACGGGTGTTGTGGAGAGCAAGAGCAGGAAGAGCATTGACCTCGCATTTTCTTTAGCGAAATATGGTTTGTGTCTTCTCCTGCTTTTCTGTTTGATGCAATGGTGTACCTGGTCGTCCGGTTCCGATTTGCCGGGCGATTCAATTCGGTCAACATGTGAAAATCAATTAATGGAGGCTGGGGACGACATAATTCAACTCTCCTTTCCCTTCGAAAATCTCTTCGATGAGTCTGTTGTTTATTTTAACGTTACACAGATTGATCGTCGTAGCCTTTTGGATCAGTATTACAATGCGTCCGCACCTTCTTTTGAAGTTCAGTACTTCTTTAAGCCGCTATTTCATGGCACTCGGTTTTACTTTGGATTCATGCAGATTTTTTTCCGGCTAACTCTGACTTTTCTTTCTTGTTGCCAACATAGAAAGCTTTGCGTGGCTTATCCAACTTACCTTATGGCTCTTTTAGATGATGATGATGACGAAAAGATCGCTACCTTAGAACAAATTTTTCCATCAGCGTTTTTTATTATTACAGCCCGTCGTCGTAGTTATGGTTGGTCGTTTGAGTTTTATTGCAAGCTTACTGATCACACTATCATTGAGAGAGTTAGTAACCATGACTTAGAACAATGTGTCACTGAGATTCTTTTCCGTTACGGTATCGTTGCCCAAGCATTACAGAATAATAATAACCTCGTGATTGATGTAATTCTACTAGCTACCGCCATTTTCAACCATTACAAGTTTTCGAACGGTCGCGGCTTGGGATTGCAGCTCGCCATTGTTCATTTCGTTCGCAACCAGATACCAATTGGCGTTTTTGACCCAAATAATTATACTCAGTATCTGACTCCTCCACAGCTGCAAGCCGTGACTTATGTTACATCGTGGGGTAATCAAGCGTTCCCCGAAGGACCCAATGATCAATCTTTTTTTAAATCTTTGATAGTCCTAATTTCTGCACTTATCGCTACCTTTGGAGTTTTTAAAACAGCGGACGCAAATTTTACAAATATACTGGGCATCATTGAGAGATCTATGCGCTTTAACAGTCACTTAGCTCAGTTTGATACTGTTCTTGGTTTTGTTCAGGCAATAAAGAGCGTTTTTGAGACGATTAGGAATTTCGTGGCCTCTGGTTATAGCGCTGATGCTTTTTTCGATTGTGGTGTGTCGTTGATGAGAGTCCAGAAAGAGTTATCGACTCTGGAAGAGCGCCACGCTCACATGGCTCAGCGAACTACTTGCAATTTATCTTTTGAAGTGCAAAGTTTACTTTCCGATATCTCCGAGATTGATCGACAGCTGGCTCAGCTCTCTTTAACCCATCCAACTCGACGCACGGATATTAATTCAATTAGGGAGCGGGTCCGAACTTTTAAGAATTTAGTCGGTATAACTTACAAGAATACGATGACAACACGAGTAACACCTTTTGCCATAGCCTTAACAGGATCGTCTTCTATTGGCAAGACCGATCTGACAACTTGGTTTATTCATCAATTTGCTGCTGACAATCCGTTTCATCATGCCGCTCGTACCGACTTTACCAGTCCGATAGAGGAGTTAGATCCAAAAGCAATTTATCAATCCACTATCGGTAATTCAGTGACCGATGCGTATATGAATGGTATGACTAATTATGCATGGGCTGGTATTTTCGATGATGTAGCCACTACAAGCCCTAAGTATAGTCCTGAAGCTTCTGCTACTCTTATTTCGACATTCATCCGAATGATTAATTCGTTTCCTTATAGTACTGAACAAGCACGCATCGAGGACAAGGGAACTATTTTTTGTTCTTATCAGCTTCTATTGGCAACGACTAATGTCGCAGATTTGAATGCGCACCTTGTTGCCACCACTCCTGCTGCAGTTCTACGTCGCTTCAGTTGCTATATTGAGCCCACAGTAAAGCCAGATTTTAGAAAACCCAGATCCACGCAATTGGACCCGCTTAGTGTTATTCGATATAGAGAGGAGCACAACAGTCCTAACGGAGCTTTGTTACCAATACACACTTTCACTATATGGCATTACGAGTGTGGATTGGATGGGGCGTGTCGGAGGGTTGTCGATCGTGCTGACATAGAAGCGGATGAAATGGCGACCTTCGTTAGAGAAGCCTGGTGCAGACATGCAAAGATTGAAGTCGGTCGCGTTCGAAGCAAAAGTGAAATAAGAAGCTGCGCAGTCTGTAGGACGGTTGGAACTTCAGGTAATATTTGCGCTAAGTGTTTACCAAATCACCGCGAGTTGTTAGCTAGGATACCCCGAGATGATCTGTTGGTGCGGTTGGGACGAGAAGATCACGTCAACGATATAGCGTTGAATTTCCTTGGCGGTGGCAGCACTTACAACGCCGTATTCATTGCACCACTATTAGAGGAGATGTTAAAGGCTCAGTGCTCGTATCCCGTCGTTTTCCTTTTGGCAGTGGGTGAGGGAGCATATTACATCCGAAATGGTGCTCCTTTGCTACATAGAATCCTCCCCGTCTTCTTGCATTTGATGTGCACTTGGATTGCGCGACAGATTTATTATGATTGTTCATTGTTCACTCTCGCCGTGGTTTTGCATTCAGTGTATAATGCATGGGCTTTTGGAAAGCTCGGAGTTGTTACTAAGGTTTGGGCGTGCATTCTTGGACTGTGGTATTTAGTTTATTTGGACTCGACGAAGAACGTTCCGCTTATTTTCCAAATCACTGATATGTATTATTCCCTCATTGAATGGAAACAATTGGTACACTTACCTGGTCAAGAGCTAACTTCTCTCTGGGTAGTTGTAAAAATGGCGATTCGACTCCTATATAGTTTGGTGATGTTAGTCCCTGATCAGTACCATAATTTATACTACATGTTGCATGTGTGGATGCCGAACCACTATCGAGCGCTATCTTTTCCCTGGGTGTATGTTTTCTGTTACTGTCTTACGATAATAGTGAGTTCTTACGCTATTAGCAAGTTATATACCGGGGTGCGCTACTATTGCAGTCACTTTTCTTTAGGCATTACCACTATCTTTGATAACCTTATAGAATGGCTTATTCAACGGGTAGTATTTGTGTGTCAAGATCGCTTTTATTATCCCTTGGTTGTCCGGTACAATGCATACACTTCAAAATGGTGGTATAATCGTAAAACTTTGCGCAATCTTAGCTTAATTTTGATGGCTGTTAGCGCGGCCTCGATCACTTGGTATGTTACAAGAATGATGCAAGGAACCGCACAAGGTAATACACAATCACAGCCCGTCTTAACAGGAGAAAATATGTGGAGTGTAAAGTTCAAACCTCAGAGTCCTGTTTATAATCCAGGCACACAACCGGAGCCGTTTGCATGGCAAGTGCGCTGCAACATGGTTAAGATTTATGTTGACAATCATGAGATGCAAGGTCTTGCTTTAATGAATCAGTTTGTCTTAACATCTGGCCACGAGGCTCAAAAGTTGCTTGCTTCCCTAAATGGTATTGATAGGAAATATCGAATATCTTACTCTCCCGAGCGTGATTTGAAAGATTGTATTGGAGTAATATGCGCCGAGAACATATATATAGATTCAGCCAAAGATTTTGCAATCATAGAATTCCCAGCGTCGACACAGATGAAGGACATAACTAAATATTTCCTTGGCCCCGGGGATGTGATAAGAGATATTAGTACCGGGACTATTGTGGGTTTTCGAGATGGCAATCTTCTTGAGCGCATTTTTCCGAGAGCTGCTTACGCTTTAACGAGTGTATCATATGAAACCGGACCGCTCTGTCGTCATCTCCATGCCGCATTAACCTATGTTGGTTCTGCACCGTTTACGTCACAGTCTGGAGATTGTGGTTCTGCTGTATTCGTAGCCCACCGAGGTAATTGTGCCATTTATGGTATCCATGTTGCGGGGAATACGGCGAAATCCTTGTCTCTCTTCCAGGCTGTTAGTTTGCCAGAGCTCGTGTCCGGGATAGACAGCTTGAAAAGGCGCTCGAATGTGCTAGTCGACAACACTGTTTTATATGAAGGTTTTGCGTCGCAAGGTAAGATTCTTAGTGAGGGCGTACATAAGAAGTGTCCATTGAATTACTTGGATGATCCTGTAATGACTAGCCCGGATATATTGGGAAATTTAGGTTCCATGCCACAGCGACTGAACCGTAGCACGAATTTTCGACATAGTCCATATGCCCATTGGTGGTCTCAGAAGAAAATTTTACATCTGTGCGAGAAGTCCCTGGATTTTAATATTCCACTTGCCAATACTTCAGCATTCGTGCCTCCACGCATAGAACACAATTGGGTACCAAAATTTCGCTATTGCGCAGTCTCCACTGGTGTTAAAGAATTGATCTCAACCACACGATTGGCTAAAGTTAAAGAGTGCTTGTTTTCTCATTTAACGTCTAATTCACAGTTCATGCGCCAGCTACGTAAAGTAGCCCCGCTATTTGATAGTGAAGCCTTAAATGGGATTGGGGCTGCGAAATTCATTAAGCCAATGAATATGTCAACAAGCGCTGGGTTTCCTTACAGTGGAACTAAAAAAGATATCCTGATCAAAGTATCCGAGTACCCTCATATCTATGATTTGACTGATCGCATGAAAGCCACTGTGGCGGGAATGGAGTGGAGAGCACGACGAGGATACACTCCGGGTATTATATTCTCTGCTACGCACAAGGATGAATCAGTGTCTGCGGAAAAAGCGACTGTCACGGAGGAATTGCGAGAAGCTTTAGCTGAAACTGACCCTGACAAACGTAGGCAGAATATTCCGTTGTTATTAAAAAGTAAATATGGGAAGATTCGTATTTTCCAAGCTGCGAACATCGAAGGTACTTTTTTTGTTAGGAAGTATTACTTGGCATTAGCAGCAGTTTTGCAGGAATTCTCACTTCACACTGGGATTGCCGTAGGAACAAATTGTTTTTCAAAGGAGTGGCAACATATGATAGAATATTTGAAACCCGACGGCTGGGACTCAAATTTTATATGTGGTGATTTTAGCAATTATGATCAACGTATGGGGCGTGAATGGATGCTTTGCGCGTGGGATATATTACGTGATTTGCTTTTGCTGACGGACTATGCCAAGGGCCTCTGTGCTTCCGAGTTGGAAGAATACAAACGTTTACTTGATGCTATCGCTTGGGATATTTCTAATCCCACGACAATCTTTTTCGGTGACGTTTTGCGAATGAATGGGACTAATGCATCTGGGCATCCTCTTACTGTGCAAATTAATTGTTTGGCAAATATGATGTATATGATATATGCATTCCAAGAGATTTATCCCGATCGAGATTTTTTTGAGTGCGTCCGAATAATGACCTATGGTGATGATAATATCCTTAATGTGCGGCGAGATTGCGAGAAATTTACTCAACCTGAAGTTACCATGAAGTTAGCACAGATAAATGTAATCTATACGGCAGCGGATAAGAGTGTCACGGCATCTGATTATGTAAAAGAGCCCACCTTCTTAAAGCGCACTTGGCGCTATGTTACCTATGAAGAAAAAACTTTGGTTTTGTGCCCTATTGAGTTTGCGACGATTCAAAAAATGCTCACTATGGAAACTAAGAAAAATGAGCAGGATTCCAAACATCGCACGGTACAGGTTTTAGGTTCGGCCATATTGGAATTTATCCAGTATGGACGTAGCGCGTATGAGCAATTTCTTAATTTGGTGCATGAGTTTGTGATAGAACATCATTTGAGTCCATTTGTGGAGGTAACATTTCCGGAGGGTTGGCCTGATTACGATGAGTACATGAAGGCCTGGGGGGAGGGTGAGATCACCCTTCCCCGTGGTGAGGATGATGAATAGGTGGGTTTCGGCCCCGCCCTTGGGGAGGGCGTTATAAATACCCCTCACTCTAGTGTTGGATGGAGTGATCGTTGGGTGTTTGCGGGGGAGCACTTAAACCGCAGAGCTGAAGAGCTGAGAATACTGTCCGCTTTGTTTTGGATTAGTGGGCTAATTGTGTTTGCGGGGGAGCACTTAAACCGCAGAGCTGAAGAGCTGAGAGTACTGCCCATTTTATTTCGGATTAGCGGGCTAATCGTGTTTCGCAGTGGGTGGATTGCTGCGTTAGCTGAAGAGCTGATAATACTGTGCCCCTTGGGGTGGAAGGGGTGCTAATGAGAAGTTTGGCAGTATAGCACTAAAACTGCACACAGGCGGTTGATTTCTGTCTTAACCAACAAATCCCGAACATCGTAGTTTTACCGCTTGTTGCTTCTTTTGTGATATTTTCAAGTAACAAGTAATGGACGGTGTTTTGAGCAACCAGGAGCAGTCCTCCAAATGCCTTTTTAGGCAAGAGTGGTTTACTTAGAAACAATCTACTAGCGTTCGATAGGCATACATCGCTAGGAATTATTTTGCCTGCTCAACCTACAGAAGAAATTACAACCGAAGTTGCTCAACAACAACAGTTTATTGATGCAACTCAGTTTCAAGTTATGTCTGAATCAGACATTCCTAAGCTCGCCGATGTTACCGAAAACGGAATGGATATTTCCCATTTCTTCGAGAGACCCTTGTTAGTGCGCTCCTCCGAATGGGATGATGGAGTCGATTTTTTTGAGACCATGCAGCCCTGGTTAGAGTATTTTTCTCATGACACTATTGCTCCGAAGTTATTGGGCTTTTCCAGGTTGACATGCAATCTACGAGTTGAAATTCGTGTTAACGGCTCACCTTTCCGGTTTTCCGAAATTTTAGCTTCTTATAGGCCGTTGTTTTCTATAAGAAAATTAGACTCTACCGGGTCGCGCACATATTCGCTTTCCGATTATTCAGGCGGGTATTTACCAGAAGATGGAGTCCAATTTAATACACTTTCTGTAAACCCCACCGGTAGCACTGATTTTACTTTGATGGCACGATCACAACGGCAGTGCGCATATATTAATATATCCCGTTCAGAAGGTTGCATTCTCGAGTTACCATTTATTCATCCATTTGACTGTTTACGTGTTAATTCGATGATGGGTACTTTTGCTGCCGACTCCAATACACTTTTTGGTCAAGAATTGGCTTCTATGGGCACTTTAACATTGGAATCTTTAGCCAAGCTGCGTAACATGCAAACAGCTTCCACCACTGGCGTGACTATAGATTATTTTATCTCTGCGTACAATGTAAAAGCTTGGTTGTCATCAGGGGTTGCAACTGTGACCCCTCAGGGGATGGAATTGAAGCCGTCTAAGATTGCTTCATCTGTCGCCTCTGTGGCATCCATCTTTCGCAATGTACCAGTAATTGCCCCTTACGCTACTCTAACCGAATTCTTGGCTAATACTGGTTCATCCATATTACAATTTTTTGGATATACACCACGTCCAGATGTCACACTCCCTCAATTAATCACTGGCTATTCTTACCCTGTGGAATCCAGTGTCACTTTTCCGAAGAAAGTACGCAATTTGGGCTTGGACCATAACAACAACGTGGTCGTTGATCCCGCAGTAATTGGGGGGCCTTCTGAGGATTTGCTATCCATCGCTTCTTTGGCAGCTCGAACTTCGCTGCTTTGCCGTACGTGGTTTGGTAGTTCATTAGGTGTTGGAGATAGCATTTTCTTCTTACCGGTTTCTCCCCTCCAGTACAATTCTCAGTTACTATCTGGGAGCACTATGATATCCCAGCGCCGCATTCAGATGATTCCCTCGTCAATTGCAGCCATGAACTTCCGGATGTGGAGGGGGACAATGGTGGTGCGATTTCAAGCGATTACTACTCAGCATCACCGGGGGAGATTGCGCGTCACCTGGGAACCAGAGATAGGTTCCAGTAATACATTAGCGGCTGGGTCATTCGCCACTTACGAAGGATATCAGCAAATGATTAATTGGGATTTATCATCTTCTGATGCTTTAACTGTTAAGGTGGGATTTGGCGCGCGCAAAGGCAGGCTTTCGATTCCTCGTTTTGGGGTTCCAGGTCTGACTGATGCTACGTATGCTACGAACGCCGAGTCCACAGCTTCAACAGCTGTTTCACCTACCATTACTCTTACAAATTATGAGGATTATTTTAATGGATTCCTTAAATTGAGTGTTTTGACCCGCCTTCAAGCTCCAGATGTTTCTTATCCCATTCCAATCATGGTTTATGTGTCGTTTGAGGATTTAGAGTTATATGATCCGGTGGATAATGGCCCAGGCTTGAATTTCTTCCATGAGTCTGCTGCCTATGCAGCTGCCATCCCTAACTCGACAAATTTATATTATGGAACAACTTTTTCTTGCGAGGACATAGAAAATGCAATGTTGCGCAAATTGGCTGAAGAAGGGGCCTATCCACAAGGTGCCGAAGTCGTATTTCAGCCTACTACTAGGACTAATGATTCGGTGCATGAGGGTGAGAAGGTTGGTTCCCTGCGTGCATTATTGATGCGCGATACCTTTTATGATACTTTGCATTTCGAGATTCAACGCGCTGCAACGTCTATAAATGATAGTGGTAGTCCTGGATTTTATCATCATTACTATCAAATCCCACCCACCGTTATATCTGCCATACTGCCTATGTATCCGCATCCTTATGGTACGAGTTCTCCGCTTCGGAGCACTTCAATGACGCCTAATGTTACAAACCCGGCCTACACTCAGAATTATACGACTGGAGCAGGGTTGTATTGTCCCAGTTTGGCGCGAACCAACTTGTTTCCAATCCTGCGAGAGTGTTTCGTAGGGTTTCGTGGTAGTTACAATTGGAAATTTTTTCCAATTACGGAAAATGGTGCGGAAATTAAAAGTATGGCAGCCTCTCGAGCTAATTATTATCATTCCGCGTATGGTTGTATGGTTCCAAAACCGCATCCTGGATTAACTTCACCCTTTACAACTAAGTTACCTGCCACGAAAGACTCCGCCTTGTATTTTTCCGATCAGCGATTTGCTTCAGTTTATTCGATGGTTTTCGATTCTGGCGATACTGCAACGCCAGACTTTACCATACGTAACGCAATGCAAAACGTTCAGACGAAGTTGGCTAACTTTCGACGTGGGCTAAATTCGTTTCTTGGCAGTTTTGCTGCCGGAGGTTTGATTGTGGATACTAGGGAACAACGCACTTTAGGGATACGAATACCGTTCTTTTCAACTGTCAAATTCCATCCTGGGAGCGTTACAGGGTGGTTGAATAGTAATTCTAACTCGGAACTATCTCAGAATATTCGATTGGGCTTCGTCGTTGAGGCTAAGCCAAAATCTATGTGTGCAGTTCCTATTGGTTCTACTGGCAGTACGATTAGCACCATGCACTCTGATCCGCCACGCCCGTCTGTTTCTGTGGCAGTTACATGTTCTGCAGGGGATGACATATCTTTTGGTCATTTTGTCAACGTCCCAACGCTTTATTTCGCGTCTGCTACATTATTTACCAATCCAAACCAGGCGGGTTCATAATTTAATGGCTGAAGAGCCTATAATACTACGCTCCTTGTAAGGGAAGGAGTGTTAATATGAAGTTTTGCAGTATAGCACTAAAACTGCGATGTGTCGATTTAATCGTATGCGTGATTCACCTGTAATTCCTAAGGTACCTGGTATGGTGTGCACGCGGATAACCCTGCTGGCGGAGCCAGCGTCGGCAGGGCACGGTCTAGGCGTGTCCTAGAAATTTTTCCTATAAATTCCAAAAAAAAAAG
>OGVZ01000189.1_pt1 | contig 10295 bp, 13 predicted proteins | sample 1575881 | NCBI WGS metagenome assembly OGVZ01 (sample SAMN07581520, study PRJEB24739) | freshwater metagenome | place: Singapore | collected 2015-01
TTTTTTTTTTTCAAGCAGAAGACGGCATACGAGATAGCTTCAGGTGACTGGAGTTCAGACGTGTGCTCTTCCGATCTGTTTCCCAGTCACGATACCCTACTACCGTGATGATGAATCCAAAACAATCGATGAGCGTATCAAGGCCAACGAGGAATTGGCCAAGATATTGGATGAGGGTGAGCAAAAGGAAAAGGAAAATCTCCAAGCCCGTATCGGTATAATTCAACAACAACAATCGTTGTTAGGTTTTACCAAAGACCGCCAATTGGAGATTTTGGCATTGACGCAAGAATTGACGGGAGTGGAGGCCAAGTATGCGGGATTGCGTTCCGAACAATTGACCAACATCAACGGACTGGAAAAAGAACGCATTGATTTGGCCCGTGCATTAGCGGAGGGTACAATCGAAGCCAACAAGATATTGAGCGAATCGAACGCCGAATTGGCGGCCGAGGGCAAGGAGCAATTTGAAGCCCGCAAACAACTTTTGTTGGATGAGTTCATGGCACGCCGTAAGCTTTTGGATGACCAAATCGCCATGCAAAAGGAAGGCACCCAAGCGTATGTTGATTCCGTCAATGAGCGCAAAATATTGGATGCCCAGTATGCGGCGGATGCCCGTGCCTTGGCCAAAGAAACGGCCGATTTTGAGGTTGAGCAAGCCAAGAAAACGGCGGAGGCGAAGATGGCCACATTGGAAGCGGTGTCATCATCATTGGGCAGTATCGCACAATTGGTTGGTGAGAATAGTGCATTTGGCAAAGCCGTGGCCGTATCCCAAGCCATCATTGATACCTATGCGGGTGCATCAAAGGCATTGGCACAAGGTGGTATCATTGGCCCCGTAGCGGCGGCGGGTGTCATCGCGGCGGGTCTTGCGAATGTTCGGGCCATCATGCAAACCGAGGTTCCCGAACCACCAAATGGTGGCGGTGGATATGCGGCCGACATTCCCGCATTGCTGCCATCAGTTGGAATCGTAGGTCAACAAGTGAACCCGAATGCACAAATCGCGGGGTCGTTGAATCGCAACTTGGGACAACCCCAACGGGCGTATGTTATCGGGCAAGATGTAACGACACAAACATCGTTGGATCGTGCCATTCGTAAAAATGCAACATTAGGCGGATAAGCCGTTTTTAAGGTATATGAAAAAGAACGCAATCAAAGTTGAGTTTAATGTTTTCGCCGAGCATCATGCAAAATTTGAACAACTCGCAAAGCAATATGATGGTGCGATTGGAATAATGGAAAGCATCGCGATTGAACTTGAAGACCAAGAAGATAAAGTAAGAAAAATCATCAAAGAATATCGGGATTTACTTGAAGAAAACAAAAAAGAAGTGTGGAGAGTATTAAAAGAAACTGGAATCACCACATTGCCAGACCATTGGAAGCGTCAATTTGATAGATTAGAAAACCGTGTTCGTGACATTAAAAGCATTCGAGGAATTGTAAGCGAAGTTAAATCAATATAATATGACACAGAAAAAAGCAATCAAAGTTGATTTGGCATTGGTTCCCGAATTGGAATCATTGGTCAAAGAAAATGTATCAGCAAATGAATATGGTGATTTGAAAGCAAAATTGGATCAAGCAATTACACAAGCAAGAAAATCAATTGCGGCTATCAATACACACTCTGGTGCATTGGAAAAGGTATCATCACAAATCAAAAAGAATTTGGATGCCATTGATGTTGACCACAAAAGTGTACCCGCATTGGCGTTGGCAGAAAAAGCAATTGCACAAAACAAATCATTCGTAAAAATCATTGATAGCATTGTTGGCGCAATTAAGTCAAAAGGATATTAATGAAAATCGTTGAATTGATATTGAACGAGGAGGAAATGGCATCGGGCGTTGAGGCAATTTCGATTGTCGAAGCCCCCGCCATTGAATCCAATTTCGTTGCCTTGAACTCACAAAAAATTGAGTTCAAAACCATCGACAACGAAAAGCGCATTTTGTTGGGGCCTGCATTAATCCCAAACAAACCCATTTACCGCAACCAAGAATTGAACGGTGCGGTTGAAGAGTTCTATGTTTACTTTTCCAAAGCCACAATCGAAAAGGCGGCCCAATTGTATTTGATGCGTGGCCGTCAACACAATGCCACCTTGGAACACGATGGCAAATTGGAGGGATTGACATTGGTGGAATCATGGATTAAAGAGGACATGACCTCCGACAAATCCGCCAAATACGGAATGAATGATCCCGTTGGCACATGGTATGTTTCCATGAAAGTCAACAACGATGAGGTGTGGAATGACTATGTGAAAACGGGCAAGGTCAAGGGCTTTTCCATAGAAGGGTTTTTCGCCGACAAATCAACCCCATTGTCATCACACAAAACCACGGAACAAAGATTGGCCGAAGTGCGTGATATTTTAACCGAGTATCTAAAAACCGAACATTAAAAACACAAATCGTTTGTCAAATATGAGTAATGCAAAAGAAACATTGAACCGCGTGATGGTTGCATTGGGTATCAAACCCGAAGCCACCATTGAGGTTGAGATGGCTCAAAAGAAAACCGCCGATGGCGAGATTGTTCTTGATTCCGAAAACTTCGCAATTGGCGAACCCGTTTTCATCGTAACCGAAGAAGGCAACATCCCCGTTCCTATGGGGCAGTATGTTTTGGAAGATGGCGTGACCATCGAAACCGATGAAATGGGTATCATCATTGAGGTATCAACCGAAGGCGAAGAGGTGACCGAAGAGGTAACCGAGGAAATCGAAGCCGAGGATGTCCCCATGAAGGAAGAGGTAGGTGAAATGGTTGCCGCCCCCAAGAAAGTTGTGAAAAGCAAAACCGAAATGGAGGAAGCGTATTTCAGCAAAATCGAAGCCCGTTTGAGTGCCATCGAATCAACCAACGAAGCTTTGAAAGCCGAGAACATCCAATTGGCCGCCGAGAACGAAGAATTGAAAAAAGCGTTGGCAAGCGAACCCGCCCCACACGCAAAATTCAATCCCGAATCAAACCCAGAGCGTGTTGCCAATTTCCGTATCGGCGCACAACGCCAGGAAACTATCACCGACCGCGTATTCAATCAACTTTTCTCTTAATAAAAAAACCAAAAAAAGACCATGAATAATTACAAATTCTCTGGGCCAACTGTTTCCCCTAACACCTACGCGGGTCAGTTTGCGGGCAAGTACATTGCCGCCGCCCTTTTGTCTGGCGAAACACTCGCCAAGGAATTAATCACCGTTCACCCCAATGTCGCTTACAAAGAGGTTATCCGCAACTGGCAGAACAGCGTAACAATCGCCGATGCCACTTGTGATTTCACCGATTCAAGCTCAATCACTTTGGGTGAATATGTTTTGACCACCGTTGAAAAGCAGGTGAACTTGCAGTTGTGCAAAAACCAATTGCGTACCACTTGGGAAGCCGCTCAGGCAGGTTTCAGCGCATTCGAGAAATTGCCCGCCGATTTCAATGAATTCTTGTTGGCACAAGTTGCCGCCGAGGTTGCACAAGGTATCGAACTTGGTATTTGGAAATCAAATATGTTCTACGATTCAGCCGTGACCCCAGGACAGGATGGTATGTTCGGTTACTTGGCCGACAATAGCGCAATTGCCGTTACCGCCTCAGGTGCAAACAGCGGTTCGAATGTCGTTACCCGTTTGCAATCTATGTTGGATGCATCTCCAAGCGCATTGTATGGCAAAGAGGGATACCAATTTTATGTTGGCCCCTTGACCATGAAAGCTTACCAAGCCGCTTTGTCCGCTGGTAACTACAACTTCCAATTCTATGTAGGTGAAAAGCCCATGAACTTCCAAGGCATTCCCGTGACCATGTGTCCTGGTTTGAATGATAGCGATTGCGTATTGGGATTGAAATCTGACCTCCACTTCGGAACTGGTTTGTTGAGTGATACCAACGAGGTAAAGGTCATCGACATGAGCGATATTGATGGATCACAAAATGTTCGCGTTATCATGCGCTTCACGGGTGGTATCATCGCCTCTAACCCAACACAACAAGTTATTTTGAATGTATCTTAATCGATACAATAATCAATAACCAAACGGGGGCGGGAACCAAACCCCGCCCCTTTTTTTTGACCGAATTAAAATAGAATAAAATGGCTTGTAATACATTAGCAAATAGATACGAACCCTGCAAGCAGTTTGTGGGCGGTATCCGTGGTGCGTTCTTCGTACCATTTGAATTTTCAACCGTTGTTTCAAAGGATGCCGCAGGGTTGGTAACTTCATTGAACGATGGCGCGGGTACGCCCGTCAACCGCACGGGATATTTTTGGGAATTGAAAGGTTTGTCAACCATCGAAACCGCCGTCACCGCATCACGCGACAATGGCGTTTCCATGTACGACACCACTTTCACATTGTCATTCAAACCAAGCGGCAACACTCCAACCACGGGTGATTCCGATATGGACTTGGCAAAAACCTTGGTACAAGGTCGCTGGCAGGTTATCGTATGGGATCGCAATGACCAATTTTGGTTATTGGGTGAGGTAAACGGATGTGATGCCAATGGCGGTACCCTTTCATGGGGCGTTCAATTGGGCGATGCACATTTGTACACCTTGACTTTCCAATCAATGGAAAAGAACCCACCCGCAATCGTTGATGCGGAAACTTACGCCGAGATGGGTAGCGTAATCACTATTGCTTCCTAATCCGTTGTTTTCATAGGTATGTTGATTGGGGGGGCTTCGGCCTCCCTTTTCATTTTGTAACAAAAACCCGCGTTTTCGTTTTACAAGTATGGTCATCAATAACACAACCACATCCGTGTCGTTTTACCCGTTCGTTGATTTCGGGGCATTGGCAACGGCAACGGTCGAGGTGTGGCACAAACCAACCAAAACCATGGTAACGGGTACGGAAACAATCACACGCAACGGAACCCGTATATCCATCACGATGCCCGATATGTCAACATTGCCCGCCGACAACCTCGATATGGTCTTAATTCGCGTCTATGATGCCACCATTTTGATGTGGGAATACTTGGCCACATGGTCGGATGGCAATACGAACATCAACAACACATTCAAAACCTGGCAAACCACCACGGGCGTGACACCCCAATGGGTAACAATATGAGCAATTTGAAATTTATCGAGCTTGGATCGTACACAAGCCCCGCTATTGTTGAGCAAAAAAACAAATCGTGGGTCGAGTATGGTGCCGACAACAATTACTATGGGTATTTGATTGACCTTTTTTACGGGTCACCCACAAACAACGCCGCCGTCAAAGGTGTGGCCGATATGATTTTTGGCCAAGGGTTGGAGGTCGTAAAGGCCGACCGCCATTTGAAAGGATACATTGAATTCAAAAAATTGTTCAACGATGAGTGTTTGAGGAATTGCGCCATGGATTTGAAGATGTTGGGTCAATGTGCCTTTCATTTGGTCAAATCAAAAGACCGCAAATCGTATGTGCGTGCCTACCATTGGCCGATTCAAACGCTACGCCCCGAAAAATGCAACGATGAGGGCGAAATCACGGGATATTATTATTGTGCCGATTGGACAAATTTGAAGCGTGGGCAACAACCAAAGCGTTTTGATGCGTTTGGATTTGATGACAATGCCAACGAATCTATCTTGGTGGTCAAACCCTATTCAACTGGCAATTTCTATTTTGCCCCCGTTGACTATCAAGGTGGCACCCAATATGCCGAGTTGGAAACCGAAATCGCCAACTATCACATCAACAACATCAAAAACGGATTGGCCCCATCGATGTTGATTAACTTCAACAACGGGCAACCACCCGCCGAGGTAAAGGACATGGTTGAAGCACAAATCGCCGCCAAATTCCAAGGGTCGAGCAATGCGGGCAAATGGATCATTTCATGGAACGATGGCAAGGATACATCCGCCGACATCACCCCCGTGCAATTGAGCGATGCCCACAACCAATATCAATTCCTCTCAACCGAATGTACCACCAAAATCATGTTGGCGCATCGTATCGTGTCCCCCATGCTTTTGGGCATCAAGGACAACACGGGATTGGGCAACAACGCCGATGAATTGAAAACGGCTACCATCTTGTTCGACAACATGGTCATTCGCCCATTCCAACGGTTGTTGATTGAGGCGGTTTCCAAGGTGTTGAACGCCAACGACATTTCGTTGGAACTCTATTTCAAGACATTGCAACCCGTTGAATTTACCGATTTGAGTGGCAAGGCGGTGGATGAAGAAACCAGGGAAAAAGAATATGGCTTTGCAAAGGTCGAAATGGTCAAACCACAAGCGGGTGAAACCAAAGATGATTTCATCGCCCGTTGTATTCCCGTATTGAAAGGTGAGGGCAAGGATGATGAACAAGCGGCGGCCATTTGTTATTCCTATTTCGAGGGTAAAATGGCCGAATCTTACACGGACTATCCAGAAGGGGCAAAGAACAACGCCAAACGAGCTTTGGAATGGGCCGACAAAAACGGGTGGGGGGACTGCGGTACCCCTGTGGGAAAGACAAGGGCAAACCAACTGGCCAAGGGTGAGCCGATTTCGCGTGATACAATCGCACGCATGGCCGCATTTCGTAGGCACGAAGGCAACAAGGACACGCCATATTCCGAAGGGTGTGGTGGTCTAATGTGGGATGCATGGGGCGGTGACGCTGGCATCCGTTGGGCGGAAAGCAAATTGAAGGAAATCGATTTGTCTGAACGCCCCGAATTCACCAAAGAGGATGAGAACGCGTGGTTGGAATACCTATCCAACAAGGGTGAAAAGATTGATGCCACATTGTGGGATTTGGTCGAGGAAACCCCCGTCACTGATGACGGCGAATATGCCTTTTTCAAACGGTTTGCCGATCCCGAAAAAAAAAGCAAAGATGACAAGGGCGTTTATTTGATACGCTATCGATATGCACCGATGCAGACGGCGGGAAATTCCCGTGTATTTTGCAAGGACATGGTGGCCAACGCCAAGATGGGTGTGGTATATCGCCGTGAGGATATTGACCAAATGGGCGATGATGGTATCAATGGCCAGTTCGCACCGAAAGGCAAATCGACCTATTCCATTTGGAAATACAAGGGCGGAGTGAATTGCCACCACCAATGGTATCGTTTGACATATAGGCGCAAGCAAATCAATGGCAAATTCATCCCATTGACACCCGAGGAAAAGGCCGAGAACATCCGCATGATTGAAGAAACTTACAAACGGGTATCTAATCAATCCGCAAATACGGCGGGTGTACCATTCAGCCCCCCCGATTGGGGTGTGGCATCCACAAAAACCATTGACCTCCCAAATAAGGGTCGAATAGTAAAAAAATAACCATATACGCAAACGATGATGTTTTATTGATTACCCGCGATGAGTTGTTCAAATACACTCAATTGTCGGGTAATTTCGATGTTGACAAAATAACCCCCTTTGTCAAGGTGGCCCAAGATATCCAGGTTCAAGAATTGTTGGGTACAAAGTTGTACCGCCGCATTTTGACGGATGTAAAAAATGGCACTTTGTCGGGTAATTATTTGACATTGGTGTCAAATTATGTCCAACCAATGTTGATTCATTATTCGATGTGTGACCTTTTGTTGTTCCATGGGTACGAGGTATCGAATGCGGGTATTGTTCGCAACACCCCCGAATCAACGACCTTGCCATCGAAGGAGGAAATTGATGCATTGGTAGCACGCCAACGGAATATCGCGGAAACTTATCGCCGAAGGGTGGTTGACTATTTGTCGTACTATCCCCAATATTTCCCCGAATACACGGCATCGCAAGAGGCGGGCGAATATCCCAATTCCAACCCATCCAATTTCGTAACTTGGAATCTATAAAAAAACCCTATAAACCCAAAGCGGAAAAGGTGGCAAAGCTTGTGGCCTACATGAGCAAATTGCCACCCGTCAAATCCGACTTGTTTAAGCGTGGCACAAAGGCCATTGCCATTTTGGTGTTGTTGACATCGTGTTCGGCGGATTGGCATTTGCAACGGGCCATCAAAAAAGACCCGACCATTGTACAACCACAAACCATCATCATCGATACCATCGTTGTGACCGAATCTCACGCGATTCACGACACTTTCGTTTCCACGGAGTACGATACGATGGTCGTGGAGGATTCGTTCGTTTATACGCAAGTTATACGCGAAAAAGACATCATCAAGGTATACACGAAATGCAAGGGTGATACGGTTCGCATCACAAAGAGTGTGAACATACCGCAAGTCATTTACAAAGAACGCACCAAGCCGTGGGAATTGATAACAATTTGGGCGTTTATCGTTTTACTATTATTCACCCTATTGAAAAAAATCACGCGATGAAACATTGGGAAACACCATCAAGGTCATCACCACAAGGTGGTGGAACGCGCGGTTGCCTTTGTAGGGACATGACCTATTCACGCAAATGTTGTGATGGATCGTTGAGGGCGCAAGGGATTGGAAACATATCCCGCACGGAACCCGTGACATACATTGTAACGCAGGCGAACGACTATTTAATCACACAAAACGAAGATAAGCTTATCACCAATGGCGAATATTAAAATCACCCAACTCACCGAAATCGTAAGCCCCGCAAATGAGGATGTATTGCCCATTGTTGATGTATCGGGCGATATCACGCAAAAGGTAAAAGCCGAAAACCTCCCCATCTCAACGGCTACTCAAACCGCCCTGGATGCCAAACAAGCGACCCTTGTTTCAGGTACAAACATCAAGACCATCAACTCAACCTCTTTGTTGGGTTCGGGAGATATTAGCATCGCTGCCAACCTAGCGATATTGTTAAGGGTCTTGCAGAAAAAGCAAAACTTAACCCTAATGTTTCAGGTTATGAATATTTAGACTCTCTAATTGCTGATCAACAATCTGCGGCTCGTCAGGCTTACCCAAAGGCTTACAACAAGGCTGTAGATGCCAGAGATTTTAGGCAATATGTTGATCGTCCTGTGTTCCAGCAAGCGTATGAGGAGGCTGTAAAACGTGCTGGTGTGCGTGGTGAAAGATTGCCTGATCTTGAGCAGATTCGTAATGCTCAATTTGTTCCTACTGACGTATTGCATCAAATAAAGATAGGTCTTGATCGTATCGTTGAGGGTCAGACTGATATAACTGGAAAAGTAACGGCTTACGGTCGTGATGTTTCTATGGTTCGTCGTGAATTCAATGATCTTATTAAGGCTAAGAATCCTGAGTATGCAAAGGCTAATGCTCAATTTGCTGATTCAGAAAGAATTCAGAACGCATTTATTACTGGTCAGAAATATCAAAGGCTTGATCCTAAAGAAGCAATGGACAAGTTAAAGAAAATGACTCCTGCTGAAAAAGAGTCTTTCCGTCTTGGAATGATGGCTGATGTTAATGAGCGTCTTTCTAACTTCAAAGGTGGTGATTTTGCTCGTCAGATATTTAAGAGTCCTAAGCAAAAGTCTTTGATGAGATATGCCTTTGAAGATGATGCAAAGTTTAATGAATTTAATAAATATGTAACTGCTCTTGAGGAACAGTCTAAAACTGCGAAAAATATTATTCGTGGCTCTCCTACTGGCGAAAGACTAGCCACTGCCGAAGATACGGCAAAGATGGGATCATTAGCTCAGGCTTATGCTTCTGGTGGTCTTACTGGTGTTGCTATGGACATTGCTCGTCAGGGATTAGCTAGAACTAAAGGTATTAGTTGCGAGACTTCTGCTGAACTTCAGAAGCGTTTATTTGCTGTTGATCCTATTGAGCAGAGAGCTATATTGCAGGAATTGCAGCGTAGAACACAAGGAATGCGTCCTATTGGTAACGTGCCCGGTGCTGCTGCGTTAGGTACGATTACTGGTCTATTAGGGGGTCAATAATGGCAAAGAATAAAGTTAGCGATTGGAGTGCCACAGCTTCAAATAATACCGATATTGCAGGAGTGAACATCGCAGAAGGATGTGCTCCTAGCGGTATTAATAATGCAATCCGTGAGCTTATGGCTCAAGTTAAGGATATGCAGACGGGTGCTGATGGTGATAATTTTGTTGTTGGTGGAAATTTAACTGTTAGTGGAACTGCTTCAGGAGTTACTCCTAGCCCCGGAGATAGCACGACTAAATTTGCTACTACTGCATTTGTTCAAGCTGCATTGGCTGCTGTTTATCCTGTTGGCTCTATTTATGTAAATGCAACAAATAGCACTAATCCGGCAACTTTGCTAGGTTTTGGTACATGGACAGCTTTTGGCGCTGGTCGTGTAATGGTTGGATATAACGCATCTGATCCTCTATTTGATACTGCTGAGGAAACAGGCGGTTCTAAAGACGCAACTGTTG
>OGVZ01000190.1_pt1 | contig 10283 bp, 11 predicted proteins | sample 1575881 | NCBI WGS metagenome assembly OGVZ01 (sample SAMN07581520, study PRJEB24739) | freshwater metagenome | place: Singapore | collected 2015-01
ATAAGTACGGGACCATGACGCCCCCAGTGCGAACGGTCGCGCGAACGAATTCGTCAGTTAGGAAGCCCGCAGCGGAATGCCAGATCGTGACGCGACTGTCCCAAGGTTCATCGCCCGTGATCATCGTGTCCCCCCGACTCGCTCATAGTCTTGTATTGCTTGAACGACAGCACGCCCCACTTCTGCCGACGGTGCGACAGCGTTCACGGAGATATTCACGGTACTCGCAGGGAAAGCGTTGAAGCCGACAGTTCGAATATTTAGGCCTCGGTCGATTGAGTCTGGGCTACCTACCCCGATAATGGGGCGAGATACTTGAACACCCCAGAGCGCGTTCCACCAGTTGATGAGGTTTGCTATTTGTTGCCCGGCAAGGAATGCGGCCTGAGCGAGAATCGCTAAGGGGCCGTTGAGGTTTTGGACAATGTTCTGAAACTCTCGGCCTGCGCTTGTCCCGTTGTTCAAGACTCGACGAATCGCGTCGAATATGTCCGTTACGTATTTACCTACCCCAATAAGGTTTGACCAGTACTTCGTCAGATCTCCTACAGCTGCGGCCGCGAGAAGAATCACGGGACTTAGGTCGCGAATAAGTTGTGTGATTGTGGGCAGGAGGTCTACAAGTAGGGGCAGTAAGTCTTTACCTAGCTTTACGAGCTCCGGCAACAGTTCTAACAGTTTCGGCAGCAGTTCCCCGAAAGACTTGGCAAGCTCTTCGACGAAGCGAATGAACTCAGGGTCTTCGATTAGGTCGTCTAAGAATGCTTGAATAATCGGGATTGTGGCCTCGAGAACGGGAATGAACTTTACGCCTACTTGCTCTTGGAAGTCCTCGAAGATTTGGCGAAGACGGGCCCAGGGGTCCGCGATAGCTTCCGCAGCTCCGGCGTATTTCGTTCCGAGTGTTTCGATGAGGAAAGACTGCGCGCCTATTTCGTTATTTGCGTCGAGTAGTGCCTGGTATTGCTCTTTTTGTGCGTCTGTAAACACGATGCCCGCACGTAAGAGCTTGTTGAGCGCTGTCTCCCCGTCTCCGGCAACTTTGACGAATGCGAGGGCGATTGTGTCGAGGTCTTTGTTTGTGCCTGCGGCAACGTCGGCCGCAACTTTCACGAGGTTGTTCAGCCCGTCAACACCGAGGGACGCGAGCTGTGGGACCGCTAACCACTGGGTAACGATGCTGAGTATTTTCTCGTCATCTATCCCGATAGTTTTGCTTAGCTCTGTGGCGTAATCTTTCAGGGCTTGAGTAGCTCCGCTGATCCCCTCGGCTTGTGTTGCGAATACCCCGGCATTCTCGGCGGCGTTCTCGAGCCCTCGCCCGATGCGTTCGGACTCAATGGCAGCGTTTACGGCCGACGTGAGGAACTTTGACGCGGCAACACTTGCCCCGATGAATGCGGCAGCAGCGACAGCACCGAAAGCAGCAGCAGCTTTACTGAATACGCTGAATGAACGTCCGGCGTCCTCAACGCTACGCTTGAACGGTTTAGCGTCAGCGGTAATAACTGCGCTGACTGTTTGCGTACCGTTAGCCATATGTTCTAGTCCTCGTGTTTTGGGCCCTGACTAGGCGGGAGGGAACCTAGCCAGGGAATACTTAACGCTTTTTGTGCGCTTTGGTGTGCGCCTCGATAATCGCAGCTCTTTCGGCGATTGTGAGACGGTAATAGTCACGGGGTGAGAAGTTGAAAGCGACAACAAAGCTAGCCATGTCTCTCAGCCTCTCTTCCGTTATTTTTTTCCCGTAGCCTCGCCTAGGAGCTTTGTCACTTCTGGCATGGTGAGCTCTTCGGCTTGTTTCAGGGTGTAAGTTTTGTCAGCTCTACGCATAATCACGAAAGCTATTGCCGCAAGCTGTTTTCCTTTGGGTTGTGTTTCGTCAGCCATAGCTGAAAGAGGTAGTCCCGATATTTCCTCAATGCGGGCCACTTCTCCAAGTGTGAGATTGTTGATATCCATTTATTTCTCCCTATCGTTGTGCGGTGTAGCCGGTTATGCGTATTGGCGGTTTGCCGAGATCGTACTTTCTGAATAGTTTCTCAAGCCCGTCTACGATGATGCGGAGCACCTGGCCCCGTTTAGCTTGTATCGCGTTCTTGAGGAAGAACGTACCCTCGGTACGGGTCCCGTTCGGATAGTTGCGCCCGAAGTGATTAGCGGCCGCATATGGGACCCTGGCCCCGCCTGCCCGAATTGAAGACCTATTCTTACTTTTGGTAATGCGAAGACTACGAGCTAGCTTTCCTGTCCGTTCAGGGACCTTTGCGGATCGTTGAACAACAGCCCCGGCGCGCTCGAAGACGCTTTTCATGTCCTGAGCACTTGCCCCTGCTTGTTCTAGAGCACGTACAGTTTCCCGAAGCCCGCGCACATAAACGCGGACGTTCGGGTCACTGTAAACGAGCTCCGGAATTGGCATTACGGGGTGCGGTCGATTGTGGGCTCTTCCTGGCAGTCGAATCGAGTCGTAAACGTGTACTCGCCCGTCGTTGACGCAGTTCCACCAATGGAGGGCTTCGGCGGAATCTTGACGCTTCCCGTGAAGACTGGGTTGTTAGTGCCTGGGGTGTCGTTACCTGTTGGGGCGAAAATATAGTTAACGATGTCGCCAGTGTTGTCCCAGATCTTCGCCCAAAGTGAAGCTGAGTCGGGGGACTGAATTGCTTCGATCGCGAAATAGAACTGACGAGCTCCACCCGCTGCGGCGTCGGCGAACGTGGTGACTGCGGCCGGGGCTTCCTCATTCTCGAGAACACAACTTACGCAGTCTGCGTAGTAGTCCGTTCCGTCAATGTCGAGGACGAGTCCCGTACCCTTAATTCTTGTGGACATGTTTGTCTTTCCTTGTTAGAGAGATACTTGGGTCTGTATTTGAATAGTCGCGGACATGTAGGCCGCGCCGTTAGCTTCGAGTGCGCTTGGTTGTTCCACTTGGACAACCTCGTAACCCTCGTTTACGGCCGTGACGATAGCTTCCTCAACAGAAGCGTTAGGAACTGGATTGCTGGTTTCGTCGGTTACACGTCCTTTAATTACTTTGTTCTGAGCGGACACCTGGAAACTCACCAATAATCCGCATAGGAATGCGATCAGGCACTTTCTCATTAGATTAGTTTTTTGAGAGTGGAAAGGTAATTAAAATCTTGCATGCCAATGCATCTGTTGGCCTGGAGAGCTTACTTTTGATAAAATCATTCAACTCCATGAAAATCAGCATTTTTACAGTTTTTTTACTCTTATCTGCCGGCCTTATTAATGGGCAAAAATCACTAACTGATTCATTATCAATTGATAAGAGAGTAAAAGTTGGAAAACTAGAAAATGGGCTTACTTATTATATACGGTCCAATAAAAAGCCCGAGAAAAAGGTAGAGCTCCGCCTGGTACTAAATGTGGGGTCTATTATGGAGGATGACGACCAGCAAGGGCTAGCCCATATGGCCGAGCATATGGCTTTTAACGGAACCAAAAATTTTAAGAAAAACGACATTGTTTCTTATTTGCAAAGCATCGGCGTGGAGTTTGGGGGAGACTTGAATGCCTACACTGGCTTTGACGAGACTGTGTACATACTTCCCATTCCAACTGATCAGCCAGGTAATTTAGATAAGGGTTTTCAAATCCTGGAGGACTGGGCACATCAGGTAACATACTTTGATGAGGATATTAACAGTGAGCGAGGTATTATTTTAGAAGAAAGTCGTTTAGGAAAAAGTGCGGACGAACGGATGTTTAAAAAAGTATATCCTGAACTTTTTAAAGGATCCAAATATGCCAGCCGTTTGCCTATTGGACTTGATAGCATCATCAAAAATTTTCAACCGGATGCAATTCGTCGTTTTTATAAAGATTGGTATCGTCCAAATCTCATGGCAGTAGTGGTAGTGGGAGATATTGATGCTGAAGAAGCATTACGCTATGTTCAAAAGCATTTTTCCAGTCTCAAAAATCCTACGCAACCTCGTGTGCGTGATTATGCAAGTGTGCCTGCATACACTTCATCCAACGCAATGGTTGTTGCAGACAAGGAGGCAACCGGTTTTGAATTCAGTGTAAATTTTCCAGCACGCGCCATAAAACCCACCACTACATTGGGAGAATATCGTGCTGATCTGATTCGTAATCTATATGTTTCCCTGCTCAATAATCGTTTTCGTGAACTGACACAAAAAGCTGATCCCCCCTTTGTATTTGCGGGAGCAGGATTTCAGAGTTATGCACGCTTTCATGAGTCCTTTAATATTTCCGGCTCAACAGGAACTCAAGATGTACAAAAAGGATTACAAGCTGCAATGACTGAAGTAGAGCGAGTGAAGCGTTTTGGATTTACTGCTGTAGAGTTGGAGCGTGCCAAGAAAAATATTTTGGCTGCGTATGAACGTCAATGGAATAATCGGGATAAAACAGAGTCGGCCGTATATGCGGATGAATATATCAGAAACTTTACACAGCAAGAACCCATTCCTGGGATCGATGCAGAATTTACCTATATAAAAGAAATGCTACCCGGTATTCAACTAGCTGAGGTAAACGCGCTCACCGATTTATATCGAAATGAAAAAAATACGTTTGCCTATATAACCGGTCTAGAGAATGATGAAAAATATAAATTACCTGCCGTTGCCAGTATCAATGCTGTTTTACAGTCCGTAGAGAAGGACGCTTCTATCAAGGCTTATGAGGAAAAGGTAATTGCAAGTAATTTACTGACTACTGTTCCACAACCTGGAAAAGTTATACGTACCACTCGTAATGCTTTGTTGGGTGTAACTGAACTTACTTTATCAAATGGAGTAACCGTTACTTTGAAGTCTACAGAATTTAAAAATGATCAAATTTTATTTTCTACTACACGTTATGGAGGACTTACGGCTTACTCATTAGAAGATAAGTATAGTGCTGAAAATGCAACTGCCGTGGTTGGCAGTATGGGATTTGGGGCGTTTTCTCCTACAGATATGCGTAAAGCCATGGCTGGGAAATCCATTGCGGTTAATCCAGTGATTGGTCCTTACACGGCTGGATTTAGTGGCAGCAGTAGTAAAAAAGATTTAGAAAACTTTTTTCAACTATTCTATTTGTCAGTTACTGAACCAAGACGTGACAGTACATTATATAAATCTTTCTTGCAACGTAGTAAGGCGCAGGTAGCGATGTTGAGCGCTAATCCACAAATTGCATTTATAGATACACTTTACCAAGTACTATATGAAAATAATCCATTAGCACCCACTGCAGTTCCGCGTGCAGCCAACTATGAAAAGATAAATCTGGATCGTGCTATTGCTATTTATAAAGAACAATTAGGAGATGCGGCAGGAATGCACATTACTATGGTGGGGAGTTTTAATGAGGATACTGTGATTGCCTTACTTGAAAAGTATGCAGCAAGTTTACCTGTTATAAAAGCACGTAATTATACCGATAATAAAGTGCGTCCTTTTAAAGGACAAAATGATTTTCAATTTAAAAAAGGAAAGGACGACAAGAGTTTAGTATTGGGGGTTTTTCATGGGGAAGTTCCTTACAATTCTACCACAGAACTTCAGTTGGAGGGATTGAGTGAAGTGATGAATATTTCTATTATTGAGGAAATGCGTGAAAAGATCCAAGGAATCTATGGGGGCGGTACACAGGTGCAACTGGCAAAGTTGCCAATCGGTAACTTTCAGTTTATTCTACAATTACCTTGTGGACCCGCAAAGGTGGATACGTTGGTAAAAACATTCCGTAGCCAACTGGAAGGGCTAGCTAAAAATGGAGTGGATACAGGGTATGTTTCTAAAGTGAAAAAAGCCTGGATTGAAAAGTATCGAGTAGACAGCAAAAAAAATGAATATTGGTTAGCGGCCTTGCAAGAAATAAAACTAGGCGAACGAAATGCTGATCAGGTAGTGAATGCTGAAAAATATTTTAATGCATTCAGTGCTGCGGATGTAAAGAAAGCAGCCAACCTTCTGTTAAATGCAAAAGGAAAAATGATTGCAGTGCAAATGCCCGCAGAATTAAAAACAGAAACCAAGTCCGAGACAAAGGGTTTCTAAACTAAAAAGGCTGTCCAAACGGACAGCCTTTTTAAACCAACCCATCCAACCTTATCTTATTCGTATTCGAGTTCGTTGTTATAAAATTCCCAGGTTACCCGGCAATTTTCCAATTCGCTGTAATCGGACATTTGCTCCTGCAAATGCTGAATAAAAAGATTTACATCTGAGGTCAACTGCAGTCCATTTATTGAAAATCTAGACGCTTCCATGTTTGTTTAACTTTTATAATGTAAATATTAAACAAAAGGGCCGATAAACCAAATATTTCTGAGCTTACTTCATAATAATATGAATAACAGCATTTTATATTAATTTTTCAAATCATTATTTTGTTTATCTTGATCAAAACTTGCCATGCTTTCCTCTTCCGGTAGTCGAAAAGGGTTGGTTTCAGTAATCACAGCCTCCTCGGTGGGTACCTTGATCGAATGGTATGACTTTTACATCTTTGGAAGTTTAGCAGCAGTAATTGCTACTAAATTTTTTCCTGCGGGCAATCCAACCCTCGCGCTTTTATGAACGCTAGCCACTTTTGCTGCGGGTTTTGTAGTAAGACCATTTGGGGCACTTTTTTTGGAAGGCTTGGTGACTTAGTAGGTCGCAAGTACACTTTTTTACTCACGCTGGTTCTTATGGGGCTTTCTACTTTTTTGATTGGATGTGTGCCTGACTTTTCAACTATAGGTTATACTGCTCCTGTGTTGGTTTTATTGTTGCGTTTATTACAGGGCCTGGCGCTGGGTGGTGAATATGGAGGTGCCGCTACGTATGTGGCAGAGCATGCGCCGGTGGGCGAACGTGGATTTTGGACGGCATGGATTCAGACCACTGCAACAGTAGGTCTCTTCTTGTCTTTACTTGTAATAATCACAGTGAAAGGAAATATGTCTGCGGCATCATTTACAGCGTGGGGCTGGCGTATTCCATTCTGGCTCTCTATTATAATGGTAGGAATTTCTATTTTGATTCGACTACGCATGCAGGAGTCACCCCTTTTTCTAGCAGCTAAAAAAAGTGGACAGACTTCATCAAACCCTCTTCGAGATAGTTTTACCAAAAAATATAATTTCAAATTTGTTTTGCTGGCGTTGCTGGGTGCAACAATGGGGCAGGGGGTAGTTTGGTATACGGGACAATTTTATGCGCTGAGTTTTATACAAAACACACTCAAGGTTGAAGTGGCACAGGCCAGTCAATTAATCATGTGGGCTTTATTGTTTGCCACCCCCTTTTTTATTTTTTTTGGCTGGCTCTCGGATAAAATAGGTCGTAAATGGATTATGCTTTCGGGTATGTTGTTGGCAGTAGTATGTTATCGCCCGCTATATACTGCTATGTATGAAACAGGGATGGCTGCTGGTGGAGGAGCGCTACCGGCAACCTTGATTCTGGATTCAGCTAATTTTTGGAAAATGGTGGCGCTGGTATTTATTCAGGTGTTTTTTGTTACCATGGTCTACGGTCCAATTGCAGCATTTTTAGTTGAACTATTCCCCACCGCTATCCGCTACACATCCATGTCACTACCTTATCATATTGGGAATGGCATTTTTGGAGGATTGCTTCCCGCTATTGCCACCTATCTTTCAACAAAAGCAACATTGGCTAACGAAATAGCGCTACAACAACAGTTGCCCTTACCCTATGAAAAACCTTATCTAGAAGGTCTCTGGTATCCCATTGTGATTGCTACTGTAAGTTTTGTTATTGGAGCACTTTATATTAATACTACACCTCAACAAAAGGATTAATATGCTTAATCGGTTACGTAGAATATTAGGAATTGGTTGGATTGTGATAGGGATTTTAAGCGGGTATTATTTATTGATGTCTCAGGCCATTCCAAAATTTCAGAGTGGTCAGGCCGCTGATAAAATACCAGCACTTATTTATGCCTTTATATTACTACCACTTATCGTAGGTAGTTTTTTGCTATTTGGTTACTATGCTTTAAAGGGCGAATACGATCAGCCTGAATGAGTAATTTTGTAATATGCCAGCACAGTTAGATCGTTATCTGTATTTGATACAGCAGGTGGGGAGTCGCTATTATATAGTAGCCGGGTTAGCATTTTTACTTTTTTATGTTTTATTTCGATCTCGTATTCAACATCGAAAAATTCAGCTCAAGTTTCCTGGTCAACGTGATTACTGGCGAGAAATTTTTTATTCGTCCTTTACCATACTCTTGTTTGCATTGATTCCTTATTTCCTTGTTTTCAATCCAGCCATTCGTCCTTATACTCAACTCTACGCTGCCATTAGTGAGCGAGGATGGTTTTATTATGTTGCTGTATTTCCTGTTCTATTTTTTATTCATGACACCTATTTTTATTGGATCCATCGTTTGATGCATCATCCGGTATTGTTTCGATGGTTTCATTTAGTTCATCATCGTTCTACCAATCCTTCACCGTGGGCCGCCTATGCTTTTCATCCCTTAGAAGCATTTTTAGAGGTTGGCATATTTGCGTTATTTCTTTTTTTATTTCCCATTCATCGGACGCACTTGCTTTTATTTTTTCTGCTTTCTATTATTTACAATGTATATGGCCATCTGGGGTGGGAGCTTTATCCAAAGGGTTTCAATAAAACATGGGTGGGGCGTTGGGTAAATACAGCTGTTGCTCACAATCAACACCACAAATATTTTACAGGAAACTACGGATTGTATTTTTTGTTTTGGGATCGCTGGATGGGCACACTTCGTAGTGAATACGATACTTCTTTTGAGGAGGTTACCAGTCGGTAAATACCCACTTCTGGGTAGTTTATTTTTTGCATTAATTGTATCTTACTGGTATGAACTTTTGCCGAGCTGTTTTTTTCTTTTTATTATTTCTGCTTACCCAGCCAGCAAAAGCACAGGTATGGCCAGCTGATTTAGTGGAGGACTCCGTGATCAAAAGTCAATGGCAACAATTTTCTGATTTATTAATAAAGCCGGGTAGTTATCATTATGGCATCTTGCGCAATAATAAATGGGTATCAACAATACTTCAAAATCCCTCCAATCAACCAATCACATTCAATTTACGCTTTCATAATCCACATATTAATCAGTTGGCTGTTTTTAAAAATCATGGTAAGGTACCCATTGTAATTACAGGAGACTGGTATCCATTTGCAGATCGTCCTGTTCCTTTTCGAGATTTTGTTATTCCAATTAAGGTGTCTCCACATAGTTCGGATTCTCTTTTATTTATTTTAAATAAAAGAGGCGAAAGCCTGTCTATCAGTTTTGATATAGTATCAACCGAGAAACTCGAAAATCTGATTCAACTCGACTATTTGGGGGTGGGCGCATTGTTGTGTTTTTCTGTACTCATCGTATTACTCGCTCTTTATATTGGCGTGAATTTTAAAGAGTCGTTATATATCAGCTTTGCTTTGTATTGGCTACTATCAATGGCCTGGCTATTAAATAATGCAGGACTATTTTATCAGTACTTATGGCCGGAGAATCCTTTATGGCACTATAAATCACGTACTGTTTTTTCAGTTTCATCTATCTGTGCTTATTTACTTTTTTTAACATTATTCTTCCGTACAAAAATCAGAACAATTGATAAAATTGTTTTTACATCTTTTGTACTGTTTCTTTTAGTCAAACTTTATGGCGTATTGACGGCTCCCAGTGTGGAATTTAAGCTTCCATTAAAGTACTCTTTTGTTGTTGTATCCGCAGTGGGGTTATTAGCGTTTTTACTGTATCTGTTTTATTTTTTACTGCTGCCGGATAAGGGAAAATTTACACGTCGTTTTCAGTTAGCTGCATTTATAATGTATTGCCTGATGGTATTACAGGAAGTCTTTTTACAGTTTGGTTTTTCATATGTTCCCCTTTCCGGGATCACTGACTTAATTCCATTCCTGTTTTTTATTGCACAATTTTTACTAATTAGTGTAGGACTTGTTGTACAGTTTAGCATGCGTATGAAAGATGCCAGACTTCAGGCATTGTTTTCAGCCCGAGCGGATGAAAGAGCACTTTCCGTGCAATATTTTCAAATGCAAGAAAGTGAACGATCACGTATCGGCCGTGATGTCCATGACCAGTTAGGGGGATTATTGGTTAGTATAAAACTTTCCCTATCCAATTTAAAACTTCGGTTTATCGATCAGCACTTGCATCGGGAATTAGATCGAGTGCGAGTTATTGTTGATTCATCTATTAATCAATTACATCAGGTTGTTCATGACTTAGTGCCCCCTCTATCGTGACTGGGAAAC
>OGVZ01000191.1_pt1 | contig 10274 bp, 25 predicted proteins | sample 1575881 | NCBI WGS metagenome assembly OGVZ01 (sample SAMN07581520, study PRJEB24739) | freshwater metagenome | place: Singapore | collected 2015-01
GTTTCCCAGTCACGATATAGACTGCTGGATTGACTAAAGGAGAAGGGTTATGATACCAAAATCCGATTATTACAGTATTGTTTGTATTGATTATGATATGGTTTGCTTCCTGTTAGGAGATGGACAATGATGAAAACATACAATGTCGGCGATAAAATTAAAGCGGAGAAATTCGGTAAAACGGTGGAAGGTACTGTAATTGATTGGCGGAGTAAGTACGGCGGATCGGTACAATATACAGTGAAACTCGATACTCCTGTAAGTTATTCATGGCGTCCCGCGGAAAAGGTTAACACTATATTGGTGAACTGTTCAGAAGTGATGGTTGAGGAGAGTGTGTGATGAAAGTATTCATTGTGATTGAGGTATCGACTTCCATTATTTTTCGTGTGTTTTCACGATACTATGATGCTGTAGCGTATGGTGAACAAATGGTAAGAGATGGTACTATAGAGGAATTTGATATATGTGAACGGGAGGTATACTGATCAAGGGCTTGACAAATAATCGGTATTATGTGATAATAGTACCATCAAATAAGGAGAAAACAATGTCAAGATTATCAATGTTGAAACTTAGAGAGCGTACTATTTCTGACAACATTTCCGATGCAGAAAAAACAATCAAATCCCCTCATGTTTCCAATTCGACAAAATGGCTGTTACAGAATAAAATAAAAGAATGGAAACTTGTCCTTTTAGATATCGATACGAAAATTGATCAAATATATTTTGGAGCAAAATAATGGCTAGAGTAGATGGAAAAATTGTGAATATTGGTGATGCTGTTGGTTTCAAGTGTGATATTGAGCAGTGGGGCTATATCACTAAAATCAATGGTGATATGTTGACACTCAAAGCACCGTATGCTTCGGGCTTTGATGGTGATTATATTGGTGGTAATGAGTTTCATGTAGTTGATGCTTATTCCTGCTGGATTGACTAAAGGAGAAGGGTTATGATACCAAAATCCGATTATTACAGTATTGTTTGTAATTCAACTGGTCTGATTACCGCAAAGGGTTCTAAAAAAGCAATGATGCGAATAATCAAAGCAAATCGTGGTGTTTATACTTTAGCATTGACTAGTCGGCCGATTGGTGCGGTTTTTAAGGAGATTATATAATGGCTTACGTATCCCAAGAATTAAAAGCAAAGCTGGCTCCCGCAATTAAAGCGGTGTGTAAAAAATTCGGCGTGAAGGCTTCGCTGGCTGTACGCAATCATTCGACTTTGTGTCTGAATGTAAAGTCTGGTCCGATTGATTTTGGCGGGGATCGCATACAAGTGAATCCTTACTGGTATCGTGATCATTATGATGGTCAAGCATTGAAGTTTTTGTCGGAGGTGATTCCTCTGATGAATGACGGTAATTGGGATAAGTCGGACGCAATGACCGACTACTTTAATGTGGGTTGGTATATCGATGTGAATATCGGTAAGTGGAATAAACCTTACGTACTTGAAAAGTAATGGCTTATAAGCGCACCTCCAAGAAAACTGGTAGTACCACTAGAGCGACTACTACCAAGAGCTCCAAGGGAACAAGAATCACGCATTCTACGAAAGGTTCTCTTGGTGGAAAAAATACGCGGACCCATTCTCGGTCGTGGACTAAAGATGGTCGTTTGCGACAAACCACCACTGATAATCATAATGGATGGGTAACTCGCAAATCAAAAATATTTGGATCAAAACCCAAGCGGAGCGGCGGTAGGCGTGGACGCAAAAGTAAGGGCGATGATCTGATATTTCGACTTATTATGTGGATGATGTTTCTACCATTTAAGATTGTATGGTGGATATTGAAGAAAATATTTGGCAAATAGGAGTGATTATGTATACCATCGAAGTCTATAAAAAAGATCGTCGGACCCGGAATGGCTCTCGCTCTGTAGCGAAGTGGGACACCAAACAAACGGATGTTAATGTCATTGAGGATATTGTGAATAACATGTATCCTGTGAAAAAAGGGTATTCGTATAAACTGAGTTTGACGATGGTGCAGCGTAAAAACTTTATGACTGGTGAAACGTTTATGGAACGTTATGATACACCACGATTCTGTTCACCGGCAAGTGAATCATTCTGGAGCATGTAGTGAAAAAGAATAGACAATTATTATTCTCCGTCACCAAGGATGATTGTGATTGGAGTTATACAAGAGGAACAGGCAATGGCGGTCAAAAGAAAAATAAGACTGCCAGTGCGGTTCATTGCAAGCACCGTGCAAGCGGTGCAAAAGGCTATTCGGAAGCCACACGTTCGCAGTTGGATAATAAGCGTGATGCATTCGTCAAAATGGTGAACACTGAAGTTTTCCAGAAATGGCATCGAATGGAAACTCTCCGTCGATCTGGTATGATGGAACAAATCGATCAAAAAGTTGCGGATGAGTTGACAAAAATTCGAATTGAGATTAGAATAGATGGAAAGTGGACAGAAGTTAAAGAGACACAGTTGGTAGATGACCCGAACGATTTTAAATTTGAGGTAAGTGTATAATGAATACTATTTTATTCGTGTGGACAATGGTAGCAGCACCGTCGCCGGTTACACAATTTCATGAATGGCGGATATTGACCGAAACCAAATCTTTGGCTAACTGTGAGAAAATAGCCAAAGAACTGAATATATCGAAAGAAAAATATCGGTGCGTTAAACTATGAGAGACTATGATTTCTCATGGAAACACGTAGGCGATAAGTTTTATTATTACAATGTCCGAAGCGGTAAAATCTCCGGCGTTGCGTTTAAGTATACCAATCATGACGTTTGGGTGGCTCTTGTCTATACTGGTCAATATACGTTTACACAGGAAGATGAAAAGCATCTAGGTCAATACATTGATTTTGATTTTGCAAAAGAGGCTGTTGTACAGTATTGGCAAATTCAAAGTCGTACATTATTGGAAAACTAATGTTTCTTTATGTTGGTGATTATTGGGTACCGTTTCCTTCATCTGAGTATGGAGGTAATTGGGTCGTGATGGCGGAAAATGAGAATCAATGTATTGACTTGCTCAAGGAAATCAGTTATCGTGAAGAATATAACGATGAAATAACAAATGCGGTTCGATCCGCAAAAGTATTTCAATTGGATGATTCTACCGTGCGTGATAAACCGCATGTGGTAGATCACCTTTTTACATAAGGTAATCATGGGTACATTTTTACTTGTCGTTGGTGTATTGAATATTTGGATGTGTGGTGCTCAATGTGCTCATATTTACTTTGAAAAGACTATAGGAAACGATGTTTCACGTACCAAATACGCTTTTGCCGTCATTGATGCTCTTGTGGGACTCTATCTTATCATTTCGTCTATCGGATATTTCACAAATTAACGCTATGGGACTGTTACTTTTTGCCATGAATGTCGTTTTTACTTTTCTTTTCTGGAAAAGTGCTGATATTGCATGGGAAAATGATCGACCTGGGCAAGCTTATCTTCATTTATTTCTGTCTGCTTTTAACGGAGCAGCGATTTTATCTGCAATTTTTTAAAAAATGTTGACTGAAATTGAATTTTATGTTCTGCTTGTCATAATTGTGCTCATTGCTGTGCTAGGAGCAGCGTTTTGCTATCAATTTATGAGTGATGAACTAGATGGCAAACAGTAAAATCATACAATTTCCGAAAAAACCGGATGCAAACAATGAACCGATCATCGCTTCTGACTACTTTGGCGCTGAAAAATTCGATTTGCTAGCGTTGTTAAACAATATTGAGAAACTAAAGAAAGAGAAAAAGGACTAATCATGCCAAATTGGTGTCAAAACAGCGTCGAATTTTCACATTCAGACAAAACAAAACTTGATGAACTAGAAAAAGAACTGCAAAAAGAGAAAGGCGTTGAAATTTTCATGCATCTACGTCCCTATGAAGGTGAATGGGAGTATATGTGGTGTGCTGAAAATTGGGGTACTAAGTGGGAAGCTAATGTTTATGATTGGAGTCGAGAAGATGATAACACAATTAAGATACATTTTGATACTGCTTGGGGTCCTCCTCTTGCACTTTTTGAATTTCTCTCCGAAAATGAATGGCAAATAGATGCATTCTATAACGAAGAAGGCGTGTGCTTTGCAGGATATTGGAATAATTACGATGCTTGTGAATATGATTATTCTGGAATGACTGCCGATGAAATCGAACATTCGATTCCATCGGAAATAAATGATGTTTTCGGTATTGTAGAAAATCGTCGAGATTGGGAAGATGAGAATGAGGACGAAGATGATGAATTCACGGAAGAAGAACAGGAACAAGCATTGGAAGAATTGAAGAAAGATTATGAAAATCTTTTAAAAGAACAAACTGATAAGGAATAAAATTATGGGATATGGAGTACACAGTAATTCTTTTCAAGGCGATTACAAGCGTGTTTTGACCGTCTGTAGCGCTAACATGTTGCGCTCACCAACGATGGCAGTCGTTTTGTCGATGCCACCGTATGATTATAATACTCGCTCAGCGGGTACGCATTCGTTCGCACTGATTCCGGTGACTGAGGATCTGCTCATGTGGGCTGATGAAGTCGTTTGTGCTGACACGGAGCATGCTTTAATCATCCGTGACAAGCTGATGGAGTATCAACTTGACAAACCAATCGTCAATTTGCGTATTCCAGACAACTATGAATATCGTAATCCTGAACTGATCATGATGATTCGTCGGCGTTATGATGAAATCCTGTTGAGCACTAAATGAAAATAGGGTTTTTCGGTCTTTTGACGATAGTTTTCGTCACTCTGAAGTTAATCGGAGTGATTGACTGGTCTTGGGTATGGGTCTTAGCCCCGCTTTGGGGCGGATTCATGCTCTTTTTTATGATGGTTTTTGGTTTAATAGTGTTTGAGATATATTATTTAAAGAGGAAATGAATATGAGTGACGATACTAAATTTAATTTGTTTATGGTTGGTGGTTTTTTGGGATGTGTGCTGATGCTTTTCGGATCAATTCTCATTTCACAGAGCATAACCAACGATTGTCGAACAAAAGCGATTGAAAAAGGACACACCGCTGTGGAGATTCAAGCGATATGTCGATAAAAACTGATTCAGCTGTATATAATTCATCAAAAGGATCATTTACAGTATCGATTAGTGGTTCTGGTGGCGGTGGCACTGGTGTAATTGGTGCAATTAGTGCTGGAGATACAGTTCAAGGAAGAATGGTCTCTGTTGAGAAAACTTATTCGATAGATGAAATTGAAAGACTTGGATTAAACACTATTCCTCACGCATATCATGATAGAATTAAAACAGAATTGATAGAATTGTTGATGGCAAAGATTATTCAGAGCAAATGTGTAGAATTTACCAAACAAGATAACTTTATGGAAAATTCTGTAAAGTTTCGTGCTCGCATGTTTGTGACACCTGACGATATGGTAAGATTTTTACGAAAAAATGTGAAAGGGTATGATACATGAGTTTATTGAGTCATGCAGAATATGAATTAGATCGTCTAGGATTGAACGATGGCGATGATATGAATGGAGCAATGCGTAATCATTTGCTTCATATGGTTAAAGAATTTGCAGATGAGGGTCATTCTGGATTTTCTGCTAATTATGCAATTAAATGTTTACAGAGATTGCTACATTTTAAGCCATTAACACCACTAACTGGTGAAGATGATGAATGGACTGAAGTTTCTCAAATAAGTGGATACCCTCATTTTCAAAATAAGCGATATGGTTCTGTTTTTAAAAACGGAAAAGATGGTGAAGCATATGATATTGATGGTAAAGTGTTCTGGGAATGGGCAGAAGATGAAAACGGCGAGAAATACAAGTCATATTTCACCTCCCGTGAAAGTCGTGTACCTGTAACTTTTCCATATACAGTGCCAGATGAGCCAATTTACGAGGAAAGAAAATGTTAATCACAGATAGACCAGATTGGAAATTACGATTAAGTGTTGACGATTGTGTTTCGCCTAAAGATTTGAAAGAAATCAAATTTATTCGTGAAACATACAATGACAAAGGTGAATTGACCGATGAAAGCACTTATCAGTTTTTTCTGACAAAAAGGGAATTGATTGATTTGTCTAATTCTTTGTTAATAAGTTGATAATGTTGTATTTTTGCAACATGCTTGACAAATAATCGATTTTCTGAGATAATATACGATTGACTAATTTAATCTAAATATTATCATGTTGAAAACTACTAAACCTCGCAACTTTGTTGCCAAAGATTTAATGTCGGGAAAATATCGCTGCAAGCGAGAGCGCTCTGCAAAAGATTTTTTGCGCTCGGCAGAAAAATCGAAAACTTTTAAGGAAATCCGTCAATATGCTTGAAGAATATCCGAACGATTATGACGGATTTTATTTTTTTCCGCACGATGATGAAACTGGAAGCGGTGTGCGCTATGATTTTTTCAGATTTAAGGATGAATACGCTGGTGGAGTAAAACAGGACGCTACTGAAGCTGGCGATATGTATCATATTGCTTTTATTGAAGCCGACGATGACGGTGTTCCTGAAGTAAAGGAAACTTTTGATGCGATTTTCGTGGATCCTGTCATTTATGCCGAAAATTTGTTCGGTACTAATTTAATCGGCTGTGTTGTACGTAAAACGGACAAATCGCAAAAATGGTTCGACGATCACTTGACAAGTTTGCGAGAAAAGTGTAAACTTATAAAGATAAAAGATCAAATTGAGTCTATTGCAAAAAATTAATTTTGGAGATTGATTATGGAAAACATATTTTCGACTGAAACTAAAGATGGAAAACACGGTCGTAAATGGTTGCTCGGTTTGTTAGAAACTGAAGTTGTTGAAATTGAATTTACGAAAAAAGACGGCACTCCTAGAGTGATGAAATGCACTTTACAGGAAGATTTTTTGCCAGAGGTTGATGGTGTCATTGTGATTGATAAAGATCGATGGAAAAAAGATGCGCTTGCTGTTTTTGACATTGAAAAAAATGACTGGCGTTCATTTCGTTGGGATTCTGTGAAAGCAGTGCGTTTTACACTTGGAGATTAATAATGAGTAACAAACAATTTGAGTTGGAACAAAGTATTATGCATTGCTGGAACATTTGCGAGGATTTGAATCTTATCGCAAAGAATGTCCTAGAAAAAGAATTTACTGATCCAGATAAACTTGCCAATATTCTGATTGGTATGGCTGATTTGTATCAACTGAAGTTTGAGGAATGTTTTGAAAATTTCGAAGGAACATTAAAACACTACCACGGACTAATAAACACGTATCGTCCAGTGGATCGTGAAGAAACAAATAAATTAATGGCGAATGTAGAAAAACGCCATGTGGAATATTAAAAAAAGCATATATAGTAATATGGACAAGAAACTCTTTATATCCCTACATAGAACACCGTCAATTTTAAATTGGCAGGGGTATGATTGCGTTCGCAGTTTCGAGACAACAGCGATGGGCAATCCAAAGGAGGGTTTCGTATAGATTATTGAAGCAACAACCAAATTCTATACGAAACCCGGTCCCTAAAAAGATCGGGTTTTTTGTTTTAAGCGCCAACGCAACGAGGGTGTGACAGCGCAATATAAAAAGTCAAACGGGCGGAACTGAGGATGAACGAACCGGCGAGAACGATTCAAGTAAAATTCAGATTCATTTCCTTGGATAGTGTAACGGTAGCACGACGAGATTTATAAACTCGATTCGCTAGATGGGCGGTTAGTGAAGGTTCGAATCCTTCTCCAAGGACCATATTGAAGCACATTTTAAAATCCCGAAACTTTCTAGCAAAGGTCGACACAAACTAGAAAGCAACCGGAAAAGGGGTAAGATTCGCAAGAGTGGGATATTCGGCGGTGAGACTCCGCAGAAAGTGTGTTTCAATATGGAAGTGTGGCAGAGTCCGGTTTATTGCACCTGTCTTGAAAACAGACGACTCGAAAGGGTCCGTGAGTTCGAATCTCACCGCTTCCGCCAAATAGGAGAAAAATATGTTGGTACTTACAACAATGCTGATGATGGTGTTTTATTGGTTATTGTTTGGATTAAGTGTTGCAACATTTTTGTTTTTGATGTATTGTATAGCATTATTATTTGGAGCGTTGGCCGAGTTGGTCGAAGGCACTTTCCTGCTAAGAAAGCATACCTCATAAGGGTATCATTGGTTCGAATCCAATACGCTCCGCCAGATACGGTACGGTGCTAGAGTGGTCCAATAGAACAGTCTGCAAAACTGTAAAACCGTGAGTTCGAATCTCACCCGTACCTCCATATCAAAATGGAAACATTTATTAACAGAATAATAACTGTTGTATTTTTACAACACGCTTGACGTAAAATAGCATTATCTGTATAATGATTCCTGTTGAGTGATTAAACAGAAAAAAAACGGAAGTGAGCGATCCGACTCTGAAAAGAGTTTAGCAAGGGTTGATGCGGTAGGGCAGCTTCGGCATCTGTAATAGCGATTCCTTGTTAGTTCTCGAATTAGTATAGTTATGCACCGTTCGTCTATCGGTTAGGACACCGCCCTTTCACGGCGAAAAGACCAGTTCGATTCTGGTACGGTGTACCAAGTTTTTTTAAAGGAGAGTCCAAATGGACAGTGACAAGAGTGGTAAGATGAAGGGAGTATAGTCAAACGGTTAAGACAGCGGACTTTTAATCCGTCAGGTCAGGGTTCGAATCCCTGTGCTCCCACCATATAAAAACGCATTCTCTACTGGGTATGAATAAGATTCTCTGGTGGGTACGAGTGTGTTTCTATATGGTAGCAGTGAAGATGTGGCCGAAACGTAAAATGAAGCTAAACCCCTGGCTGCTATCATAACCTATATTGGTTCCAAAGTGTTCATGGACGCACGTATGCCTGTCACGCATAAAGAAGGGGATCGTTACCCCTTGGGACCGCCAGAGCAAATAGTATCGAAAGATACTCAACGGTTGTAAGTGACGATGGGGGATATCGGAACTTTCACAAATTTATTGCCAAGTAGCTCAGTGGTAGTAGCAGTTGACTGTTAATCAATTGGTCGTAGGTTCGATCCCTACCTTGGCAGCCAGTATCTCCCGTCTTTCCTGGGTTATGTGAAAGCGTTCTTATGTGCGTGAACATAAGCGTAAATTGTGATGCGATAAACACACGGCAGAACAGAAATCCTAGGATAATGCCGCAGAGTCCCGATTATATGGGAGCCTTATGAAAAGACTGTTCCGGTGGGCATGCCGAGCCACCGTCATAGAAAATCGGACGGACAGAGTAACTGCTCAGTCTAGGGCTTTTGGGAAAAAGTAGCTAGACACCTTAATTGTGTTATCTGTAAGCCATGGGCTTGATCATGCCTGAGTAACTATGTACATAAACGCGATGAATGGCCTTACTGTTACACCAATGAGTATACGTCATGTGACGTGAAGGATTGTGATGATAAATTCGGAGGTATTGCAGATAATCCCAAACTTGAAACACCTGAGAGATTATACTTGAAAGCCGCGATTCTTCTTGATACATATGTATTCAAATGGTTCTGCTTGTCAAAAGAAGAAGTAGATATGGTGAATGAAAGTGTCGAAGAAGGAATCACCCAAGTCAACTTACTTCATTGGGAATTTATCAAAGCGCGCTTCAAACAATGGATCAATAATGCATATATTTTCTCATTTTCGACTGATCGCACATTGTTACTGGCTCTTTTCGGCTACATCACAAAAATATATCAGAATATACCCAAAGAGTTATACACGGTAGTTTCGCCATTGGTATTTTTGTTAATGCCGTTTGTTCTTATTCTATTAGGCGGTTTTGTCTTGATGGGAGGACCATTTTTCACATGCGTAATTGGTATGATTTTGAACCCAACCGACAATCGGAAAGAATTTATCGGCGGTTCATTGTGGTCATTGTTTACTGCGTTTGGGTTTGGCATATTCCCGATTATATCATTCTTTGTCCAACTAACCCAGTTTATCGGAACATTCTTTATTTATCCGCTGCTTCACTGGGACCAGTATCGCGAGTTATACGCGAGATATGTTCCGATTATCTTCTTCTTCATATATCGTGCTTGGAGCAATGGACTTTAGTGTTTTCATCCTAATTTCTTCCCATGTGCTTAATAAATTTGTCAAATCATCCTTAATTTCATTTTTAGTTTTATTTGCACCAGCAGTTCTGACTATTAATCCCATTGTTTTTGGAAGTTCTAGGTCATTGATAATTTCTTTCATTTTTTTCCTATCGCTAGAGCTGTAAATTTTTCGAGAGATCCCACCGCCTTTTGCTGTGTTTGGCATTAACACAATATATTT
>OGVZ01000192.1_pt1 | contig 10267 bp, 2 predicted proteins | sample 1575881 | NCBI WGS metagenome assembly OGVZ01 (sample SAMN07581520, study PRJEB24739) | freshwater metagenome | place: Singapore | collected 2015-01
TTTTTTTTTTCAAGCAGAAGACGGCATACGAGATAGCTTCAGGTGACTGGAGTTCAGACGTGTGCTCTTCCGATCTGTTTCCCAGTCACGATATAATCCTGCAACATTGGGCACGTAACCAGCAGTGCTAGTATTATAACGCCAAAGTGTGGGAACTGCCAAAAACATAAAATTGGAATAATCCACTCCCGCATGCACAAACATCTCTATGCCTGGCACACTCATCCTGCTCGCCACAGACACTGGGGTATTTCCACGCAATACAGACATCTTAGCCGTAATACAAACATTGTCGGGCAAATCCCCATTGGTGGCGTAGCCATTACTGCCACTATAGTATCCAGAACCAATGGGAAAATAGTAATTGGGATTACCTGCATGCATACGCAAATTAGAATACTGTGGAACCACAGCCTCTATGTATGGAGTCTGATCAGGGCAGGCTCTGGCAACACCAATAAAGCCATTGTCAATATCCGAATATACGTCAGCTAATACTCCATTGTTCAAAACAAAATAATTGTCAGCGGTGGTGGGATCAGCGCCACCATCAATTACTTTGACTACTTGACCCCCACGCAACACATTATAACCGGTATTAGCAGGTGCAGACGATGAACTATTATTGGGTGGACGCAACACAGCTGGTGACTTTGTCTCACGCGTCAGTCTTAAACTATCAACGTGTATACCATTAGCGACATTCTGGTTAGGACCGTCTAAGAAACCCCGCCATACAATAGATCCACGCCACCCAACATAGCACATTGATAACAAAGAAACAGGCGTAGTACGTGAACTTGACCCAAATCTAATTGTAGTGGTAAGATCACTAAAGAAAGTCCAGTTCGGCCAATTCAAACTATTCCCGTTACCAGCCGCCGAATTAGGTAATATAACAAATGGCATGGGCATGCGGGGAAACATCCATTTAATTATCAAAGACCGCCATGTCGCAGTGTTGATGTTAAATGATGAATCAGCGGTAGAACCAACAAATGATGGTCGTAGAACATCCCAAAACGTAGCCCTGTGTAGCAACTGGCGCGTAGATACCACCCGTTCACCCATATAAACATCATTGCGGTGCTCTATCTTGTCAACCACCGGTATAGTCTCATGTTGCACATCATCGTCCACTTCCAAAGACTGCAAAACAGCGTGTGTAAACTGGCCGGTTGCGTCTATGTTAATTGGGTTTGCAAACTCAACTTTACTAGCGTTAATATAAACGAAGATAGGCACATCCACAGCTGCTGGCGCCGTCAACTCATTCATAACATCTATACGTATGCACCCGTTGAAAACGCCAGAATTGTACGTAGTGCCAGCTGTTGACGCTCTCTCTTCCCAAAACTTATTACTCAGACGACTCCCAGTCGATGCATCTCGGAAAGTGGATAGATATGTAGACGACGCCATAAATGGTATCTCATACTCGAACGTATTGGCACTAGCCAAATCCCACACTTTCTGGTACAACCTAGCTGTGCCCAACTCGGAAATACCCCACCTACCATTAGGATCATAACTGATACGCAATCGCCCACGATGAAATGCAGAACAAGCCGCGACAAACTTCAACGTTATTGGTCCCCGCCAATGCCCAAACATCTGTGACAAGAGCGCAGAAGGTGTCATCTGTACCTTAACACCATTACCAATAATAGCTGACACTGAAGCTATATCCGACACTGCCGGGTTAATGTCCATCCCAAACAAACTGGCATCTGGCGCATCAGTTGCTTGCCACATAAACGTCGAAAAATACACGTCCCTGTCCAAAATATGTGATATGGCCATATGGTCCACACCATCCAACCCAACTGTCCGAGAGTCTACCGTAAGTTCATTTTTCGGATCCAACGACAGCTTCTCGATTTGTGTAGGTATATCGGGACTCGCCAAATTGGCAGCGTAGTTTATGCGCATAGAACGTACCGGGTCTATAATGGGCGGGTTAGAAAATCCAAAAAACCTAGCTACCGACGCTACACCATTAGCCACCATCATAGTGGCACGAGCAAAAGGCGCCAACGGTGGTATCGCTTGCAACGACCCAGCGGCAGCAGCAACTGCACTAGCCACCGTACTTACTGGTCTCTCGGCATATTCATCGGCTTGCAACGACATGGAAGGGCCAGCCAACTCAACATTGGACGCCCACGCATACACTGAAACAGATATTGGATTAGCACTAGCAGTAGACGACGCGGTGCGCAATACATCATACGAAGCAAGAACCATACGACCCATATCCCGCAGATGATTAAGTGACGAATCTTGCAAAGTTATCCAATCTTTGTAATAGACGAAAGGCAATTCCATCTCACAACCCTTACTCATTTGCGGCATAAAATGGGCATGTGGATATTGTGTATACACCATTAGGCTAGGCACATCGTTAACAACAGTGGTATAATTATAAAGTTCACCTCCCGAGAATGCTGGCACTGTCCCATCACCACACAAAGGGCGATATGACATAATACCTAGACTATATTGGAACGGTGACGCGTTAATAATCAATTTAACATGCAATTTACAACGCAAACGGGAAAAACCTTTAATCTTAGCATATATTTCGGGGTGGGAAAAGTAATTCAACCAGGGATTAAAAGCCGCGGCCAGGTTGGTATTCTCAGCCCATGTGTACTTCTGTATCCTGATTGGACGAGAAAACCAATTGCCAAGATCAGCAATGGAATCATCGCCACGCTCGAATGTTGGGTCTGCCAATGATGGCGCAGTATGCACTTCGCCAGCATTGTCATCAACAAATGTTAGAATATTTTGTTCATTAGAAATAGGTGGTCAAAATACTCATGTGATGCCGACCATAACACCACACTTATATACTCACAACGCGCGCAAAACGTAAATGGCAACTAAGCCGCGCTGCATGGGATCCTATCACTCGTATATGTATGTATAAGTAATTAACGAGTTAAGTAACTATCCCACACAGGTGCAGTTTCTCTGGAATTTGCATCAGACCGTCAGCACCATCACGGTAACGGTGAGCCCCCAACAGAGGGGGGCGTTGTGGTACCATCAACCACGAAACTTCTAGGCTCGTAAGTTGGGCACGAAATATTAATCTTACGCTTCTTAGTGGCGCGGGGCGTATCTATAGTAAAATATATTATATGTATCTCTTGTGTATCACGCATGCACTCAAATCTAGTGGCGCGCACGCGCGGGCCCTCCCCGGGCATCATAGCTGATCTGCGCCTAACCATCCAATTACCAACTGCAAATGGAGTGGTAGAAGCCAATCCAGGGAAATTTAATGCCCGACCTACCCACCTGCCGTCATGCACTCGTCTATCGCACTTAACCAAAACTCCATCATGAGATATGAATTGCTCCACCATGCTCTCACGTACAGTGAAGGAACTCATATCTATGTGTGCAAAGCTACGACCGCCAACGCTATAACAAACATGGCTAAAGGGCGCCTCACACAAATTGATTGTCACAGGTGGCAAACTCCCCTCATACACGGCATCCAATAGTGGCAACATCTCCTCCGCAAACACGGTGTTACTATGTAAAGCCACTGGCCAATCATCCTGCCCATTACCATATGGATTGAATGACCCGCACAAATATTCCTTGTACAACGGTATGGCAATCAAGCTCCCTATTAACCAAAGCCAATGCACGTCTCCACTCACATATGCTACGAATACCAACCACAATCCGTACCTACGGCGCACTATATTACAGCAACACACACACAACACGAACGGTATCACAGCACACACAAACAACCGGGCCAATATAACCAGTATCAGAAATGCTACATTCTCCATCAAGGACAACATATCCGCCCCTTGTACATTTAGCCACTTCGCCAACACATAGCTCCATGCAGGGCGGCATATCCAGGTAGGTAATCCACTCAATATGCATGCAGAATCCAAAACCGCTTTGCATTGATCCACATTGAGTGGATAATGTGACACATCTGTAACCAAAGGTTGACCATTCCCATATGGGTTAAATGAGCCCTCCTTGTACGCGTGAGGCCCCAAAAGTATTCTGTATTCTGTGGGTATGTCAGCTTTCATAACTGGTGGTGCCATACAGTATACGCTACCCTTGAATCTACAATTGCTTTTACTGTTCGCTACATACCGCTCTATATAGGCATCATATGATGTGAAATCGGTCGCTTCCATAAAGTCTGCTGATTCAAAACCGGCTTGTGTAGCCACTTCACGCAAAAAACCGCACACCTTGTCATAATTATGACGTCCATAGTTCAAGGCGTTCTCAGCCACATCACGTAATAGACAAACCTGCTGCTGTACTGTAGATAAGGCTCCACCAGCGTGATAATAATGAAGAGATTTGACCAAAGAAGACGGGTCTAATGGTGCCAAATAACCATCAATCTCATCATCATACACCCACGACCGCTTAACGAACGTAATTTCAGAAAACTTGTCGTACAATCGACCTACGTCCGTGCTCTTATCAGCGTGTGTGAACATCAAACCCCATAACCCCAATATGTGCGCAATGACATCATGGTTAAACCACGGAAAACCATTGGCAACAGCCGCAACAATGTCATCACCGTAGTTCACCTGAGCCACAACGCGCCTATACCATCTGCTAGCCACCTCATACGTAGCGCCAGTATACACAGAAGCAGCTACCAAAAATGCACACCGCATGTACAAGCTATTAACTATACAATTACGCTGTGTAGTGAGCGTGTTGCCGCTAGGGTTGGTGCCCAAAACACGAATCAATGTACCGAAAAAATCGTAGTTTGGGTGGCATAAGCCTAATAATATGGTTTTTACCGCCACCATATCGCCAGCATTATATCTCCCATGATTTTCGTTGGCATATTCAATAAGCAACAACATAACACGCGAAGCAGCATAACTAATAGGAAATGTTTGGTTCTTATCAAATACTTTATGATCACCTGCGATATAGCGTTCTTCACCACCAAACCCACGCAGATAATCAGCCAAATCATTCCATTGTCGACTCTCCACATTAAGTCCAACAGCGCATTCTGTAGCCAGTGGATTTTGCTGCATAAATACTATCAAGGACAACAAATACTTCCGCATAAGCACTATACATGGAATACTAGCGCCACATATCATACGAATCTTATATGCGTCGATTTTTTCTGCTAATCGCACCTCATCTTTCAAATGACAAGAGTACACAAAGCGCGGATCCTCGCCTCTACGCAACATAGCATCTGCTTCCCGTACACTACGCATAACATCATCATCAAATGTCCAATGCTGACCACTTTTCTGTAGACCAGGTACAGGCTCCACCAAGGTTCGTACATGCTTGCTCTTGGGCCCACCGTAACCAAAACCACCCCCTGTCTTTTTCATTATGCCGTCATAAACACCATCACGACCATTTATAACTTCATCGTACGACAGTGGTTGTATCAAACTCCATGATTTCGCATTACCGGCCTCATTCACCCTGTCTATGACATCGTGCACATACCCAGCTATGGCTGCATCCAAGGCTTTAGCATCCGGACCGCACACATTACCTCCGCATAAATCCAACAAACACATACGGTGCGCTCGCCATAATTCATCTTTAGGCACCTGTGCGGGCTTGAACTTATTGGTAATATCACCTAGTACATCATGATTACCAACACGGTTCATATATCCTGACCAAGGAGTAGAGCGGTATGCGGAACTAATGCCTTGCGATTTGCGACTATCACCCACTAACCCACCATAAACCGTTAGGCTCATCATAGTATCAGCCGCATCGTAATCTAACCACGTCACAGCAGATTTGGGATGGGTCGCAACAAGTGCACCACCGATAGAACCTTTTTCTAAGTCAAATACGGCGTCACTCACTATTACATCAGCGTGTAACGATGCTGACCTGGTAAATGCTTGCTGTAGACTCCCTAAATGCGCACCAGCGGAACTCTGGGTCGAAGTTATCACCTCATGCAACTTGGCATATAACTCTCCTACAGTATCGTTATCAAATGCTGTGGCAAAACAAACTTTGCCATCTATTGCCTTGTTGCACCCCATATGTATACCGGCTATAGCAAGATACCCTTTGTCACCTACACTCATGCGTCCACTATGCACCACGTACAATGAACCAGAATGGCCGGACTGTATGTCTTTGCTGGATGTAAAATGTATACCGTGTTTCACGAAGAAGCCATCAGCATCGCCTCCGTACCGAGTGTTACGGACAGTATGACTATAACTAACTGGGGACATAAATGGTACACCATTCATTTCTCTACCTATTAGGTGCGGGTCCATGCTAAAATTCGAGCTCCCTCGTTCCAAAATGTAATTCTTCAAACCTTGACGTGTTTCCATGGGCATGTGTAACATAGCCAAGTCACACTCATCTGAATAATACACTCTATCAGGTGGCACCAAACCTAACACGTAATTGCGCGGTTTTTCGGGTCCTGGAGCTCCCAAATCACGCTCTTGTGGCATATAACACAAAGTGACCTCTATGGACTTGCCACGGTGTCGACGCAACGTATGAGCATTGATAACCACGTACCCTGGTGCATACACAAAACCGTTGCCTCGGGTACCACCAGCTTCTGATTTAATCAAAGCCACAAATTGATTGCGGTGGAATTTATCTAAAACACCAGCATGACTAGCCCCAGACGCGCACTTACTATTTGAAGGCCAAGCAGTAACAAGGTTCTCACCAGAATATGGCATACGCCTACCTTCATTCCACTTGGGCACAGATTCATAAGCACTAAAATCAGGTTCATCGGCGTGTTGGTCACCTGGTGTGGGTCTATTCCTACGACACACGTTCCAAGCCAAAGCCAGTGCGGCCAATCCCACACCAGTACCAATGAATGGCTTCAACCACTGTCGCATGCCTACTCTACCTATGACGGCACCACGCGCTGGTATGCATGACAGAACCGTAAATACCCACATAACATACCTCCAAGGACAATAAAGCCACAGCAACACTTGAACACCAACACTGACAAAATTATACAACATCCGCACAATTTCGCTCTGATACAATAGAGCTTCCCTCAAATATGCGATATGATACAATACGTCTGAGTACAAGCACATGCAATATGTCACACGTGTGCGTACATTCCATATGGCAGATTGCACAATTGTCAGGAGAGACCTACATGATACAATACCAAAGTAAGCACATATAGCAGCCGATGAACTCGCTGCGACCGTACTCGCAACAACACTCATGTCGTCCAACACCGAAGAATTAACAACACTGCCAGCCATAGAACAGTCGCGCGCGTGGCTAGAACCTGACACTCGCTTACACTCCTTACACATCTTCATGGCACTAGACACACTTACATTATCCATAATAATGTTTTGAATGCGCCAATGCTCATCAACAGTAGCACGCAACCAATCTTGTAAGTCTTCGTGATTGCAATGCTGCTGCACTATAGTAAATCGGTTGGTCATAGTTGTACCATTATTCAATACCTCACATAACTTAATAGTGTACTCCCAAAACGGTGGGAAACCACGTCCCCCATTAGCGTACCATGCGGAGCATTTAGCCTGGTCCAGCGTACCTTCACGCGTTGCGAAATTGGCGTGAACGTCCACATGTATAAACCACTTAACCCTACGTAAGATAGCGGGATAATTATTGGCATACCTATGCGCATCCAAATCCGGAGTGTTGCTCGTTAGCATAACATACTTGGACAGAAACGGTGTGCAACTTTTGCGGGACAAATCTGCTTGGTTGGTAAGAAGGGAGACATTATTCACGTACTGTATAACACCCAACACCTGCGGATCGCCCTTAGCTTGATATTCTGGCCGTATAGTTGCCACATCATCTAAAACAAACACGCTCTGCCACGGGTAATAGCCATCAAGAAACTCTTGGTTAGGGTTGACTGTATACACATATTTCATGTCATCCTCCATATCTTCGTACATAAGAAACCACTTAGCGAAATACTGCGTCACTGATGATTTACCAACAGAAGATCCAGCAATAAGGCTCACACAAAATGGTGCCTTTCTGAAAGCTACAGACGACAAAACTGCCTTATAATCTTCGTACGCTGCAACCACGCTCTCAGATATCTTTTTCACATCGTACCACATGGCGGCTATATTGGTCTCAGTGCTGAAACTAATACCTGCTACACGCGTACCCATATTGTAAGAATCATACCGTGGCTTTCGCGCCTTATAGTCCACTATGTACGCATTAAGGTCAACACCTAACTGCACCATCTCCTTGTGAGTCCAACAAATAGTAAAATGGGATGATCGTTGTAACAAATCTTTACCTTTGTCATGCATGACTCGCAATGTTTTAGCATCACTAGACCAAAAAGCCTGAAATCCATCACGCATAAAAGATGAGCACAGCTCCACGCACAACTGAATCGCGTGCGTCAATAACCCAAAAGTCGTACCCGTGGTAGTGCGCATAAAATCTAGTCTATTACTAATCTCCAACGCCTGTTTGGAAAAAGCATTGATATCCGGTGCAATACCAGACAATGATGCCGTGACGCCCATAAATGCGAAAGAAGTTAAGTACACAAAAGCCCGCGCGTGAGAACTCTTACTAATACCATTCGCCAAGCTTTCTAATACACCCAAGTAATCACTCGAGTGTAATTCCGTCTTGGGAGTAATACTAAAATACTCATGAAGAACATTCACGTGGGATGCAACTTCATCATATTTAGCAGTGACATACGAAGTAACCCACGTTGCAGCCGCGCGAAGGTGCGTATGACCAGAACGAGCGGACAAACGTTCGCCAAAGCTTAATATGGCAACAATAGCATCGGCTGTGTCCCTAGACCGGTACATATTGTATACTAATACCGCTACAGGAAAGAGCATGTCACTATAATCAGCCACAACGCCAGAACTAATTGGCTTACTAAACAATGCTTCATCTCGACGTCCATTAAGACGCTTAATCGCAGCATTCATCTGTTCCATAGCAATATGTTGTTCTGGTGCTGTAATACCCTGGTCGTCCACTCGCAACATCGAATCGTACACATCACCCATGGGTAAATCACTGGCATGTAACTCACTCTCATGAAACATACGTGTCGGTCTACCTACACGGGGCAAACACATTTTGTCACGCTTCAAACTACGTGCCCAAATAGTGTGCTTCTGCTGTTTAGTGAACCTCCTACGCTTCGCAATTCGACTGAAGGTGCGATTCACGTCCTTATGCAAATACGCCAAAGTGTCGACCACTACCATTATAATATTATTATCCATAGACGGTAACATCACAGATCGCAACATACTCACGGTATCTACACCTTCATAATCTTGCACAGTGCGAGACACGAACACATACAACATATCAAACTTATCTGAACTATATGTGCGCATATCACGCGGAACAAGGTATTGTTTATAATCAAATGTATCCGTATTAGATATAAGATCATCCGTACCAAGATGAACAGTTAAAAACTCTTCAGAGAAGAGGGAAGGGGAGTTTGTTTTCATTCTCTCGTCCACAGAGAATGTTGCATTGGGGTGATATTTTATAATATCCAACCCAAGAGTGGGACAATAATCCCGATCTCCACTACGCAATTTTTTAAAAAGCGAGTGTGCTACGTCGCAAATGACTGAAACAGTCTGCTGACCATACAAAAGTATGAAGGCCACTAAAATGCCTATCATACGACTTAATAATTTCCTTTTATTAACTTAACAAAGTTAATATGGCCCTTTTTCAGTTGGAATTGTTTTACTTTCGACCAAACTACTTCGTTTATAATGAAAAATTATGTCAAATCACCAAAGAACTGTGTTCATGAGAATACTACTATTGCTTCAAACGCGTTAAGTAGTGGCACATCTCACGTCAAGCGCCAGGTGAAAAACACAAGTTTCCAAGTATATTTCCAAGATAACAAATAAATTAATGAGTTTTTGCTACTCCTAATAAAGGATGTAAACAACGCGACCAAAACCATTAGAGAAAAATAACAGCGTTGTTGTTGTATTAATGAGTTTTTGCTACTCCTAATAAAGGATGTAAATAACGCAACCAAAACCATTAAAGAAAAATGACAGCGTTATTATGTTAAAACACTTTAGGTAAGTTCAATATCAATAGATCCAAAGTACTGAGTTCATAATTTATTAAACCAAATGATCTAATAAACTATAAAAACAATAAATATAGATGTACAAATACTAAACTTCAATACGATAGCGGGGTATCGTGACTGGGAAAC
>OGVZ01000193.1_pt1 | contig 10267 bp, 18 predicted proteins | sample 1575881 | NCBI WGS metagenome assembly OGVZ01 (sample SAMN07581520, study PRJEB24739) | freshwater metagenome | place: Singapore | collected 2015-01
CGTCCAATTCGCCTTCCACGAGGGTAATGTATTTGCCTCCCTTTGGGAACAACTGAGCCCCAAACAAGACAGCCTCACCCCATTGACCCTTCACTGTGAAGTCTTTGGCCTCTACGTCCCGCACCTTCTGAGCCACGTATTTGCCAGCCTTATCAAAATACGGATACAGATGTCGCTGGCCGCCGTTCGTCTGCATGACGTTAAAAGCCTCACAGGTGGCCCTGCTAATTCCCCTGTCGGGGATCGGTGCAATGTCGCCTGTGAGCAGCATTGTGATAGGTTTAGGGGCGCTATTCATATCACTTTTTGAGGTGTAACTGGTTTCTCCCTCTGTCACCCCACATTTGAAACAATGTGTGTGCCCATCTGTATACAAAGCATTGGCGTCAGAGCTTCCACAATGGTCGCATGGAATGTGCTTTACAAAGTCACTCTTTGGTTGTGTGTTCATTTGAGAATTCTTTCGTGAAGTTTACACCATGCGCTTGCTGCCACAAGCGGAACTTGTCCGTTTCCAATGGCTTTAAGTCTGTCCATCCTAGCGGCCACCCCATCATCCATTCTGTGAATTCTGGATGAATCTTTCCACCAACGTGAGTCGCAAGTGTTGGTGTTTTCCTTGTATATTCTGCTGGATATGCTCCCTCTTTTGCGTTGTGGCAAGTTGGAGTCGGTAGCAAGTATCCACATTCTGTTCCTTTGGTGGTTAGCCCCCACATGGGCTGCTCCCAACACTCCCCATTTAGCATCATACCCCATTTTGGCAAGGTCTTGGAGGACAACACCGAGTCCTCTAGTGCGGAGCAGAGGGGAGTTTTCAATGAAAGCGTAAGTTGGCCTAACTTCTCCGATGATTCGTGCCATGTGTTTCCACATGATTGATCGTTCTCCTTTAATTCCTGCTCCTCTTCCTGCACTACTGATGTCTTGGCATGGAAATCCTCCAGATACAACATCAACAATTCCTCTCCACGGGTTTCCGTCAAAGGTTTGTACGTCATCCCAAATCGGGAAAGTCGGGAGAAGTTTGTCATTTTGTCGAGCGCACAATACGCTTGCTGGATAGGGTTCCCATTCAACGGCACAGACTGTGCGCCATCCGAGAAGTTTGCCCCCAAGTATTCCTCCACCAGCGCCCGCGAATAATGCCAACTCATTCATTGTACCCCCGTGTATGTATCCCAACCACAGCCATTAATTATCATTTTGTGGCGTCCTTTAAAACAGAGCCAATAACCGTTGTCCAAACGTTCACAAGAATATCCCATTTTTAATCGAGCTTTTACAACAATTTCTTGCTCAAAACTTACAAAATCACTTTTCGTATGTGTCTGCATCATAGTCCTCGTCGTCAATTTCGTTGTCCTCTGCCAAGTCGTCCTCGTCAGGCTCATCGCGTCCAAAAATAGCCTCCCAACGCCTGTCGTATTCGTCCTGGGTGATGCTGAATGGGCGAGGTTTGCTGCCTTTACCGCCGTCACTGTGTGTCATTTCAAAGCCCCTTTAATCAAAGACAAACAAAAGACAAACAATCCAAAGATGGTCATTGTTTGCTCCAGTATTCAAGATATTTTTTCTCAATGTCATCAAGGATAGATAAACTTTTAGTATTAAAAATCCATTGGGCAATACCATCGACCAATCCCCAATAATGACTCTCTTCCAACATCGCCTCAATGTCATCATTCGACACACCATTAAGAGACACAAAGTCTTCTTCAATCAACAAATTTTTAAGTTTTCCCATGTCTTTCTCCATTTTGGCATAGTTCTTGCAATACTATATAGAAACTTATAAGTGCAACTTATAAAGTTGTATTTATACTTATAGGTATCTATATCTATTAAACTCCGAAGTCATCGTCATAGTCTCTATAGTCATTATAAAGGCTATCGTGTTCAACTCCCAGAGTTTTTAGATCAAAATCAGACTCTTTCACTAGGTCTTTCCTGTCCCTGGTGGGCATGATGTCCTTCAAGCCAGACTCAGCAAAGCAGACATTGCAAATGTCCAAGAATTGCCCTGTGTTGGCGTTACGCCTAGTGGCTTCAAATTCACTCAAAAATTCATTACATACAACGCAATGCACAGTGTTTCCCTTCTCCGTGGACACACCACGGCTAAAAACGTCTCCAAAGCCCTAAAAACAGCCTTCCCGAGCCTTTTTAAGACAAGGTTAGAATGGAGCCTCTTCCAATGGAGGCATGGGAGGCTTGAAAACAGGCACAGGCAAGCCATTCCAGACAGGGAAAGGCCAGGTTCGACTATTGTATGGACATTGTGTGGTCATGGCTGCTCCATGTCGTGACAATGTTTCTCATAAGCGGCCATGACATCGTCTAAGACACTCTCAGACAAAATATCCATAATGTCCACGCCCTTGTGATAGACTGCCACAATGGACACATTATCGGGCACAGTGTAATGTCCCAAAATGGGATGGTAGCAGTCTTTTTCTGTATCTTCAATCTCTGCCTCAAGATCAATAAACCCATAGGATAGGTGAATTGTAGTCATTGTAAAAACTCCTCAAAAACTGTAATTGTAGACTCCAGGCGCTCTAGCTTGGGTGTTTCCCTCAATAGGTCGTGATTTTCAGCCAATACCGCATAAACCTCATTAATAAGGCTTTGCATGGCTTCCCTGGTGCGTTTTAGCTCTTGCAGGCATCGATAAGCTTCGGGTGACGTGGTAGACACCCACAATGCCTGTTCCATATCGAGCAATTGTTCACGATTTAGCATCTATCATTCTCCAATTGTGAATTGGTCTTGCGTGTCCAAAAAGACAAATACATATCCATTCTTGACAGCGCCAGCCTGCATTGTGCCCTTCCAGCCCAGTTTTTTAGCCAGTTTGTTAGCAGCTTCCCAATGAACAGCCGCGCCATTCAATTCATGAGAATAACCAGCCATTACCCGAATTCCATCGGTGCTGGTGGCAATGATGCGTGAGCCGCGCGTGTTTGTGGCGGGACTATATTTAGTGGTGATTGTTTGCATGATGTGTGCTCCAATGGTTTAAATGTGCTTGACGTAGGAATTGGCTTCAATTTCAGGCTCAAAATGAGAGACAAAGGCACAAATCGCCGCATGGCGTGCGTTATAGCGTGCCCAGTCTCCCCAAGATCCATCAACGCGAAAAGACAAACCAGTCTCCCGCGCCACCTTAGAGATGGCTCCCTGAAAGCTCTTAGCCTTCACCTTAAAGCGCTTAACCCAGCAATAGTTGGCTTCGCCGCCATAGGTGTCTGTAATTTCTACAAAAAACAATTGTTGCATGATGAATCCTCCATCAGTGTGCGGGCAAAATGGCCCCGTAAAGCCCCGTTAAGAGCTTTACAGTGCAAATCTGCGATTCGAGTCTACCATTAAGGATGGACAGAATAAACCCAACCAGCCGGAAGATCGATTATTGTAGTGTCTCGCAGCTTAACCGATACGCGCCAACCTTTCGGGATAGTTTGCAACAACCCTTTTACAATCTTTTCAGCTTGTTTTTCAGTGGAGACATACCCCACAATTTGGCGATGATCGAAGATAGGCAGTTTAGGCATTTGTTTCCCTTTACAGAACATCAAAGAACGACAAGACACAAGCCAGGATGATGGCTTGCGAGGCAATGAAGAGAGACAGATTGACGATTAGCTTTTGCATGGCTTGGTTTCCTTTGGTAGTGATGTTGCTGAGAGTGTAGCCCCTTGCGAGGCTTTGTGAATAGGGACAAACCCTTATGCGTGGATGTTTTTGGCAATGGCGTTGAAACACTTGAGATAATGGCGTGCGTTGCGGTAATCGTCGCACACTACTTTATCGGCCAAGTCGCCATTGGCACGATAGAGCTTGACGACATACATACCGCTAATCGGCGTCTTTTCAAACACTGTCCAAGCGCCATTTTTGAATTCCTTTATTTGCATGAAACATTCTCCAGTAGTTGCGTTATTGATGGTGTCAGTATAAGCCAGCCCCGAAGGGCCAGCTATTAGGATAAACCCTTAAACAATCCATTCATCCTGAGACACCAGCCCGTAAGCCATGCCCAGCGCGAGAATGGCGTTTTGGCTTTTCGTGGTGCGAGCCGCACGATAGAGAGCCGACAGACCACGCGCCATATATGCAGCGCCCAGGTGCTGACCATATTGGATGATCTTTGCAGCTTCGCGGGTTTCTTGTTTGTTCATGATGTTTACTCCTGTGGTTGCGTTGTTGATGTATTGAATCTTACGCCCTTTTCAAATATTTTCTATAGGTGCTTTCCCTAATGTTTTGTCCAAGGCAGTGTGTGTCTCTGCTGTAATGCTTTAATGTTACATAAGGTAAACCCTAGTGTCTCATGTGGTGCTAGATAGGTGCTACCATGTTATCCACACCTGAGCATCCATCCAGTGTGCACAACCTGTGGATAACTCTTGAGATGTTCAGTATGCTCATCATTAGAGATCTAATCATCAGTATGCTGAACATTAGAGACCTAAGATGTAAGCTAGTGAGTGCTAACTAACATAGGGGGGAGGGGGTGGCTGTGTGAGGAAACTTTTGCTGGAGCCTCCTAAGCACACAAAAAAGGAAAATAAGACCTCTTAAGCACACAAAAAAGTGAAATAAAGAAATAATTAATAAGGGACAGATGAAATGCTAAAAAGACAAATAAATTCAACCACTTAGAAATATTTTCATGGGAGATGTGCACAAGGGCCAATATAGTGTCGTGTGAATGCTAAAAAGTTGCTCACAAGGGTCTAAAAAGTATTGACAAACGCGAGGAAGTATGATACATTTTCGGGGTAGGCAGATGATGTCTTCCGTACTCCTGACGACACTAAGAGCCTGCATGGGCTGCGAGGAAGAAAACACCGACACACGATCACCCCCGTGGCTAACTGTCGAACCAGACTAGGTGTAGGTATTGGTTGAGTTTATAGATAACTAGGGTGGAATACTGGGTCTATAAACAAAAGAGAATACACCCCTCATGGGAACCTGGGGACAAGCCATTGGAGTCTTGTCTTGGGGAGGTGGTTGATAGAAGCCGTGCACGAATGGCTAATATCCACCCCTAGTAGACCTGTGTCTAAAAACATCTCCAGTAAGGATAAAGATGGAAGAAAACAAACGTGGAAGAGGTCGCCCTAAGAAGGGTGAAATTGTTGCAGTAAAAAATAAGAATAAAGGTGTACTTGGTAGACCTAAAGGGGATGCTGCCATCATCAACGAATATAAGATTCGTATGTTGAACAGTCCTAAGTCTGCTAAGGTGTTAGAGGCCATTTACGATGCTGCCCTTACAGATGGACATCCGGGGCAGACCGCAGCGTGGAAACTAATCGTGGATCGGATTGTGCCTGTTTCTGCTTTCGAGGTTCAGAAACAAGGAGGCGCTAGTGCTCCTCAAATTTCAATTAACATCACAGGAATCAATACTCCTAAAATTGAGACTGTCGATGACATTATTGATGTGGAGCCTAAAGAATGAGTTTTTATACCTATGCTCATTACACAGCCGATACAAAGGAATTGTTTTACATTGGTAAAGGCCAAAAGAATAGACATAAACATTCTTGCTCTAAGACACGGAACAAGTGGTGGCACAGCAAAGTTAAGAAACACAATGGTTTTGTTTCAGAAATTTTGGCTGTCTGGGAAACAGAAAAAGAAGCTTTTGAACACGAAAAGTTTTTAATTTCTATTTTTAAAAAACAACTTGTAAATCTCACAGATGGGGGAGAAGGCTGCGCTGGTTTGGTGCACTCTACTGAAGCTAGAAATAAAAGAAGCAAATCTTTGATGGGTAAAGCCTTGACAGAAGAAAGAAAGACAAACATTTCTAAAAGTCTTCAAGGAAGAAAGCTTTCAACAGAACATGCACAAAGGTCTAGGGAGATTCTTTCAGCTTTGCGAGAAAAAACAAAAGTTAAAGTGAAGTGTATCGAGACAGAGGAAATTTTTGATTCCGTCTCCAAGGCAGCTTTGCAAACAGGTGTGGACGCTAGTTCTATTGTAAAAGCTTGTAAACAAAAACTAAAAACAGCAGGTGGAAAGCGGTGGACCTATGTCTGATACTAGTCTTTCGTGGCAACTTCTTCCTTGGCAGATTGATGTCTGGCAAGACCCTACTCGTTTCAAAGTGATTGCCGCAGGGCGTCGTGTAGGCAAGTCCAACTTCTCCATCAAAAAGGTCATTGCAGCGGGCCTAGAAGCCCCTTCAGGAAGCGCAGTGTTGTATGTCGGCCCTACACAAGCTCAGACACGACAAATCGCTTGGGACGCCATCTTAGAGCAAGGCAGAGAAGTGGTTAAATCTGCTCATGTCAACCAAATGGACATCACATTGGTTAACGGGGTAAAAATTCATTTACGTTCGGCAGAAAATCCAGACACTCTACGTGGTTTGAAGCTTCATTTTGCTGTAATTGATGAAGCAGCTTTTATTAAGGACGATCAGGTTTGGGCTAAGGTTATTCGCCCTGCTTTGTCTGACTTGAAGGGAGGAGCTATTTTCATTAGTTCGCCTTCTGGTCGAAACTGGTTTTATGATCTTTATCAGCTTGGAGAATCAGGTACAGATAAAGATTGGAAGTCTTGGCATCTAACTACCTATGACAACCCCACAATTGATCCTACAGAAATTGAAGCAGCTAAGAAAACTCTAAGTAGTTTTGCCTTCAAACAAGAATTTGAGGCTAGTTTCTCTACAGCTGGAAGCGACATCTTCAAAGAGGAATGGCTCAAATACGACAAAGAGCCTAGCTACGGAAGCTATGTCATTGCCATTGACTTAGCTGGCTTTGAACAAGTGGCTAAAAACGCAGGAAGTGCTAAACGTAAGCTTGATGAAAGCTCCATTTCCATTGTGAAGGTGGAAGACAATGGGGATTGGTGGGTGAAGGACATTGTTCATGGACGCTGGGACATTCGGGAAACTGCTTCTCGTATTCTTATGGCTATTCGCGATCATCAGCCCATTGCTGTTGGCATTGAAAGAGGGGCTCTAAGGAATGCCGTTCAGCCCTATCTCGAAGATCTCATGCGAAAGAACAACATCTACGCCCACATCCAAGACCTGACACATGGAAACAAAAAGAAGACAGACAGGGTTATTTGGAGCCTTCAGGGACGCTTTGAGCATGGACGCATTAAGCTCAATGAGGACAAGGAATGGGGTGAGTTTATTGACCAATATCTGATGTTTCCCACAGCAGGTGTCCATGACGACCTCATTGACTCCCTTTCCTACGTCGATCAACTGGCAGTTGTGGCCTACAACGCCGATTATGACGAAGATGAATGGGAAATTATAGATAGTGTCTCAGGATATTAATAAAAAGCTTGACAAATTAACACTTTTCTGATATATTCGGCCTCTATGACTATTAAACGTGGTAAAGAAGAGTTTGCTGGCTATAACAAGCCTAAGCGCACTCCCAATCATCCTACAAAAAGTCACGCTGTTTTGGCTAAAGACGGAGATGAGGTGAAGCTCATTCGTTTTGGTCAACAGGGTGTTTCTGGCTCTCCTGCTCGTGAAGGAGAGTCTGAGGCGTCTAAAAAGCGTAGACATTCATTCCAAGCCCGTCATGCCGAGAACATCGCCAAAGGCAAGATGAGCGCAGCTTATTGGGCGAATAAGGTGAAGTGGTAATGGCAGAATTTACAGAGTTTGAAGAGCCTTCTGAGTCCGACAAGGAACTCGTAGAATGGGTTGTTAGCCATACGGAGCGTTGGCGCAACTATCGAAACACCAACTTCCTGGCAAACTGGGAGGAATACGAGCGTATTTTCAAAGGTGAATGGGCTGCTGAGGACAAAACCCGTGACAGCGAGCGTAGCCGCATTGTGGCTCCTGCAACGCAGCAGGCCGTGGAAACCCGCCACGCTGAGATTATGGAAGCCATTTTCGGTCAAGGCGAGTTTTTTGACATTGAAGACGACATCCGTGACGTAAACGGCACGCCTTTGGACATTGAGGCCATCAAGCGTCAACTGTCAGAAGACTTCAAGAAAGATAAAATCAAGAAGGCCGTCGACCAGATTGTGTTGATGTCTGAGATTTATGGCACTGGCGTTGGTGAGATTGTTGTCAAGCGTGAAAAGGAATATGTTCCTGCGACACAGCCGATTCCTGGCGTTGTAGGTCAGGCAGCCATTGGCGTGATGGAGCAAGACCGCATTGCTGTCAAACTTCAGCCTATCAACCCTAAAAACTTCCTATGGGATCCTAATGGCACTTCTGTGGATGAGTGCATGGGTGTTGCCATTGAAAAGCCTGTGAGCTTTCATAAGGTGGTGGAAGGCATTGAAAAAGGCATCTACCGCAAGGTTGAAATTAAACAAGAAAGCTCTCAGGACGATCTGGAAGCCTCTTTTAGCGATGTCCATTATTCCGACGATCAGGTGATTTTGCTCACCTATTATGGCTTGGTTCCTAGGGAATATCTGGAGCAGCTTGAAGAGGGCGATAATGAGGTGGTGGACATCTTTCCTGAAGACACGGAGATGGACGAATATGCTGACCTCGTGGAAGCCATCATTGTCATTGCCAACGGTGAAACCCTGCTGAAAGCTGAAGCCAATCCTTACATGATGAAGGATAGGCCCATTATGACCTTCCAGGCCGACACTGTGCCCAACCGCTTGGCTGGCCGTGGGACGGTTGAGAAGGCGTACAACATGCAGAAAGCCATTGATGCACAGCTTCGTAGCTACATTGATGGTTTGGGGCTCACAACGGCTCCTATGATGGCTATGGACGCTACGCGCATGCCTCGTGGCTCTAAGTTTGAAGTGAAACCTGGTAAGGCTATTCTGGTTAATGGCAATCCCAATGAAATTCTTACTCCGTTCAAGTTTGGCAATCCTGACGGCAGTAACGCACAAGCTGCTCAGAATTTTGAGCGCATGCTGCTACAAGCTACTGGCACTCTTGATAGTAATGGCTTGGTGTCTTCTGTGTCTCGTGACGCTGGTGGGGCAGGCATGTCGGCTGCTATGGCGTCTATCATCAAGAAATATCGTCGCACTCTCACGAATTTCCAAGAAGACTTCCTGATGCCTTTCATTAAGAAGGCTGCTTTCCGTTATATGCAGTTTGATCCAGAGCGTTATCCGTCTGTGGATTTCAACTTTGTTCCTACGGCTACGTTGGGAATTATGGCTCGGGAATACGAACAGCAGCAGCTCATTGGTTTGCTTCAGACGCTTGGCCCTGACACCCCTGTTTTGCCTCTCATCCTCAAAGGAATTGTGCATAACAGTGGCTTGTCCAACAAGGCAGAGTTGGAGCAGATGCTTACGCAAATGTCTCAGCCCAATCCTGAGCAACAAGCTCTTCAACAACAGCAGGCAATGCTTCAATTGCAGGCTGTGCAGGCTCAAATTGCTGTCAATGAGACACAAGCAAAGCAAAATGAAGCTGAAGCCACTAAAACCATCATTGAAGCTCAGTTGAAGCCCAAGGAAATTGAGGCTAAATTGGCGTCTATGTTGACACAAAATCTGCCAAATAATGCAGATCAGGCTTCACAAGAGTTTGATAAGCGTGTTAAAATTGCTGAATTGATGCTGAAAGAAGCAGACATTCGTAATAGATCAAAGATTGTGGAGCTGCAAATGCACAAAGCCAAGGGCGATGTTGCAGATGTGGAAAAAGATTTCTTGGAACAACTGTCTGGAAAGTTAAACAATGGACGTTAAAAAACTAATGGCTGAAGGTAGTTTGGATAATTTGTCCGAAGACCTTTTCAAGAGCGTTTCTAGCTATTCGGAAGAAGTGAAGGCTTTCCAGCGTCAAAAAGCTGCTGAATATGCCGATCAAGTGGTGGCTGCTCTAAAGAAAATTGAGCAAGACATCAAAGACCGCTACGACCGAGTGGGCCTCAACCTGGAAAAGCGTGTTCTTAACATCAAAGACGGCAAAGACGGCATCAACGGTCGTGATGGTAGGGACGGCAAAGACGGTAAACCGGGCGCTGTTGGCCTTCCTGGGCGTGACGGCAAGGATGGAAAGAATGGCCGTGATGGTGTAGACGGGAAAGATGGCGTTTCTGTTGTTAATGCTTTCCTTGACTTTGACAATAGCCTTGTCATTGAGCTATCTAACGGCAAACAGGTGAACGCTGGCGCTATTCTCGGTGCAGATTTTGCTGAGAAAGTGAAAATTACTGCCAACGGTGGCGGTACAAGCCAAGGCGTTATTGACACTTTGGCCTCGTTGCAGGCTCAAATTGATGCTATTTCCTCTATCGGCTTTGTATCGTGACTGGGAAAC
>OGVZ01000194.1_pt1 | contig 10260 bp, 20 predicted proteins | sample 1575881 | NCBI WGS metagenome assembly OGVZ01 (sample SAMN07581520, study PRJEB24739) | freshwater metagenome | place: Singapore | collected 2015-01
GTTTCCCAGTCACGATAAGCGACGCCATGCCTTGCCCGGCCACGCCGTGCCATGCCCCGCCGCGCCCTGCCAAGTTAATCCCAGCGATTCACGAAGAACTTTCCAAACAATCCTCGAAAGGTTCCAAGCCCAAGAGCCCTTCCGCCCTCCTCAAAAAGGTTGAGGATTTCCTGCTCCTGAATCTCTCTGGTCGGATAAAGCCGCAAAGTAAACGAAATGCTCCAAGGCGTAGGCACTACTGGTCGCACTTTAGGATTCGGAATCCCCTTGTCCAGTCTTGCGACAGAGCGATGAATGTATGCCCCAGACAATTCGTCTCTGTCGTTTTCAAATCTTCCGAACGCAATGGGTTTCCCGTCTCGGAGTAGCGGGATGAAGTCCTCGCCAATCTCCACAAACGAGAGCATAGCGTTCGCGATGTCTTTATATTTCCTCTTGTCTCGCAGTCGCTTCGGCGCTGAATTTGTGTTGTGGGCCGACAAAAACGACATAATGTTCGCCGCCGGAAGTCCAATAATTTTGGAGTCCCCTGGCTGGAAGTAAAACTTCTGGTACGGTTCTAGATGCGTTGAGTTGTCTCCTGCGTACCTGTCGAACATTATTGGTTTCGTTCCGCATAGCTCTACAGACCTTTCGATTATTTCTGTGTGTCGATTGATTTTTACTGCACTCATTTTTACCTCAACTTTTATTTAATGATTGCCTTGCTTTGCATCGCCGCGCCATGCCTCGCCGTGCCATGCCCCGCCGTGCCATGCCCCGCCGCGCCCTGCCAAGTTAATCCCAGCGATTCACGAAGAACTTTCCAAACAATCCTCGAAAGGTTCCAAGCCCAAGAGCCCTTCTGCGGTTTTCATTCTGCATCCTTGCTCAAGGATTCCACGGTCCTTTGCTCATTCAAGAACTAGCGTTTCGGTGTTTTCAGCACGGCCCGCAGCGCTTCCAAACACCATGTCGTTTCCAGACACTCTGGCGTTTCCAGACACTCTGGCGTTTTCAGACACTATGGCGATTCCAAACACCATGGCGTTTCCAGACACTATAGCGTTTTCATAAATCATGGCGTTCCCAGACACCACGGCGCTTCCAAACACTCTGGCGTTTCCAAACACTCTGGCGTTTCCAGACACTCTGGCGTTTTCAGACACCTTGGCGTTTCCAAACACCATGGCGTTTCCAGACACTCTGGCGTTTCCAAACACCTTGGCGATTCCAAACACCATGGCGTTTCCAGACACTATAGCGTTTTCATAAATCATGGCGTTCCCAGACACCACGGCGCTTCCAAACACCATGGCGTTTTCATACACTCTGGCATCTGGTCCTACGTAAACCGTATCAGCCACTGAGGCTGTATCCGCTACCCAACCTCCTCCCTTGGGATGTTGGTGTGCAGGCACTTGACCGTTGCCATCTTCAAAGTCAAAAGTAATTTTGTTCATGTTGGTTTTCATTCTGCATCCTTTACGCAAGTTCTTTTGCGCATTCAAGCGCGTATCAGTCATCCCATTCAATGGACTTTTCGTGCTCATGGGACTTTGAATCTTCAACCTCACACATCATTGCAAAGAACACTTCAGATTCAATTTGCGCTTCTTCTTCTCTGGTTAAGTCCCAGTCAAGCTCGTATCCATCTTCTCCGATTAGAACCCAGTCGGCTTCCCAATCTTCGTCGGGCGTCCAAGTATCTGGATGCCCTCTCCGATTCCCTTGTCGACCAAGATGCCAGGACAAAACTTCTACAGTCACAATCTCGCCGCGCAGTTCTGTTTCAAATTCCATGACTTCACCTCACTGTTGGTATGATGATACTAGAACGGGATATCGTCATCGTCAAGCAGTTCGCGCGATTCCTGAATTGCCTTTTCCTTTCGCTCACCCTTGGGGCTGAAAGCCAACGACATGAACTTTCCGCCGTCACGCTTGCTGGTTCTCACCCAGCTTGAGACATAAAAATCAACACCGTCGATCGTCGCGTGTCCTTTATAGTCAGGATGTTTTTCCTGCTCTTTCCTGTCGTTCTTGAATAGAACTCCACTGTTGTTTCTATCTTCCATCATGCCTCCTTCAGGCTTTTCACAAAATTCTGAGTTTCACTGTCCAACTTCTCCCAGACCAAACGCTTTGCATCGGTCGAGAGCGCATCCCACAACTGACGCCCGCCCATGTCGTCTTTTGCATCCTTCGCGTCAACCAGCCCGCTCACATAGTCCAGGCGGTGTTGAGCCGCAACCTGCTCAAGCTCGCGCGCGGCCTTCTTTTGATTGCTGTTCAATCGACCAAAAGCGAACAAGTAGCCTTGATGGTCCTCGCGAGCAATCTTGAGCAGAGCCCATCCATCGCCATCAGTCACCGCCTTTGAAACCTCCCCGAGGCGCGCGGTGGTGTCTTTCTGGTTATTTGATTCCCTCTTCTCATCCTTAACCCCGGCGTCCACTGCGTCATGCTCGACAATCTCAAGCGCCGCCACCCACAAATACCTGCGCGTATAGGTCTGCACTGCTCCAAGATTCTGCACTTCATGACAGCCCTTAAGCTGAGCGCTCGACATCGGGCTGGTGATGACGATTCTGTCGGCAGGCTCTTCAACGCTGACAATCTCCATTCTCGCTTCGGCAGCAGAGAATGAGATTGTCGAGCAGATACCATGCTTCTCAAACAGCTTCAGGGCCGGGACCACAAAGTCGCCGAGTTCAAAATAGTTGTATCCCGCAAACTTGTTGTGACCAGACTTCTTAAGTTCGAGCTGATGGAACTCTGACCTTGCCGCGTTCAAACGTTGATAAATGTTCATGATTTCTTCCAGAGGTTTTCACAGGATTTGCGAGCCATTGCCGCGAAAGTCGCGCACACCATCTTGCCAAGCTCGTTAAGAGCGGCGCGCTTGTCTCCTTCGTTTTCTGGGTCGTATAGAGCGGCAACCATTCCCACAATGTCTGCAGGGCTTTCTGTCAGCATCTCAATGCGCCCTTCCTCGTCAGTCCATGCCGACACGATTGCCGATTGCTCATCACGGCTCAACTGGTTCCAGTCGCGCGCCGATGCTTTCTTCGCGAGTTTCCGCCACATGATTACCACCCATACAGCGGGCTTGTCTTGAGCCCGAAATAAAGGAACAAACAAACCACCACAATTGCCAGCAGAAGCTCTGCCAGCCAGAACATCACTTTCTTCATACCTCACCTCACGTTGTTGTGTGGTAGCATCCTACCATCTTGATCGACCATGTCAACATCTTTTTTCAGAAATCGCGCGATTTATTTTCAACGGTAATTTCTCACGAGGGGTTGACGTACTGGTACGATGATGCTACAAGGCGGCATGACGCTAACAGAAAAAGCCAGAAACTACATTAAGAACCGCAAGGGGCAGTGGCCCGAAATCTGCGCGGAAACCGGGCTTTCGTACCATTGGGTCTGCAAGTTCGCGCAGGGAGTCATCAAGGCTCCGTCTGCGGACCTCATTGAAAAGGTGTTGAAACATGAATCACGACAGTCTTGAGGGAATCATCATGGGCACTCTGATTGGTTTGATTTTGTGGGGACTCATCATCACTGTGGGGGCCGCGCTGTGAGCCAGCGCCAAAAGGTCTTAAAAGCGCTTCAGAGGGGGCAGAAGCTCACTCCACTGGATGCCCTCAATCGTGGCATGGGCATGAGGCTCGGAGGTCACATACACGCTCTGCGTAAGGCTGGGCACGACATCCGTTCTGAGCTCGTCAAGAAGGGCAATGCTCGGGTGTCAAAATACTGGTTGAACGTGGGATAATCTCACGATATTCTGAACATCGGCCTAGCGTATCGAGCGCGAACGGAGGACTTCGACTACCCTCCTGGCCGATTCTCTTCTCAGTCGATGGGTTCTTGGTCAGGGCCCGCACAAACCCAGACCCGTACTCCGCACGTTAGCAGGTGCGTGTCTGTCGCAGCTCGGAACAAAAGCAGACATCAAAGAGGGGATAACGGTCCCACCCCTGACCGCCCCGACGGTGACATTCAGGCTTACCCATGCCTGAAGCCGAGACGGAACAATGACCGGACAGGGCTTTTGTGCTCTGTTCTGACAGAAAGGCTACGAAAAAAGGCCTTAACCCCTGTCACCGGAAAATGGGGAGGGTATGCTTGAAATATGAATAATCCACAGATAAAAGCATTGAGAATGGAGCTCTTAAGGGACAAAGACCTGAGAGAGCATTGGGAGGAAAGAGCAGCCATCCTGCAGTACGATGGAGGTCTTTCTAAAGCAGAAGCAGAAGAGCAAGCAATAGTTGAGGTATTGAATGCTAGACCCAGAGATGTGGACAGATTTCGTCCAGCACCGGAAAGATATCAAGAAACCCTTAAGCCCAGTGGCAGAAAAAAGGATGCTTTCGAGGCTTTCTAGGTTTATGGAGCAGGGATTGAACGTCAATGCCATGCTGGAGCGCAGCATCGTCAACGGGTGGCAGGACGTTTATCCTGAGAAAATCGAAACCAAGCATCAGAGTCACCGGATTGCCGACATTCCCGAGATGCCGGTTATTGATAAAGACGCTGCTCGGGCTGCGGTGAAAGAAGCTATGGGTAAGCTGAGGGTGGTACGATGAACCGCGAAGAGTATCTCGGGCGGGCGATTGAGATGTCAGTTCGTGGAGAAAAACATCCGCATTCAATTTTGACTGAAGAACAAGTTAAGGAAATCAAGCACGCAGTCTGGCAGAGAGAAGAAATTAGAAACTGGATTCGAGACAACGTTTCGGAAGCAGCTCTTTGCAAAAAGTACGAAATGACCAAGCGGGAATTGTGGGAATTCCGTGACTGCGTAACCGAAATTGCACAGGCGCGCAAGCAGCGCCAAGAAATGCAAGAGTTCGTTACGAACAATTTGACTAATTTGGCTCTGGCAAAACGATTCAACGTCAGCGGACGCACCATCGATTCAATTGTTCAGCACCGGAGGTGGGTGCATGTGGAAGCGGACAGGAGAATGGTTCATCGAATTCCAGTCCTTCAAAATTTGCAAAGCACTGGTTGACGGAAAACCCCGTTACACGGTCACAGAAAATAAAAAAATACGGGGGGTTTTTGACTGCCCCAACGAGGCAAAGCAATGGGTCTCCCAGACACAGACAGGGTCGGACGAGCAATCAATTATTTATGCGAGTCAGACGAGCCATATGCCCGCGCCGCCGCCCAGTTGGAGGCTGCCGAGCTCCGAGTGAAGCAGGTCCGGGAGGTGGCGTTCCTCGAAGCCACAGGAACGCAGGCAGAAAGGGCGGCTAAAGCCAATCAAACGCCCGAGGCCATTGAGGCTAATTCAGAGCTTGAGAAGAAGGTTTATCAAAAAGAGTTACTGAAAGCCCGTAGAGCGACAGCCCTCGTCCTAATTGACGTCTGGAGGACTCTGGAAGCCTCCCAGCGACGCGCATGAGGGACCGGAATTACCTAGACAAGGTTAGGGGTCTGTCTTGTCAGATATGCGGGGCAGATGACGGCACAATCGTTCCTGCGCACTATTCAGGATATATGTCGCACAAACTCGGGAAAGGAATGGGTCAGAAGGCATGGGATAACTGCGTCGCAGCATTGTGCCATTCTTGTCATTCCGTGATGGATTCATATAGAGACGGGAACTCAAAAGACCGCGCCATCACTTTCTTGATTGCTATCCTACAAACTCAAAAGGCAATTCATGAGGCGGGCTAAAGTTGATCAAAATCAATCAGAGATAGTCTCGGCTCTAAGGGATTTCGGGGCTACCGTAACTTCCCTGCATCGAGTAGGCGAAGGGGTTCCTGACCTTCTCGTTTCGTTTCTAGGGGTGTGGTATCTGATGGAAATTAAGTCAGGAAATAGCAAAACCAATGATTTGCAAAACGAATGGATCGAACGACAAAAAGCCCCCGTCTTTATCGTCAGAAGCCCCGAAGATGCCGTCAGAATCCTTGATTGTGTGGAAAAAGCAGGATGACCGATGGGTGCAGGTCTCGATGCCAGGCGAAAACCGGCTCATGGCGGTATGGCGAGGGAGGCACTGGATAGTGGTCAAAAACTACTGGAAACCCTCGCTTCTGCGGTGGGATTTTCCTATCATACTCGGCAAGTTCAAAACAAGCCGCGAGGCCAAGAAATTCTGCGAGGAATATTATGCCGCTGAAAAAAGGATCGAGTCAGAAAACAATCTCCTCGAACATTCGGACGGAGATGAAAAAGGGATATCCGCAGAAGCAAGCGGTGGCCATTGCTCTGAACGTCGCGGGAAAGTCAAAGTCGAAAAAGCGTAAATGACTGTTTCGGTTACTCATCAGAAAGTTTCCGCAATTGCGGATGACCCGGCCTCTGTCGCGGCAGGAGAGGTAGTTCCATCGGACTGGAATGCAGCGCATGTTATTTCTGGAACTCTTGATGTCGCAAATGGAGGGACAGGGGTAACGACCTCAACCGGAACTGGTTCTGTCGTTCTTTCTTCTGGGCCAACTTTAGCGGCCGCAGTAGTTATTTCTGGCTCTTCTGACAATCCTGCTTTGACGATTACGCAAACTGGGGCCGGACCTGCGCTTTTGATTGAGGACGAAGCCAGCACTGACGCGACCCCGATTGTTGTTAACAACGCTGGGTCCGTAATTGTTGGATCCACTACTCAACCCGCCGTTGGTACCATCGGAAGTCACAAAATGACGGTGGCCGGTGATACCGGGGCTGCTTCGTCTTTTCTTTGCTACAGAACAGACGTAAGTTCCGGGCCATCCGCATTTACTTTCGGAAAAACGCGAGGCACTGATCCGCTCAATTCAGGAGATGCTATCGGAAGAATCGAGGCTGCTGGGCGAGACGCCACAACGGCAAGCGGAGGAGACGAGCGCACGCCCGCTGCGCGTATTACATTTGCTGTTGACGGGACCCCAGCCCTGGACAGTATGCCGGGTCGGATTAGCTTTGAAACTACGCCGTCAGGGTCGAATGCTCCTCTTGAACGGATGCGCATAGACAACGCAGGAAACGTTGGCATCGGGGCGAGCAGCGCTGTTACAGGGCAAAGTTTGACGGTAACAAAGAGCATCACTGGCGCGACCTCTGCAATGTCAATCAGGGCACGGGGTCAAATTCAAAGCGATGTGACTAGCGCTGTTTCGATGGTTGCGACGTTTCCATCAACTGCCGCTGCAACCTTCACACTTGCTAATCTTTATCACTTCATTGCCTCACAAAACACAATTGACGCTGCGTCAACTGTGACGAATCAATGGGGAATTGTTATTAGTAGCAACCTCACCGGAGCGACTAATAACTACGGAATCAATTCTGCGATAGCCAGTGCAACTAACCGTTGGAATCTATATATCTCAGGAACCGCACCTAATTATCTTGCTGGGAATACAGGAATTGGTGCCCTCGCAACGAATGACACGGTGCGCGTTGGCGGAACAATTACCGGGGCAACCACCCTTAATTCTGTCATTGTAGAAACGACTATTGGATCAGGAGTTACCGATAATTACAGAGGCTTCCTCAGCAGGCCGATTCCGCAGAATGCGACCTTTACGCTCAACAACCTTTATCACTTTTATTCAAATCCGCAAACAAAACCAGCAGCGGCCACAATTACGTCTCAGTATGGATTCCATGCGGAATCTACGCTAACAGAAGCAACAAATAATTTCGGATTTTACAGCAACATCGCATCAGCTGCAAATCGCTGGAATGTATACGCAAACGGAACCGCGCCAAATTACTTTGCGGGAAATATAGGATTAGGAACCACATCTTTTGGCACTAGCGCAACAAATACATTTTCAGTATTCACTGGCACCGCTCCGACAACAGGGCCTGCCGACACTGTGCAGTTCTATTCCACTGATTTAAGCGCTGGTAACACTATTCCGAGTTTTTACACAGAAGGCACCAATGTAGGAACAGGGACTCCAACCGCAAATAGAACCATTGCTGTTCGATTCAATGGGACAGTCTATTACCTTTTAGCGAGCACAACCGCATGATAAAACTAGAGCTTTCAGTTGAGGAAGTGAATGCAATTTTGCAAACTCTCGGGCAACTCCCGACAAGTTCAGGCGCTTGGCCTTTGGTGATGAAAATCAAAGAGCAGGCAGAAAGTCAGGTGAAAAATGATTAGTTTCACTTGGAAGGTCACGAAGTTCGAGGTTATCAACGAGGGCCCACTCAATGATGTGGCGGTCATCTCCTACTTTGAGTGCGATGGGGAAGAGAATGGGCTTAAGGGGAATGCTGGAAGCGACGTGCGTCTGCTTCCTCCTGACCCCAGCCATTTTACTCCTCTGGATGATATTACTGCTCAGCAGGCTGTCGACTGGACCCTTGCCGCGCTGGGCGACCGCGCAAAGGTTTACGAGGAAATGGTTACGCAGCAGATTGAAGGTCAGAAAGAACAGAAACCGAAAGCAGTCGAACTGCCCTGGATGAATGGCTAGCGGATTCCAGAAGAATGCCTTTCAAGACTCCGCCTTCCAGGTCGGAGCCGTTCCTGCTGTCGTTCGTGGCGGAGGAATCGGTCACAAGTATCCGAAACGGGTAACGGTCGACGGGCGGGTTTATGCAGTCAAAAGCAGAACGGAAGAGCTCGCCCTTCTCAGGCGACTTACCGAGAACGCCAACACCCAAGCCGCCATTGCCAAAGGGCTGGGAGACGAGGTTCTTGCCAGACGAATCATCAAGAAGGCCGAGCGCCTCGAAAAGAAACTGGATGACAGAGACGCAATTCTGCGTCGATTGTTGAGGGATGATGAAGAAATCCTACTTTTGCTGAGTGCCTGAAATGAACCTTCAACAGCTCATCAATACCCTTCTCGGAGCCGCCCCAGAGGTTGGCAAAGGCTTAGTGAGGGGCGCGACCGCAGATGTCGTCGGGGCTCCTGTCGATACACTCAACGCAGTCCGGCAAGGATTGCTCGCCCCAGCAGAAGCCGGAAACCCTTACGCCCGTCAGCTCGGAGGGCTTCTGGGGCCGGTGCAGCAGACGGGCACTAGTGATTATTTCGCACAGCAGATGGGATTGCCAGCAGGACAGGGCATGGCCTACGAAGCAGGCCGGATGCTATCTCCAAGCCCAGCTGATATCGTGTCTGCGTTTAGGCGGGCTCCGTCAATTCAAGAGCTCATTACCTACCACGGAACCCCGCATCAGTTCCCTGCGACAGAGGCCAACCCCTTGGGAGAGTTTGACGCCTCCAAGATTGGGACCGGAGAGGGGGCGCAGATGTATGGGCATGGCGTGTACTTGGCAGAAAGTCCAGACGTAGCAAATCAGTATCGTATAAATCTGTCATACGACCCTGAAAAGATGAGAATTGGGAACAGACAGATCAACGAGGTTTATGATTCTATTGAGAATGCGGCAGCAAAAATGCCGATTGAAAAAGCTAATTCGGAATATGAAAAGCTGGAACTTCTGGAAAACCTAATGATGAATAAAACAGTTTCTGAGGTATCTAGTCGGGCCTCTGAAATGTCACCGGCGACTCAAAAATGGTTTGAAAAAGAAGTAGCGCCAGCTTTCAAGACTTATGGGTCTTTCTACACCGCAGACCTCTCAGACGAAATTATCGACAAGATGCTGGACTGGGATAAGCCGCTGAGTGAGCAGCCGAAAACGGTGCAAGAGGTAATTAAGCGAATCGAAAGCGAATTTAGTATTCCGAACCAGCCGTACAAAAACCAAGAGGCAACTGGTTTTTGGTATGGCGCTTTAACTCAAGCAGTCGGAGGGCAACAAAATGCGTCAAAACTTCTTCAAGAATACGGAGTGCCTGGCATCAAATACCTTGACCAAGGAAGCCGTGACAAAGGCAAAGGAACCCGCAACTTTGTGGTTTTCCCCGGTGAAGAAAAGAAAGTCAAAATCCTAAAGAGGGAATGAACATGAAAGGTCTATACGCCAACATCCACGCCAAGCGTGAACGCATCGAAAAGGGCTCCGGGGAGAAGATGAGGAAGCCCGGAAGCAAGGGAGCCCCGACCGCCAAAGCCTTCAAGGCATCTGCCAAAAAGAAAAAGTAATGGCTGGCCTTCTTGATAAGGACATGATGCCCTGCAACAAGCCCCGCAGGACACCCAGTCACCCCAAGAAAAGCCATGTAGTGAAAGCCTGCTACGACGGAACGGAGAAAATCATCCGTTTTGGAGAACAAGGCGCCAAGACCGCAGGCAAGCCTAAGGCAGGGGAATCCGAAAAGATGAAACAGAAACGCAAGTCATTCAAGGCCAGACACGGCAAGAATATTGCAAAGGGAAAGAGCTCAGCAGCCTA
>OGVZ01000195.1_pt1 | contig 10251 bp, 10 predicted proteins | sample 1575881 | NCBI WGS metagenome assembly OGVZ01 (sample SAMN07581520, study PRJEB24739) | freshwater metagenome | place: Singapore | collected 2015-01
GTTTCCCAGTCACGATATATCCTCCTCAGCAATTAATAACTTGGGGTTTTGGCTCTGAGCTTTCTCTCTACAGGAATTATATTATTTATCCGGGTGTCCATACCCATGCGTTTTCAGGGGGACTTAGCTCAATTGGTAGAGCACCTGCTTTGCAAGCAGGGGGTTAGGGGTTCGATTCCCCTAGTCTCCACAATCAAGTCTCCACAATTTATTGTGAGACCGATAAAGAAAGGCTCCACATGACTGATACACCACCAATTTCACGCGCCACACTTCATACATCCATGGGTGACATTGTCATCGAACTATTTCCTAATCACGCACCAAAGACTGTAGCTAACTTTGTCGAACTTGCTGCTGGAATGCGCGAATGGGTTAACCCCAATACTGGCGAGAAAACAAATCAACCGTTGTATGACGGCACAGTTTTTCATCGCGTCATAAAAGGTTTCATGATTCAAGGTGGAGATCCACTCGGAACTGGAACTGGTGGGCCTGGTTATAGATTTGCAGATGAATTCCATCCAGAACTAACTTTTAGCAAACCTTATTTACTGGCGATGGCCAATGCTGGCCCTGGCACAAATGGTTCACAATTTTTTATCACAGTTGCTGAGACCGCCTGGTTAAATCGCAAACACACAATCTTTGGTGAAGTTAAAGATGAAGCCTCACAGAAAGTTGTGCAAGCGATATCTGAAGTAAAGACTGGTGGCGCAGATCGACCAGTTCAAGCTGTGAAGATAACTTCAGTTTCACTATCCTAAATTAATGCGCCGTACCCTTACTGGCTCCTTAGTTGCTCTTATTGCAGTTTCATACCTTCTACAAATCACTATCGCTGGTTACGAAGATAGGTTATTACTCAATCGTTTTTATGTTGATAGTGGTGAGTATTACCGCCTCATTACCGTTGCTTTATTACATGGCGGCTTATGGCATTTAGCTTTTAATCTCTACGCACTCCACGCCCTAGGAACCCCTGTTGAGGCTTACTTTGGAAGGCGTAAATACATGGTAATACTTCTGGTTTCCTTGCTATCTGGCTCAACTCTCTCTGTTCTCTTTAATCCTGCTTATGTTTACTCAATCGGCGCTTCTGGAATGATCTTTGGACTCTTTGGTTCGTTAGCGTTGATAGGTCAACGAGTTGGAATTGAATGGCGCTCGATTCTGGTAATCGTAGGAATTAACTTCGCGATTGGATTTGTATTAGGCGGTGTGGATTGGAGAGGTCACTTAGGTGGTTTGATTGGTGGCACTCTGGTTACCACCGTTCTTAACCGATCGAAGTAGCGCTTGAGCGACATCGATAACTTCAACATCTGATTCGCGCCCTTTAACTCCATCACTGACCATAACTCTGCAGAACGGACATCCGACTGCAACTTCTTCGGCGCCGGTAGCAATTGCTTCATCAACGCGGTTCATATTGATACGTGTTCCCAGTTTTTCTTCCATCCACATGCGACCGCCACCGGCGCCGCAACAGAATGAGCGCTCTTTATTGCGGGGCATTTCAACTAAATCAACGCCGGTAGATTCAAGAAGTTCACGCGGTGGTTCATAAATTTGGTTGTGACGACCCAAATAACAAGGATCGTGATACGTCAACTTCTTTGATGAAGGCGCAACCGGCTTCAAACGCCCTTCTTTAACCAAGGTATTGAGTAATTGGGTGTGGTGGACCATCTCTAATTCAAAACCTTGTTGCTTATAGTCGCGACCAATTGTGGTGAAGCAATGAGGACAGGTAACAACGACTTTCTTTTTGCCTTTGTAATTTACATACACTTCTTTAAAGGTTTCAACGTTCTCACGAGAGAGAATCTGGTAGAGAAATTCATTACCGGCGCGACGTGCGGGATCTCCCGTACATGTTTCGCGCGCACCAAGGACGCCGAATTTCACACCTGACATATAAAGCAATTCCGCGACAGCTTTAGTGGTTTTCTTAGCTCGCTCTTCATATGCGCCAGCACATCCAACCCAGAAGAGATACTCAACTTCATCGGGTAGCGCACCTTCGATTACTTCAACAGGGAAATCACATTCTGAAATCCAGGCGTTGCGATCCATGCGGTTAGCGCCCCACGGATTTCCGGCTTTCTCGAGATTTCTAAATGTTCCACCGAGTTCAGTTGGGAATTCAGATTCCACCAGAACTTGGAAGCGACGCATGTTGACGATGTGGTCGATATGTTCGATATCAACGGGGCACTCGTTGACGCACGCACCACATGTTGTGCAGGACCACAACACATCAGGAGAGATTGTCTCGCCCACAATTGGTTTGTCGGATGGAAGGTTGGCAAGAGCGTGATCACGCATCGCCATTACTAGCAATTTTGGAGAGAGTGGCTTCTCGGTATGCCATGCAGGGCATTGTGATTGGCAACGACCGCACTCTGTGCAGCTCGCCATATCAAGCAAGCCTTTCCAGGAGATATCGGCGGCTTTTCCAATACCAAAGACATCATCTTCTTTAGGATCCTCAAAATCAATGGGTTTTCCATGAGAGAGCATCTCGGGTAGCGCACCAAGAGTCGGGGTGGCAGAGACATTACGCTTAAAAAAGATATTGAATGGCGCTAAGAATCGATGCCATGCAACGCCCATAGTGAGGTTTGCGGCAATAACAATAAACCAAGTCATCGAGATGATGATCTTCAAAGCTGCAACAATAACAATCCACTGTTCTAGCGTCGCAACATCAAGATTCTTAAATGCATTAACAGCGGGGCTAGATAAAGCAAATTCCAAGGGCTTTGCTTTATCACCAAGTAGCGCTCCTTCAAGTCCACGAAGTGCGATTACACAGAAGACAATTGCAAGAATTGTTGCTTCGACAAAATATGCTTTCCATGAACCCGAACCAAAGAAACGTGAAGTACGACCTTTGTTGGTAAATCTCGTTACTTGACGAATAGCAATCAGCGCAACAATAGAAATCCCAGTTAGCCAAGTTATTAACTCAACAAAGAAGTTGTAAGGAACCCAATGTCCAATGATTGGTAGCACAAAATGTGGATCGAAGATTTGACCATACGCTGTTACTAAGGTTCCAAAAAGCGAAACGAAACCAATCATCACAAACCAGTGTGCAATTCCAGATCCAGTGAAGTTCAACATCTTTGCGTGAGTGAGAACTTCACGAACCATGAGCGTGAAGCGACGAGCTTTATTGTTGCTACGAGTTGGGTCGGGTTGGCCAGCTTTAATGCGGCGATACAACTCAAGGCTCCGGATCGAAATCGCGACGATGGCGACAACAGTGATGAGGTAAGCCAGAACCCCGAGCGCGCCTTCGATCATGCGCCCAAGGGTAGGCGTGGACGGTCGAGTTCCTGCGGAAGGGGTCTATTCACAGGGGTGGATAACCCTGTGGAGAATTACATGGATGTAATTAATAAAGAGGTATGAGCGGGTTTAGCGCCAGCGGGTCGCCAGCGAGAAACCGACGCCGATAAAGGCGAAGCCCACGACCATGTTCCAAGCACCGATATTTGGGATCGGGTACTGGGTTTGAGAGACATAGAAAATAACGATCCAGAAGAGGCCGATAAGGAATGCGCCAATCATCGTCGGAGCGAGCCAGCGAGGGCTTTCGAGCTCGAGAGGATTTGTCTCCGCCACAACCTGGGTGGGACGGTTATCTTTCTTCTTCTTGCGGATTCGCGATTTAGGCATGGTGGCAGATTACACGAAAGGATAGGTAGATGGGCAAACGGATACTCGTCGTCGATAACTACGACTCCTTTGTCTTCAACCTCGTCCAATATCTCCAACAACTCGGCGCCGAGTGCACTGTGGTTCGCAATGATGAGGTCGGCGCAGATGCTGCCGATAACTATGACGGGGTTTTGATTTCGCCCGGCCCTGGAACACCCGAAGCTGCAGGCGTTTCTATTGCAATGATCAAACACTGCGCTGAAATCAAAAAACCACTTCTTGGTGTTTGTTTAGGACACCAAGCAATTGGTGTTGCATATGGCGCAACAGTAAGTCGCGCCCCAGAACTCTTACATGGCAAGACATCTGTTGTTTCCCATAACAACTCTGGAGTTCTTAATGAGATTCCAACGCCATTTACTGCAACGCGCTATCACTCACTCGCAATTGAAGAGAAAACACTTCCTCAAGAAATTGAAGTAACGGGACGTAGCGAAAGTGGAGTTGTGATGTCGATTCGCCACACATCGCTTCCTATTCACGGCGTGCAATTTCATCCCGAATCAGTACTCACAGAACATGGCTACCAAATGTTGGGGAATTGGTTAGTGGAGTGTGGGGATAAAGATGGCAGAAAGAAATCCGAAGGACTCTCTCCGGTGATGAGCCGTTAGTTCGGCGCTTTATTAATCGTAATCGTTACGGGAGATCCAATAATTTTGATCTCGCCAGCGCTGGGAGCTTGGGCGAGAACAATTCCCAGTGGTTGATTAGCGTCATACACCTCAACAACTTTCACAAAGAAACCACCTTGAGTTAACAAGGTCCTTGCTTCAATCTCGGTAACGCCGACTAATGAAGGAACTTGGACATTTCCACTAGCAATTTCGAGCACAACTCCAGATCCGGCTTCGATAGTGGTGCCAGGCTCTGGAATAACTTTCAAAACAATTCCAGGTTCCTGTTCGGAATCAACCGCAACAGTTCGGCTCACACGAAGTCCTGCAGCAACAAGTGCAGTACGTACTTCTTCTAGTGGTTTACCGATTAATCCAACTGGAACTGTTGTATCGCCTGGACCATCAGAGAGAGTGAGCGTTACCGCTGATCCTTGAGAGACACGAGTTGTGGCGAGTGGTAATTGATTCGAAACTCGATCGCGCGGAATGCGGGGATCGGGTGCGCGTTGGATAGTGATGGTAAATCCTTCTAGTTGCGCACGCGCTTCAGTTTCAGTCAAGCCAACAACATTAGGTAGCGTCTGCATGGTCGTGGATGTAGGGCTGAAAACTACGTAACTTCCGCCGCCGACAAGAAGAACAAGAGCAAGTGCAAGCGCAGCGATTCGATTACGACGATTAATCGGTTTCTTTTGGCGTGGGATTTGGGTGGTGATGCCTTCACCTTTTGATAACTTCTTTAAATCTTTCAACATTGCGTTAGCGCTCTGGTAGCGATCACTCGGATCCTTTGCCAAGGCAACACTAAAGAAATTATTAAGCGCTGGATCTAGCGAAGGCTCAATTTCAGTAACTGGAGTGAGTGGCGCAGATACATGTTGGTAAGCAATAGCAACAGGGGTATCTCCAGAAAACGGAGGCTTACCAGAAACTAATTCATAGAAGAGACATCCAACAGAATACAAATCACTGCGAGCATCGGCCTGGGTTCCTGTGGCTTGTTCAGGTGAGAGATATTGCGCAGTTCCAACGATGTTCCATGTGCTGGTCATGGTTGCGCCACCATCGGCAAGAGCGCGTGCGATTCCGAAATCCATCACTTTAATATCGCCAGAATCAGTAATCATGATATTTCCAGGCTTTATATCGCGATGAACGATTCCGCTCTTATGGGAGTACTGCAGCGCAATCAAAATTCCTTCAACGATTTCAACCGCTCTTTGGAGCGGAAAACGCTCGCCTTTATGCATAATGTCACGGAGAGTTTGGCCCTCTACATATTCCATGACGATGTACGGCATTGCACCGCTTGGCGTATCTTCTTTTCCAGAGTCATAAACCGAGACAATTCCGGGATGATTGAGCGCGGCAACAGCAAGTGCTTCTTTATTAAATCGCGTTACAAAAGATGGATCACGAGCTAAATCGCTTCTTAAAATCTTTACCGCAACTTCACGATGCAACCTTTGATCTTCCGCGACATAAACATCTGCCATGCCGCCAGTTCCGATCATCGCGCCTAGTTGGTAGCGATCGCCGAGAATTCTTTTCATGATGCAGCTCCAAAAGAAGTGGGAGCGATTGAGAGAGAAGACTCTCCAACTTCAGTTGCAATCACCGTGACATTATCGGGCGCACCATTCTTATATGTAAGGTCAACCAGAGTATTCACAGCGCTTTGTAAGTCTTCCTGTAGCGCTTGTGCAATCTTTCCTTCATCGACTACAGCAGTAAGGCCATCGCTGCACACCAGATACTTGTCGCCCTTAACAGCAGGATAGGCAACCAAAATCGGGGTGAGATTTTCTTTGCCCATGATTGCTTGAGTTAAAAAGGATCGTTGTGGGTGATCAGCAATCTCATCCAAAGTAAGTCGGCCTTGATCAACTAACTCTTGAACGACGGTGTGATCGTGACTGATCTGCTCAATCTTCTTTCCGCGTATGCGGTAAGCGCGGGAATCTCCAACATGAAGCAGCAAAACATAATTATTAAAAAGCGAGATAGATGTAAGCGTTGTACCCATCCCAACTAATTCAGGACGTTGGGCGCCTATCTCAGCGATAGCGCTATCCATCGTTGTTATTGAAGATCGCAATAAATCTTCACGAGATTCATTATCGAGTTCTAGGTTCGAGAGGATCGGATTTAATTCTGCAAGCTTTGTGATGACAGTTCGTGAAGCAATCTCACCACCGATATATCCACCCATTCCATCAGCAACGGCAAGAATGTTGGGAGAGACAAAACCAGAATCTTCATTTCCTTCGCGCTGTAACCCCACTTCTGATCGCCATGCGATATTCGAGAAGTGAAGATTTGTCGCCATAATTAACGAAGCCTAACGGGCAGAGCGCTGCTTAATAAAGTGCGCGCTTCTCTATCAGGGCGCCGAGTATCCTTACGCAGTGACGAGATACGCATACCTAGGTCCCGCAGGCACATTTACTGAGGCCGCGCTACGAACTATCTCGCAATCCGGTGATGAATTACTGCCTTACTCGAACGTTACCGCTGCTTTAGATGCGGTACGCCATGGCAAGGCAGATCGCGCACTTGTCCCAATCGAAAATTCTGTGGAAGGTGTTGTAGCTCGAACTCTTGATGAGTTAGCAATTGGTGAGCCGCTCGTTATTTATGGCGAAGTAACACTTCCCGTCTCTTTTGCTTTGCTAGTAAGTAAAGGTAATGAGAAAAATCCAATTAAGAAGATTGCTACCCATCCACACGCCGAAGCGCAATGCCGAACATTTATCGCTAAGAATTATCCAGATGCCGAAATCATCATCACATCATCAACTGCAGCTGCTGCACAGTCTCTGACAAAAAATGAATTTGATGCAGCAATCGCAGCGCCTATTGCAGCCGAGACATATGGACTATCAACCGTTGCCACAAATATCGGCGATAACGATGGTGCCGTTACACGATTTGTTTTAGTTGGAAAACCTGGAACAGTTCCATCAGCAACCGGACATGATCGAACTTCACTTGCTGCGTTTATTGGCGCAGACCATGCCGGCGCTCTTCTTGAAGTTCTCACAGAATTTTCAGTCCGCGGCGTAAATCTAACTTTTATCCAATCACGACCTACCGGACGCGAACTCGGTCACTACCACTTCATCATTGATGCCGAAGGTCATATCAACGAAGAGCGTGTAGGAGATGCGCTAATGGGACTTCGCCGCATCTGTGAAGATGTGAGATATCTAGGTTCATATCCCAGAGCCGATAAAGTTGCTCCCACCACAACACCAGCGACTGCAGATGCTTCATTTAAAGAGGCAGATTCTTGGCTTGCTGATGTCCGCGCTGGAAAGAAGATCTAAATGATTGATGTGAAAGTACTACGGGATAACCCTGATGTAGTACGCGCCTCCCAGAAAGCTCGCGGCGAAGATGTCTCACTCGTCGACAAAGCGCTTGCAGCTGATGAAATTCGTCGCGCTGCAATTGTGGAATTTGAAGCGTTGCGCGCTGAACAGAACACACTCTCTAAATCAGTAGGCGCTGCTAAAGGCGATGAGAAAGCTGCGCTCCTTGAAAAAGCAAAGAATTTATCGGCTGCAGTAAAAGAAGCTGAAGCGAAGAAAAATTCCACAGAAAGCGACTTCAAAAAGGTTGCTATGGAGATCTCGAATCTCGTTGATACTGCTGCTCCTATTGGTGGTGAGGCAGATTTCAAAGTTATTGAAGAGGTTGGAACTCCACGTAAGTTTGATTTCGAACCAAAAGATCATGTTGAAATAGGCAAGATATTAGGAGCGATTGATACGGAGCGCGGCGCAAAAGTTTCTGGGGCTCGCTTCTATTACCTCACCGGCGTGGGAGCTCTTCTCGAACTCGCCTTAGTTAATTACGCGATTGCATCTGCAACCAAAGCAGGATTTATCCCAGTCATTCCTCCTGTACTTGTGAAGCCAGCAGCTATGGAAGGAACTGGATTTCTCGGACAAGCTGCCGAAAACGTCTTTCATCTCAAAGAGGATGATTTCTATTTAGTCGGCACGAGTGAAGTCCCGCTTGCTGCGTATCACATGGATGAAATCTTGGATGCGAAATCTCTACCACTTCGTTACGCAGGATATTCACCATGTTTCCGTCGTGAAGCAGGTTCGTACGGAAAAGATACTCGCGGGATTATTCGCGTTCACCAATTTGAGAAAGTCGAGATGTTCTCATTCTGTGCGCCAGAACAAGCAGCAGAAGAACATAAGCGTCTATTGCAATGGGAGAAAGATTTCCTCAACGCGATGGAGATTCCTTATCGCGTTATTGATGTCGCTACAGGAGATCTGGGCTCAAGTGCAAACCGCAAATTTGATTGCGAAGCGTGGATTCCTACCCAGAACGCTTATCGCGAAGTCACCAGCACCTCTAATTGCAGCGAGTTTCAAGCGCGCCGCTTAAACATTCGTACTCGTGGCGATAATGGAACATCACCTGTTGCAACACTGAATGGAACCTTGGTCGCAATCCCGCGCATGATCGTTTCTATCCTTGAGAATCACCAACAAGCAGATGGTTCCGTTACAGTTCCACAAGCGCTCCAACCTTATTTAGGCACTAACCGTTTTCTTCCGGTGGGTTAATTGAGCGATTTACTTAAACGCCCAAAATTAATTGCAACTGATTTAGATGGCACCATCGTTCCGCACTACGGGAAAATTTCGGATCGAACCCGAGAAGCATTTACTGCAGCGCACAATCTTGGAATCGAAATCTTCTATGTCACAGGTCGGCCACCACGCTGGATGCCCGAAATTGCTGAAACATTTCCTTTTGGGCAATCAATTCTGGGTAACGGCGCGCTGCTCTATGACATTCACAAACAAAAAGTTCTAGAAGAGTGGTTGATGTCGGTGGATCATCAGATTGAGACTGTAAACCGACTTCGGATGGCGATACCCACTATTTCTTTTGCGGTTGAATCCCACAATTACTTTCATCGCGAAAAAGCCTATGTGCCGCGTTGGGATGTGGGGCTCGACAATATTGGTGTACATGACATCACCGAGATTATGGAAGGCCCCGCGCTTAAAATCTTGGCGCGCTGCTCAGATCAAGAATTAACCTCGGATGAAATGTTGGCAATTGCCCTGAAAGAACTAGAGGGGGTTGCAACTGTTACCCATTCAAATTCCCATGATTCACTTTTAGAGATTAACGCGCTCGGTATTTCTAAAGGTTCAACGCTGGCCAAGATTGCTGAGCGACGCGGAATTACTGCCGACCAAACCGTTGCTTTTGGCGATAACCCAAATGACTTTACGATGTTGGCGTGGGCTGGGCGTTCATGGGCGATGGCAGATGGACATCCTGAGGGACCAAAACATGCAAAGTTTGTCGCAGATCCACACCAAGAAGATGGTGTGGCAAAAGAGATAGAGAAGTTATTGGAGTTACCAGCATGACAACCGGAACAGCAATCCCGTTATGGCTTGATCTATTAACGGTAGGAATTGGAAGTCTCCAAGGAGCGCTCTTTGCAATCTTCTATAAGAGATTCGATCTTGTAGGAGTAATCGCAGTTGCAATCTTGGCTGGCTTAGGTGGCGGAATTTTGCGCGATGTTTTACTTGCTGTTGGTCGCCCAGCTGCAATGCAAGACCGTTACATCATCACTGCAATCGCAGCTGTCGTTACTGCGCTCATTATTGGACGATGGTTTAAATCCGCGGTCAACAGCGTTGTCTTTCTTGACTCAGCAGCGATGGCGCTCTTTGCTGTAGCTGGAACGTATAAAGCGACAGTCAATCTAACTTCAGATCTGGTTGCAATTTTGTTGGGAGTTATTACTGCCGTTGGCGGTGGCGTACTTCGCGATGTGGTCTGCAGAATCACTCCACAAATTTTTACTGGCGGTCCTTTATATGCGACAGCTTCTGCAATCGGAGCA
>OGVZ01000196.1_pt1 | contig 10225 bp, 18 predicted proteins | sample 1575881 | NCBI WGS metagenome assembly OGVZ01 (sample SAMN07581520, study PRJEB24739) | freshwater metagenome | place: Singapore | collected 2015-01
GATCAAAGGGAGTTTCGTTAAGCCACAAGGCCACCGTGCGGATCGCAGCGCGGGCTTCTTCCTCCCAGTTGATGGGTTCATCGTCTCGACCGATAGCGCGGGCTACCTGATCCACCAGCGAATTACCAACTTGGTTTGAAGTAGAAGTTGGCGTCATGCCAACCCTAAAATCGGGCGTCAGTAATGCTTTTAACTCTGCCTGCTGCTTTGCAGTAAGTTTCAGAGGTTTGCTGATCTGGTGGACTTTTGATGCTTGGCGTTCAGCAGCTTCTAACGATTCAACCCGGCTAAATAAAGCCACAATGTTTGAATTCGTTTCGACAATATGTTTGTGAACTGCATCTTCTAGCGTCTTGACTCTGGCACGGAGTTCAAGGATGCAGGTTTGAGGAGCGTAGCCGTATTCATCAGACCAATGCGCTATTTCGGCCCATTGCTTGGGCGTTGCTGTGTAATCAGTCATCGAGTTGCTCCAGGGCGCGGCGGGGGAGAGGTCAGTCATGGGGAGGTGCCATAACAACGTGAACATCGCGGCCAATGCCGCATGAGCCCCACAGCACGAGATCAAGCTGAACGTTTGCTGCAATCGGCACGTCAACTTGGTGAATGGTTGATGGATCGGAATTGATCCACCAGAATTGACCGATGCGGCCTTGGTTGCTGTCGATGCTGATCATTCGGGCAGGGCCTCCAGTGCGCGGCGGATGAGTTTTTCTTCAGCTGTTGGTCCGACCATCTCATCCTCGATTTTGTTTAAGGCGGCAAGCGCCTGCTCCTTCAAGCTCGGCGGCTTGGGACGCATCACCTGTCTCAACGCACCTCCAGACGGTGTGATTGTCAGGTTGTGGCTGAATAGAGCATTCGTATCAAGCCACTTTGCATCTTGATCCAACTGCTGGTCTGCTCCCCAGCGGGCGGCTTGGGTGGCGATGTCTAGCAGTTTTTCTCTTGAGAGAGTGACCATAACCATTTTTCGTCGCCCGTCGGTGTACTCAGGCAGGTCACGCCACTGCTGCACCAGCTCCGGCGGCGGAGTAATCGGGTGTTTTTGAGTCATTGTTGAACCTCGTAGTGTGTAGAACTAAAGTTCACGTTAGAAAACTTACTGTGCAATCTCCGAGATTTCGCGGGCGATAGAGTCTTGATTGTTCTGAAGCTGTTGAGTCAGTTTAACCCCCCTCATGCGCTCGGATGCGCTCATCTTGATACGGTCGCTTGTTAGTAGCTCATCTACTTTGCTTTTGATTGTGTTGATGTCCTTGTGATACTTACGTAGCATCGCTACATATTCGTTTAATCCTTCCAAATTATTTGCACGGCTGCGGTGCACAGTGGATTGGAACTCAGCCATTACGCTGGCGCCTGCTCGTTTTGCATCGGCAAATAGTTTTGCCGCCGTGGGAATCTCCTGCTCCAGCACCTCGCAAATAACCTGCTGATCGTCTGCGTTGGTGTAAACGATGTGCACGATGCTGTTGTGCATGTGCTCCGGGTGCAAAGTGTCGTCGCCCTGCACCACTGCCCAGGCGCGGAGGAATTTAAGGATCTGTACGCGACGACGGTCGCTGATCAAAATACCCCGCTGAGCCAACAGTTCCCATACACTGTTGAACTTATCTAGGAATTCGCCGGAGATTTTTACCTTTGATGCTTCGTCTTGAAGAGCGCTGAGATCCTTCAGTGTGATGTGCTCACCCACATCCGGACGCTGCTTGATACCCAGCGCCCACTGATCCAGGATGCGCTTTGAAGTGGGTTTCTTGAGCGTATGCACCGTCGGGCGGAACAGGAAGCGGTCACTGAACGCCTGGAGTGACTCCTCTTCGGGCCAGCTGTTCGTGGCGGCGACGATGCTCTGCAGAGGAGTGATGATAGTGCTTTTGCCGTTGTTGAATGTCCGTTCGTTCAACAAGGTGAGCAGAGAGTTGAGGATGGCCGAGGAGCCACGGAACAGCTCATCGAGAAAGCCGACGTGTGCCGAAGGGAGATACCCGTCGACGTCGCGCTGATACTCATCCTGCAGCAGCTTAGTTACGGCTACAGGCCCGAAAACTTCCGATGGATCGGTAGTCGGTGTCAGTAGATAACCAAAGTAGTTAACGCCAGTGATACCCTTACAGATGTTCCGAACGAGATCTGATTTACCTGTACCGGGGGCACCCAACAGGAAGGCGTTTTGCTTAGCCAGGAGGCAGCTAAGCAGCCCGTCGATAACGTCAGTTCGTTCGAGCGTGGCAGCGTTAAGGGCACCACGGAAGTTCTGAAGCTTGGCGAAAAGAGTGTTGTTCATTTGATTGGTTTTGGGAATTGAACCTGAACGGGGCAGATGATTACGTCTTTAGTTAGTTGAGAAGCTGCTCGGCGAACACGTTCGCCTGCCACATCCAAATCTACGAAAGAGATTGCTTCGAAAGGATCCGTTGTAGAAGAACCGTCAGCTGTTAAATAACCTTGAGCTGTTTTGATTAAGTAAAGAGTGCGTGTCATTAAAAATCACAGACGATTGAATCTGGATCTGGTTGATGGATGTCTGTAATGAGCTCATCGAGATTTTCGTTTGCTGCCGAGATAAGTTCTTTACGTCGTTCGATAAGACGGCGAAGATTCTTAGCTCGCTGCTCGTAGACGTCGATTTCTACGTTTGCTTCGGAGACAAGAAGATTCAAGTGCGAGCTGTTCTCGGCCCCCTTGATGCGCTCACAAAGTGTTTTGTACTTAGATGACAACGCTAAGGATTGCTTTAGCTTCTCCAGTCCCTTAGATTCATCCCTGCTGTTGCAGATAGATTCCAGCTCCTCCCGGATAGCTGTTTGAATAACTTGAAACTCCTGCTGTGCTTGCCGGTACGTTGACTTATCCGGCGAAGTAAGAAGCTTCCCGCATTCCAGCAGCCGCGCGGCCAATACCGACAGCTGATCGAATCCCGGAACGGAGTCGCTGATTAGCTTGAGTTTGTTAGCTGTGATCTCCCAGCTGCCACGCTTCTTATCAGAGCCCGTTTGTTGTTTGCCTATCTTTGTGATGGTGCGGGCGTCCAGATCGTCGAGAAGTTCAGCACTAATAGTTAGTGCTCTATCGGCTGCAGAAGCTTTTGCTGCCTCAAGAACCTGAGTCGTATTGATGTTGTTCTCATATGCAAGCAACGATTTAATGTCGCCGGCGATTGGTTCGTCCGCTACCTCCAGCATTACAGGAAGAGGACCTACGACAGAAACACGAATCGGCGCGTGATAAGCCGCTTTCGTAGGGAATACTTTCATATATGCCTGGAAGGCAAGGTCGTACTCCTGTTCATCTTCGAACAGAGGACGTAAGATGTTTTCTGCTGTTTCCTGCCATGCTGCGTATTCTTGATCCCATAAATCACGCAGTTCTTCGTTTGCTTTCTCGGCGGAATATTTAATGTCCTTTATGTACTCGTGTGCTTTATAGAAGTAAGCTTCAGTTACAAAGTGTGAGTCTCCGAAGTGAATTGTGCACTCGTCGTACAGTTCACGCTGTAAGGCTCGAAGTTCGTCCAGTTTGCTCTTAAGAGCGTTGGACAAAGAGGGGCGGATCGAAACAGTATTCTTCTCCCGCAGAGTCTTGATTGTCTGATCCGGGAGCTTCAGGTCATCGAAGGCAATCTGTACGCTCTGACGAACTGTGCCAGAGATAGAGCAGGCGAGAAAATAGTGATTCATTGTTTGATCTCTTCGTGGTTGGAGTCTGTGTGCTGGTGGTGAGAGGTAAAGGTCGGTTCGGTGCCAAAAGCACCTAGAAAAGCAAAAGCCATCCCAAGCGAAGCGATCAGGAAAGCCGCTGCGTTAGTTACTTTGGAGCTCATTTGAGGCGGGTGAAAGCGAGAGAAATTTTGTCGGTGACTTGATCACACTCCCCTGTCTGAACAAGAAGTTCAGCCTGTTGCTTGAGCTTTAGCTTGGCAACTTTTAGCTGCTGTTCGAGCTCAGCGACTTTGTCGGCAAGCTTTTGCAGTTTGTCGTGCGGCGTGGGTTTGCGGGAGATACGCACAACGATGTTTGTCCTGTACTGAGGGAATTTGAATTTGCTCTCAGCCCCACTGAACAGACCGAGATCGAAACCCTCGCTGTCCGCTTGCGTCACGTCCGCCAGCAAGTTGTCACGGGCGGCCTCGAACGGAGTCCCGAAAGCCTCGTTTACCTGAGTCAGAGCCACGTCACAGTCGCTCCAGGCGTTTGCTGCCGTGTCTGCGAGCTTGAGAATCGACGGTAGTTTGATGGTCATTTGATTAGGAAAGGAAAAGGTGCACCACGTTAAGGGCCGGTGCCGCCCGTCAATCATAGCGCTTCAGGCGGATCCTGTAAATAGGTGCGCTTCATTTGGTTGGGTAAACGCAGACGTTGTTCCAGTTACCGATGTGATGCTCGCGCATGGCGACTTCTTTAGCTTGGTCTCGTGTGTAGGCTTCTACTGCACATAGAAACTTCCAGGCTCCTGTTTTCCGACTGAACACATCGAAGCTCTGAAGTTCTTTGAGGGTCTGCATGGCTTAGCTAAAACCGTAGCTACGGTAGCATAAAGCACACAATACTTTATGTCTGTTAGTTACCTTCTATCGTCTGGTATGTTTTGATCGCTTATAAATAAACATTTTCTGAAAGCTCTCAACTTAACGTGTTTTGCTACCCAAGTCGTTTAGTTAGCTAGAGCTAGTTGCCTCGTAGAAAATGCAGTCGATAGCTTCTGGCGTGTTGTATTCCGGGAAGTCGTAGCCACAGCCCGTTCGTGTCTTGTGAACGCACGCATCGCAGCTTGCGTGTTCTTTAGATGCTTTGGATTTCTTAAAGAGTTTGAACAAATTCTGTACCTGAGAAAGCATTGTTTTCGCTTGGCTGTAGAACACGTCATCTACTTCGTAAGTCGTAGCCCTGTGGCTACAAGCGCGACATTCTTTTCGTCGTCTTGTATGCCCCTCTTTCGTTCGTCTTGATTCAATCGTTACTTGTTCTTTCTGATTACATGCTGGGCAGACTCCTAGTAATTTTGGATTGATGAAGGCGGGTTCAGTCATTGTGTGTGAATAATAGGGGCCATGGGAATCGAACCCATCTTATGCGTGTTATGAGCACGCGGCATTCAACCAGAGTGCTAGACCCCCGAGAATCAGTAATTGTAGGAGACTTTAACGTCTACTACATCACACGGTAACACTCCGTAAGGTCTAGCGTCATGATGCTTGCTAAAGTAAGGAGATTGTCCAACCGATAAAATCGTTCCCCCTTCGATGAAGTTAGTTACGAATTTACTGAAAGCTTTTCTATCTAAGGGCTTGTCCTCGAAAATACTTAGGTCGTCTTTTATCAAAGCGTTTATCCAGTGTGCTGGCACTTGATAAAAGATATGCTCGTTTGTTGTCATTGATAAAAGTAAGCACGCCGCTCAGACTAGCCGAGCGGCTTAGACGTGCGCAACTTATTTCGATCTAAACAGCATGATCACGAGGCCCAAGATCATAAACACAGGGGCTCTCAAAGCAAACCCCAAACCAAATAGAAAGCTTCCAGCAATAATGGAGATCATGGTTGTCATTGGTTGAACACGGGGTGATCCAGATTAGGTCTAACAGACCACATCTCGTAAGCCCTATCGATGTAAATAATATCTCGCTTTTCTAAAGAACTTGCGATTCTGCGAGAAGCCGCGTCGTCGTGGATGCAGAAAGCGTGCGAAATGGCTGGACCATACAAGTTTATATACTTGCGCATGAAGGAGATCATCTGTTTCTGTAAGTAACCGAGAGGTGCTTTAGTCATTGGATTTGATCGAAAGGCGGGCACGAAGTTGTTTTGCAGCTCTGACGAGTGCACTATTACCGTAGCTGGGGCCATACATCACATCGATATAGTTGCACAGTTCTGCAGCAGCTACGATGTGTTCTTGCTCCCAATCCAACTCAGGACTTTCCTCAAGCTGATACTCTACGAGTTGTTGTAAGAGTGCAGGAGGCATTAAATCCAGCAAAGCTTCTGAAGAGCTCTGTAGGGAGAAGTGAGAGGAGACTATCATCAGGTGTGAGAAGAACGAGTGAAAGGTAGTTTCTGCTTAATAACTAATACGCACCCTCCTTGTGTCATCGAGCGGTATGCCTAACCGATAGGCAGCGCCGGCGGATAGATCAATCGAGTTGCAATCGCAACGATCCGTTATGGGGACCGTCAGAGATCTGCTTCCGTGAGTAACTCTGACTCTTGTGCCGCAGGGCAACCATGGATGCGCCGCAGATACTCCCCAGTGTTGATACGTCTGCCCACAATATGTGGTGCGATTGTGATACCAATCGTGATAAACGGTTGCATTTACTGTTCGAGCTTGCATCGGAGACAACACAATAAAGGGAAGCAAAACAAAAAGACGTTTCATGATTGTTGTGATTGTGAAGTTAAATTGTGCGGCGGCCCCGCGAAGCGGGATGAACGCTAACTCTCTAGCCAAGCTTTACAGGGCTTCTTCGCTATGTAGTAACGGGCCGTGGGATCAGCTAAGCCATACTCACGAGCCACACGATAAGCTTCCTTTGAGTCTGTGATCTCGTCGATTGTTTCTACCGTGTTGGTGTCGTCTCGCCGTTGAATGTAGTAAGGCATTGTTAGACTTAGGCAAAGGTTCAGGTTGAAGTGGAACAGTTAGCCGCTCAGTTTCTCAGTAAGTACATCGACGAAAACATCGGTCCGCTTGGTTTAATCGGGCGGATGCCTTTAGGTGTCGCCGGCTCACTTGCTGGTGTGTCAGGTATTGGACCCGGTGGAGAATCCGCACCCGGCATCAATAAACCAGAGCTACTAGGCGGATTGGCAGGGTTAGGTATCAGCTCCCTGTTTGGTTAGGCTCTAACGAACACGTGGCGTGAGTACTTCTCGATCAGCCACTCGGTCTCTTCGATTGCATATCCATACCACTTCTTGTCCTTCTGATATACACCAGCGCCACACAAGTTACGCAGCAAAGCATTGAGCCTACTCTTGGTTGTAGGTGTCTGCCAGCCGCAATCGGATACGGTAACTGTGTCGGGTGTAACTACTGCGATTGGGTGACCGTATAGATAAATAGTTACGCGGTCGATTGGTTTCTTCACGTGGGCAAATACTGTTGCCGCTACCTCTGTGTTGCCACACTTCCAGTTGCGGCGTGCATGGATCGCTTCCAACATTTGCTGTTCGATCTTACGCATGATGCTAGTCCTGTTGTGTTTGGTTAGTTAAATGTCAGAGAGATTCGTGCACTGAAAGGATTGCTTCAAGTGCAGGGATGATCTCGTCTTCAATGCGGGCGAGTACATCGAAAGGTAGTACTTCATCGCGCAGGATCTGTTTGTACCTGGCGAGCGCGTGGTAGGACAGAGAGTGACTGTCCAGTTTGTACAGATCGTAAGGAAAGTGATTCACTGTGATTAAGGTGAGAGGTTAGGTACTGTGTGAGGGTGCCCCGCGTAGCGGGACAGGTTCAAGCATCAGGCCATTCGTATCCGTCGGGAACCTCCCACAGATCGCCATCCTGATGCAGCCGCCATGTTACACCATCGCTAACTATGCTGGCGTTGTCTAAGATGCTCTGCCATGCTTCCCAATACCAACCATGATCAGGGCCAGCCTGACAGATCAGAACGTCTTCGTAATCAACGCCGACACAGTTAGCCCAGTGTTCGTCTGCATCCTCACAATACATCTGCGGGATGTAAACACCGTGGGAATCAAGTAAGACGAGGTTAGGTTCGTACATGATCAGAACGTGATGGATTGTTTGAGCTTGGAGAATGTTTGTTGGCGCAGTAGTTCCAGGGTTTTAAGGTCACCCCGCGCCCAATCACCACCGGGATGATCAGGCGTTTCATTAACTAGCTGCAATAGATCTTGTTCGTACGCACGAATCATGCGACGCATGAACTCTCGATCGAGTGCAATTTCAGTGTCGTACATAGTCACTTAAAGGTGTCGGGAATGGCGCGGGCAAGTGTTGACCAGAAGCTGACACGTTCGCGCTTCCATAGTTCAAAGGAATCCTCATCGGCATTGTGTGCGTTGTACATACGTTGACGGGCACATTGTGCGATGTTGTATCTACGCAGACTGCAGATACTTGCGACTGGTTCGTACTCGTAAGTGCAACCGTCAGTGTCAGTGTAGAAAGTAGACATGATGTTAGTTTGTGTCAGTTAACGAGTGAACGAAGGTGTGAGTAACCTGGCACATCATGTGCCCAATCAGGTGAAGGAAGTGTGCGCAGCAGTTGCTTATACTTTGTGATTGAGCAGGCGATTCGTTCGGCGTGGTAGGCATCTCTACGCCACACACCAGGAACAGCGTCGTGCCCGTAGTATCCTTCATCCCACACGGCAATGGGCTTGTTATCGTCTGGGTCAATCAGTACATAACAACGTTGAGGGTTGCCGTTAACGTCGTTGTTTGCGCAGTAGTGAAGAAACTGTGCCATGGTGTTGTTGGTGTAATTGTGTGAGTTGGCCCCGCGAGAGCGGGATGATAGTCATTTGATTCCTGTGATCTCTTTGGCGATGGAGTCAACAAAGATCCACACCATGTGATTAATCATGCCGCGAACACTTGTGCTGTTGTTGGAGAACTTATCTAGCCAAGCGTCGCCATACTTATCGTAAAAGAAGTCTTCTACTTCATCCTCAAACTCAATAAAGAAGTCCCACGTATCGTGATAATACGCGAGCTTATTCGGCGCCATACATGCGCAACCACGCAGTGCAATGTCCTGCAAGTCTTCGTATGTAAACAGGCCAGACTCCTCGCCTGACAAGTATTCAACAGCGCGTGGCGCAATGATTTCAGTGTTGCGAGTCAAAGTCATAACAATCCTCACGACAGGGTGAGTGCTAACACAATGAGGGAGAATCCCTCATGTAACTAACCCGAACTGTTGTGCAGTCCGGGGATAGCTACAAGAGAGAATCAGTCGGGACGGATAAGTTTGAAGTCTTGAATGTCGTAGTAAGCGACAGTATCTGCACTGTAACTACGCAGGCGCTTAATCTCATTCTGTGCGCCACGGTCAGACTTAAACCACTGATGACTCCAGCGGCCGCGAGTCTTAACAGCCACACAGTGTGTAGCATTCTTCTCTACTTTGCGCCCCGTGGGGAGAGTGAATGTGTTCATGATAAGAGAGGGCTAGTGAATTGAATTGTGGGCTTAATATGTGATCAGGTTAGTTAGAGAAGTCAGGCGATTCCTCCGTTGTTGATAAAGTCTTTGCAGTCGCAAACAGAGCTGAATTGTTCTACATCGTACAGAACTTCTACAACACCATCGCTAACTTGCAAGGGTGCGTACTTGCGAACTCTGTAGATCTTGTTTGTCGATGTTGATTCAACAGACTCCATGATCTCTCCCACGACATCTCCATCCAAGCTGATAAGTTCGCGATACCAGCTGACATTGTTTGGGTAGTGTGCTTGCTTGAAAGTGTAGTTAGTCATGATCCGAATGTAATCAGGTTAGTTAAAGAACTCAGGAACAATAGCGACCAAGGATGACATCGCCATCGGCGCACAGTTTGATAAGAACTCCGCTGAAGTAGGAATCAGCAGCTACACCGTGCCAGGCATACATAGGGCTGTCAGGTGAAGCGTTGACTCGCATGAAGTCAGACATAGCGTAAGTGAAGCCTTTGTAAGTTACAAAGAATTCATCCTCAAACTCAGTGTCAGTTAGGTGATCGAACTGCTTGCGGATCTTGGCAGCTTGCTTGTCACCTACAAATAGTTCAAGTGTCAGCCCCGACATAGGCTGACGGGGTTGATTGTTGGTCTTGATGTCCATAACATTCACCAGCTACATGGCTGGCAGCTAACAACAAAGAGGGAAGAATCCCTCACCTAACCGTGTGGCTGGGGGAGAGAATCAGTCTGTGATCAAGAATGATCCTATCGGATCAAACTTAATACTTAACCTGGACAAAGCTAGTAAGTAACAGGCTCCGCCCTAATACAGTTAGGAACTGTTGCTCCAAACTAAAATAGGCGCATTGTGTTAGTTACAGAGCACAGATTGTCCACATTTCGCAGAGTTTGCATCGCCATCGCCGGGATACGACCGGGTGAGATGCGCGCTCAGCTATGTCCAGCGTACCTGCACTAAGGACAGATACTCTGGACAAAGCCTGCAGGCGGACAAGTTGGACTCTGTAACTAGCACTTGCCACGGTGACGAATACCGTTGGAACGCTATCGTGACTGGGAAAC
>OGVZ01000197.1_pt1 | contig 10193 bp, 10 predicted proteins | sample 1575881 | NCBI WGS metagenome assembly OGVZ01 (sample SAMN07581520, study PRJEB24739) | freshwater metagenome | place: Singapore | collected 2015-01
GAGATGTCATCCTGCTCGATCGAAGCGATCTGACGAGTGGATCAACTTTTCATTCTGCAGGACTTGTCGGTCAATTACGCGCTGACCCTACTTTGACGAAGATGAATATGCATTCAGTAGATCTATACCGCAGACTTGAAAAGAGCGATACCCCACCGAGCTGGAAAGAATGCGGCAGCATTAAAATCGCATCGACCCCAGAACGTATGCAAGAAATACGACGTCAAATAGGTTGGGCGAAGAATTTTGGTCTTGATCTCCATGAAATATCACTCAATGAATTGAAAGAAAAATTTCCTCTCATTGACTTAGATGGCGTTCTTGGCGCATGCATTATGAAATCTGATGGGCAAGTAGATCCATCCCAACTTGCTCTGGCACTTGCATCGGGTGCTCGTGCTTTGGGTGTGAAGATTCAGACTCATACTCGAGTGCTATCGATAGAAACGAAAGATAATCGCATCTCGAAAGTAGTAACGGATAAGGGTGAGATTGAATGTGAGATCGTGGTTAATTGTGGCGGAATGTTCGCCGCCGAGATTGCGCGCATGGTCGGAGTTCGAGTTCCGATTGTTCCGATGAGCCATCAGTATTTAATAACTGAGAATTTCCTTGATCAGAGCCAGCCCATGCTTCCTTCACTTCGCGATCCAGATAACTTGATCTATTTCCGGCAAGAAGTCGCGGGACTTGTTATGGGCGGATATGAGCGACGTTCTCAAGAGTGGAGCGCAAGTTCTGAGAATTACGATGCAATTCCTGCAGACTTCAATGGAAAATTACTGCCAGAAGATTGGGATCGGTTTGAAGAGATTGCTGAAAATGCCAGCAAAAGAATCCCGATTATGGGCGAGTTAGGTTTTAAGAACTTTATCAATGGCCCAGAAGGGTTCACACCTGATAACGAATTCTGTCTCGGAGAAACTGAAGTTAGTGGTTTTTATGTCGCCGCAGGTTTTTGTGCGCATGGCATCGCAGGCGCTGGCGGAATTGGCAAAGTAATGGCGGAGTGGATCGTCGCGGGCGAACCAACGATGGACTTATGGCACATGGATATCAGGCGCTTTGCCCAAGCATATGAATCGCCAAAATTCACTTTGGCAAGAATCAAAGAAAATTACGAGGCCTATTACGACATTCATTATCCAGGTGAAGAACGCGAGACTATGCGTCCACACAACACCTCACCCATTTATGAATGGCATAAAGCTCACGGAGCGGTTTTTGGTGAGAAATTTGCTTGGGAGCGCGTGAATTATTACCAACGAAGTGATGAGAATGAATCGCTCCGCCCACAAGATTGGGCTGGCCATCATTGGAATCCGAATGTTGTTGTAGAACATCACACCACTCGCTCGGCCGCAGGCATCTTCGATGAATCTAGTTTTGCCAAGATTCACATTCATGGCTCTCGCGCCGGCGAATTCCTCAACTATGTTGCTGCTAACGATGTAGTTCGTGGCGAGAATCGCGCCGTCTACACACAACTACTTAATTCTCGCGGTGGAATTGAAGCCGATGTCACGATTACCTCGATTGCGCCCGATACTTACTTGCTCATTACTGGAACTGCATCTGCGCGACATGACCTGACTTGGTTACGCAAAATCGCGGCCGAAAAGAAATTTACGAATCTCCACATTGATGATGTCACGCAAGAATTTGCCGTCTTTGGAATTTGGGGACCGAAAGCTCGAGAAATTATGTCCACGATATGCGATATCGATCTCTCGCATAAAGCATTTCCTTTTGCTCGATCACTTCCTGCAAAGATTGCAGGAATCGACGTTCGAATGACCCGAATTACCTATGTGGGAGAACTTGGTTGGGAGATTTACATACCGACAAAAGTTCCTGGTGTTCCAATGAAAGTCTGGGAGTCGATTATCAATGCGGGTAAGCCCCATGGCGCTATCGCATGCGGATATCGCGCCATTGAAACACTTCGACTTGAAAAAGGTTATCGAGCTTGGGGCGTTGAGATTTCAACAGAAACCACACCTTTTGAAGCCGGACTTGGTTTTGCGGTCTCATTAACTAAACCAGACTTCATGGGAAAGAAATCTCTCGTTGAAAAAAGTGAGCCACGTCGAACGCTTGTCGCGCTAACTTTTGATGACATCACACGTGTTCCATTTGGTAAAGAACCAATCCGAAAGAATGATCGCATTGTTGGCCAGATCAAAAGTGGCGGACAAGGTTTCACAATTAATAAAGCCATCGGATATGCCTATCTCCCCACAGAAATGGCGATTGATGGAGATTCGATAGAAGTCGAGTTCTTCGGAACATGGGTTCCCGGGCGAATATCTCGACATTCCCTCTATGACCCTCACAATGAACGCGTGAGAATGTGATGTACGCGGGGATTGTGGATTACCTGACTTCTTTGGAAAGATGACCACATGAGCGCCCCACTCTCGTTAGAAGAACTCACCCGATGCGTGAAGTCCGGTGAAATCGATACTGTCATTGTCGTCATGACCGATATGCAGGGCCGATTGGTTGGCAAGAGAATTCACGGATCATTCTTCATTGATGAAATCGCGCACCATGGAACTGAAGGTTGTAATTATCTTCTTGCTGTCGATGTCGACATGAACACAGTTCCAGGTTATGACATGTCTTCGTGGGATAAAGGTTATTCAGATTTCGCTCTCGTCCCAGATTTTTCAACGCTGCGCCGCATTCCTTGGCAACCAGGCGCAGCAATGGTTACCGCAGATGTCCAATGGCTAGATGGCACAGATGTTGTTGCCTCACCACGACAAATTCTCAAGCGCCAAGTCGCTGCACTCGAGAAAGCCGGAATGAAAGCGCTAGTTGGTACCGAATTGGAATTCATCGTCTTCAACGACACTTATGAAGAAGCATGGCAAAAAGGTTATAAAGGATTAACTCCATCAAATCTCTACAACGTTGATTACTCAATCCTTGGTGGATCACGTCTCGAACCGCTCTTGCGCGCAATCCGACTTCATATGTCGGGCGCCGGTATGAACGTTGAATCGGTTAAAGGTGAATGTAATTACGGGCAACATGAAATCGCATTCCGTTATGACGATGCGGTCACAACGTGCGATAACACCGTGGTCTATAAGAACGGCGCCAAGGAAATCGCCTCAGATATGGGTTATGCACTTACCTTTATGGCGAAATACAACGAACGCGAAGGAAACTCTTCACATATCCATCTATCGTTCCGCGGCCTCAAAGACGAACTCGTGATGGCCGATGACAAAGACCCCAACGGTCTTTCTGAGATCGGCAAGCAATTTATCGCAGGCCAACTCGCACACTCTCGCGAATTAACTCTGATGTTTGCGCCAAATATCAACTCCTATAAGCGCTTTGTCCCAGGCTCATTTGCCCCAACTGCAATTCGTTGGGGACGCGATAATCGAACCTGCGCATATCGTTTAGTTGGACATGGCAAGAGCCTTCGTCTTGAGAATCGAGTTCCTGGCGGAGATGTGAATCCATATCTTGCAGTGTCTGGAATCATCGCTGCAGGTCTTGATGGAATCAACAAGAAGATGAAACTCGAATCAATTTTTGAGGGCAACGCATACGTTTCTGACTCACCACGCGTCCCAAGTTCCATGCTTGAAGCCCGCAATCTCTGGGCCGAAAGCTCATGGGTTCGCGAAGTATTTGGCAAAGAAGTACAAGATCACTACACCAATTTTGCAGATGTAGAAATTGCGGCGTATGGAAAAGCAGTCACGGATTGGGAACTCTTCCGCAACTTCGAGAGGTTCTAAAGAATCGTGTCATCCACGTACCAAGTAATTAACCCTGCCACTGAAGAACTAGTTACCGACGTTTCGCTGGCAGATCTTGCTCGTACTGATGAGGCGATCGAAAACGCCCACCGAGCATTTCATTCATGGCGTGCGATTGCTCCAGGAGAACGCGCCAAGTTATTGCGAGCCTTTGCACAACACGTCACAAACCATCGTGAGGAATTAGCCCAACTCGAGATTATTAACTCCGGTCACACTCTTGGTAATGCGTTATGGGAAGCAGATAACGTCGCAAATGTTCTTAACTATTACTCCGCAGCGCCAGAACGCCTATTCGGAAAACAAATCCCAGTCCCGAACGGAATCGATATCACTTTCAAAGAACCGCTTGGTGTTGTTGGCGTCATCGTTCCTTGGAACTTCCCGATGCCTATTGCTGGGTGGGGTTTTGCTCCCGCGTTAGCTGCAGGAAATACCGTCGTTCTCAAACCAGCGGAATACACCCCGCTTACTGCAATGAAATTAGCGGAAATCGCTCTCAAAGCGGGAATTCCCGAAGGCGTCTTCACAGTCATTCCCGGCAAAGGATCCATTGTTGGAAATAGATTTGTGACTCATCCAAAGGTGCGCAAAATAGTTTTCACTGGTTCAACCGAAGTCGGTAAATCAATCATGGCTGGATGCGCTGACCAAGTAAAACGTGTAACGCTCGAATTAGGTGGCAAGAGCGCCAACATCATCTTTGCAGATAGTGATCTTGAACGAGCTGCTGCTGCAGCACCTGGAGCGGTATTCGACAATGCAGGACAAGATTGTTGTGCGCGCTCACGTATATTGGTTGAGAAAAAAGTTTTCGATTCATTTATGGGTTATTTTGAAACTGCGGTAAAGAAATTCCGCGTGGAAGATCCAAAACTTGCGACCGCTGAAATGGGACCACTCATCAGCAAGAAACAATGGGAGAGCGTTCAAACTTTCCTTGACGAACCAATCGCATTCACAGGAAGCGCGCCATCAGGAAAAGGTTTCTGGATGGCCCCCACTGTTTTACAACCAAAATCCACCTCAAGTCGCGCTTGGCGAGAAGAGATATTTGGGCCCGTTGTGAGCATCATGCCTTTCGATGATGAAGCCGATGCAATCGCAAAAGCCAATGACACTGAGTTTGGATTATCAGGTTCGATCTGGACCAATAATTCTGCGAAAGCAATCCGTGTTTCACGCGCTGTCGAAAGCGGAAATCTCTCAGTCAATTCAAATTCTTCAGTTCGTTATTGGACTCCCTTTGGTGGCTACAAACAATCTGGACTCGGTCGTGAACTTGGACCTGATGCATTGGATTCATTTACCGAAGTAAAGAACGTCTTTATCAACACGGATAACTAAAGGAAAGGCAACCATGTCAGAACGTCTTGCAGGCAGAGTCGCAGTTATCACCGGCGCAGGAAGCGGAATCGGCTTGGCCACCGCTCGTCGCCTTGCGGCTGAAGGTGCAAAAGTTGTCGCAGTCGACACAAATGAGGAGACCGGAAAGAAGATCGCTGCTGATTGTGGCGGAATCTTCGTCAAGGCAGATGTCACAAGTGAAGCTGATGTTGCAAATATGTATAAGGTCGCATTCGATACATATGGACGTATTGATATCGCCTTTAACAACGCTGGGATTTCACCACCTGATGACGATTCAATCTTGATCACCGGTATCGATGCATGGGAGCGAGTGCTTCGCGTCAACACCACATCAGTATTTCTCTGCTGTAAAGCAGTCATTCCTTACATGCAAAAACAAGGTAAAGGTTCAATCATCAACACCGCATCTTTCGTTGCGACGATGGGCGCTGCAACTTCTCAGATTGCATACACCGCATCCAAAGGCGGAGTGCTTTCAATGAGCCGCGAACTTGGTGTGCAATTCGCACGCGAAGGAATTCGTATTAATGCGCTCTCACCTGGACCTGTGAACACACCACTTCTTCAAGAACTCTTCGCCAAAGATAAAGAGCGCGCTGCACGTCGATTGGTTCATATTCCTATGGGTCGATTTGCCGATGCCAGCGAAATCGCCGCAGCAGTTGCATTCCTTGCCAGCGATGATTCGAGCTTCATCACCGCATCGAACTTCTTAGTTGATGGTGGAATTTCTGGAGCGTATGTAACTCCGCTTGATAATTAAGCGGAGGTAACTATCGGCGCGGTTGCGATCTTCTTTAAGAAGACTTCAACCAGATCATTTGCTCGCTCTTCTGCTTGGGTTGCTTCGGCGCGAGTACGTGCACGTAATTCTTCAACATCCACGCCTTCGGATTCGACTTCAGCACATCCACCATCCATCGCAAGCCACTCTTCGAGAACTTCAGGATCTATTTCGGGATGGAATTGAAGTCCCAATGTTCTACCCATGACGAAAGCTTGGGTAGCAATCTCAGTTCGAGCGATTTCACGCGCACCAGGCGGGTTCTGCCACCGATCCCAGTGATATTCAAACCAAGGACCAGAAGGAATCAATGCGGGATCATCAGTTTCAATGGTGTACCAACCAAGTTCGGCGCGCGGAGCACGTGCAACAGATCCGCCGAGCGCGCGAGCCATGGCCTGGCCGCCAAAACAAATTCCCAAAATCGGAATTCCCGAATTATGTGCATCTCGTAACTTCTGTAGTTCCGGTAACAACCAATTCCCAATCCGCGCATCATCGTATGCGGCATACGGCGCTCCCATCGGAACAATCACGTCATAATCAGCAAAGTTTGGAAATTCAACTGTGACATTTGGTTCGTGATATTTCTCTTGCGGAACAATCAGAAAACGATGAACTTCATATCCGCGTTTCTCGAATGCGCGCCAGATTGGTCCGCCGAGGGAGACATAATCATGTTCAATAAAGAGCGCTTTCATGAATCGCATAATAGTCTTTATCTATGAAAGCCAAAACTAAGAACGGTTTTCCGCCAAAAGTATGTGTGTATTGTGGCCGCGAATTCGAATGGCGCAAGAAGTGGGCTCGCGATTGGGAGCGAGTGAAGTACTGCTCGGAACGGTGTAAGAGAAGTTAGTCTCGGGTGAGCTCTTTGAGTATCGGAACACCTATTCTGTTCGCTCTCGAATAATAACTTCGAAACCGAGGATATCTGCAATTTCTACAACTTTGTCAAAACTGGGGTAATAATCAACTAAATCCATTGCAACAATGTCGCGTCTAAATATCCCCACCATATTGGCTAACTCAGATCGATGTATGTTGAGAAGTTTTCTGCGAAGTTCTAACGCGATTGACGCTTTGTGTAAAGATGTAGAAACTCTCTCGCGTCGCCAATCTTTTTCTGTGTAACGAGACTGGGCTTCCAATACCAGTTCGTTAAAACTAACTAAATAAGGAGTTTGCGCTTTCAGTTCTTCCATTTCCTTTTCTCCAATCATTAAGGAGCCCGCGGGCTCTTTCTATTTCACTGCTTTGTACTAATCTTGAGGTATCAATTCCTTTGTTATAGCCACTGAGAAGCACGATTTGATTGTCTTCATCAAAACAAAGATAGATTCGAAGCAATATTTTGATACGTTGCGGCTTGCGAGACTTCTTGATTCGAAGCTGAAAAAGATCAGGATAAACTGATTTCAACCACAAAGTATCAATGAGATTTCGGCCACGAACGATGAGCTGTTGACTAATGGCCTGGCGAACGAGGTCTTGAGATTCGGTATCGAGCTTGTTTATGTACCATTCCTCGAAATAGTTATGTCCAAACTTGTCTACGTAAATCATGATGTCTCCCATGGAATGCATGCAGAGAAAATATTTACAAAGTACGACATTGCGAATTGCTTTTCCACAGCCATAGAAAGAATATAGGTTAAATGTGGAAAGTTATTTAAGAAATCAGAAAACAAGTGTTATACGCAGAGTAGCCACAAAAAAAGTAAGTCAGTAGCTCTATTTCTTTCGATATATTTCTCGGCGGTGTCCAATATCGATTATGACGATTACTAACTTTTTTCCTTCAAAAGCGTAAATCACTCGATATTTTCCGATTCTGATTCGGTAATCACTTCGCCCAGTCAGTCTCTTGGCCGTAGGTGGAATGGGATCAAAGCGCAATAATTCAATTGCGGCATTAATTCGCTGGCGATCCGCCGCGACAATCTTTTTTAGCGCTTTTTGTGCCTTTGGGCGGAATTCAATGTCGAGCGGTTTCACTTGAGACCTAGCTCTTTCTTCACCTTCTCCCACGGAATATTCGGACTTGGGTCACGCATAGATTCTTCAGCTGATTGAATATCTTCCAACTCTTCTTGGGCTTCAACAAATTTCTCAAATTGCTCGACGCTAATTAAGACGGCTTCTTCTTTTTCGTGACGTTCGATCATGATGGGCTCCCTTTTGGCTAAATTAACAAGCAAGGGGAGATTATTACGAGCCTCACTGACAGAAAAAGTCTTCATACACATAAGTGTACAGAATGTATATAGAAATGTACAAAACTAATTCAAGGTTCTTCCGCGATCAAATTGCAACGGCCAATCAATTTTCACACCCAACTCTTCTGCTGCTGCCATTGCCCACCGCGGATTTCTAATCATTGCTCGCGCCAAGAAAACCGCATCTGCTTTTCCGGACGAAACGATCTCATCAGCTTGTTTCGCTTCTGTAATCATTCCGACCGCTGTGGTTGGAATCCCGGCTTTCGCACGTATTGCCTCCGCAAAGGGAACTTGGAACCCCGGCGCCGCCTTTATTGGCGCGTTATGAAGATTTCCGCCGCTGGAAACATCGACGATATCGACGCCTAATTCCTTCATCTTTTTCGATAACTCAATCGAATCTTCAATCGTCCAACCTTCAGGGACCCAATCACTCGCGCTGATGCGCACAAATAACGGCATCGAATCTGGAATCGCATTACGAACTGCAACCACAGTCTCAAGTAAGAACCGCACTCGGTTCTCGAATGACCCACCGTATTCATCGGTCCGCTCATTACTTAAAGGCGAATAGAACTGGTGAAATAAATATCCATGCGCAGCATGAATCTCCACCACATCAAAACCAGCATGAACACATCGCTTTGCTGCCGCCGCAAATTGCGAGACCAATTCCTTAATCTCCGCAATCGTTAATGCATGCGGCTCCAACATCCCGTGATACGGCAAGGCAGACGCTGATACGGGAGTCCAGCCACCTTCTTCGGCTGAAGCAAATTTATGATCATCCCAAGGCCTCATCGTTGATGCTTTACGACCAGCATGCGCAAGCTGGATTCCCATCTTCACATTTAACGAATGTGCAAAATCATTTATCTCGCGAAACGCATCTACTTTCGCATCCGTTTCAAGCGATGGACAACCAATCGAAATCCTTCCTTCTGGCACAACACCCGAAGCCTCCGCCATCACCAATCCCGGCGCACCCGTTGCAAATGCCATCAAATGCCCGCGATGCCATTGGCTAATCAGTCCGTCATTAGCGCTGTATTGGCACATTGGCGAAACCCAGACGCGATTTTTGAAAGTCACACCACGAAGCGTTAGTGGATCAAATAGATGTGCCACAGAACTTCCATTTCTCGATTTCATTCGATGACGTAATTAGGTATCTAGGTTACATTGGAAGCGTGACCAAGTTCAAAGGACTTCTCAAAGCCTCACACTTTGGACCAACGTTGATTGTCACCACAATCTCTTTTGCCTTCGCCGTTCATTATTGGTGGGAAGGCCCGGCATATGTCATTGCATTCGGCGTATTTACCGGACAACTTGTCGTAGGTTGGAGCAACGATCTCATTGATTACGAAGACGACCAAAGACATAATCGCACCAATAAACCACTTGTAGCCGGACTCATCACCAAAGAATTCTTACAAAAATGGCTCCGCTTCATGATTCCCTTCTCATTCATTGCAAATATCGCTGGCCCACTCGGAATAAAGGGCGGCCTTGTTTATATGCTCGGAATCGCATGCGGCGTTGCATATAACTTCTACTTTAAGTTCTCGCCCCTGTCACCACTTCCATACGCGATCGCATTTGCCGCACTCCCATCATCAATCGCGATTTCCAAAGATATGAATCCGCCAACATGGATGTGGCTCGGGGGAGCGCTCTTTGGAATGGCAGCGCATTTCATCAATGTGATCAAAGATATGAAAGAAGATCACGTCAGCGGCATAAACGGATTGCCACAAAAACTTGGTACGAAAGGCTCGATAGCCACAGCCACAATTCTGATTGCTCTTGGAGTATTCGTCTTGAACAGTTTCACTTAGACTCTCAATATGCGCGGCTCTATCGCTCTCGTCGGTTCCGGCGAATTTCTTCCAATCATGGCCGACTTCGAAAAATCACTTATCAATGACGGCATTAAAAACGGCAAGAAACCTATCAATGTCCAAATCCCAACTGCTGCGGGACAAGAAAGCCCAGATCGCCTTAAGTACTGGGAAGAACTCGGAAAAA
>OGVZ01000198.1_pt1 | contig 10192 bp, 13 predicted proteins | sample 1575881 | NCBI WGS metagenome assembly OGVZ01 (sample SAMN07581520, study PRJEB24739) | freshwater metagenome | place: Singapore | collected 2015-01
TAATCTTATGACCAACAAAAAAATCACCGACTTAGTTGAGTTAACCACTCCGACCACAGATGATGTGTTTCCTTTGGTAGACATTGCAACCAATAGCACCAAGAAAGCACAACTTGCCAACCTCCCCGTCTCAACGGCTACTCAAACGGCTTTGGATGCCAAACAAGCGACCCTTGTTTCAGGTACAAATATCAAGACCATCAACTCAACCTCTTTGTTAGGTTCGGGTAATATTTCTATCGCTGCCAACCCTGCTGGAACGGCTGGTCAGATTCAGTTTTCTGACGGGAGTGCTTTTGCTGCGGATTCTAATTTGTTTTGGGATAACACCAATAAAAGGCTTGGGGTTGGGACTGCTTCGCCTACAAAAACGCTTGATATTAACGGAAGCATAAGAACTACGAGCGATATTTATATACAAGGAGATAGTAAATTTTTATATGCCAATACTGGTGGCGGCTCTGTCACCGTAGGTCTTTATTTTAGACCATCGGCAACGGCTTTGGATGTTTATACAAATGCGAGCGTTGCTGCAACCTTTGGAACAAGTACACGGGCAACCATCAAAGGCTCAGGCTCAACCTCTGCCACTACTTCATTGTTGGTGCAGAATAGTTCGGGGACGGAGTTGTTGAAGGTGAGGGATGATGGTTTTTGCGACATTGGGAACGGGAATCTGGGAGTATCAAATGCTTTGACCTATTGTGTGTCAAGTGGTGGCTTGTCGGTTGGGGCTTATAACATTAACGCAAGTGCAAAATTACAAGTTGACTCCACCACCAAAGGATTTCTCCCCCCCCGAATGACTACAACCCAAAAGAACGCCATCGCAACACCCGCTGCGGGATTGGTAGTTTACGACACTACAACAAACAAATTGTGTTGCTATAATGGTAGCACTTGGAACGACTTATTCTAAAAACTATGTATATAAAAATCAATACCACCGTTAACCTATCAAGCGGTTTGGCAATCCCATCGGGAGCAGTTGTAACAATCGCAGAAGGCTATGCCGCAATTAAAGACCAAAAAGAAGGCGTAATCCCTGCCCAGGTTGCCACCTTTGTCTATGCAAGTGAGGCAGCCTACACGCAAGGACTTGAACCCGTTTCAGGCGTTGCCGACTTTAACCCCGTTTTCAGTGGTTTGGAGTTGAGCGTTTCTGACTACGCAAGTAAGACGGCTGAGGCTTTGTTAGTTGATGCAGTCAAAGGTGCTTTGATTGCTATCTACGGAGAATCAAACATCCAAATCGTTGGCTAAGGTAAAGAGCAAATCGGTAGGTGTCAGCAAATACAAACCGAAAAGAAAGGTCAATCGTAAAGGTGTGCATTCCAAGAACAACCCACCAGCGAAGAAATATCGTGGACAAGGTCGGTGATTTGCTAATTTAAAATATGAAACTTCCAGTCAGTTTTTCAGAGTTCAGCAAAGATCCATCAAAGGCTTTGACTTACCTGATGATTTTTGCAGTCATCTTTCTTTATGTGAGAATGGAGGGTCAAGACAATTCCATCAACACAGGATGCGAGGACAGATTGACAAAGTGTGAAAACAAGCTTGACCAAATGTCTGTGATGCTGAAAACTCAGGACTCGCTCTCTGCCTCTCTCCGCTCTGAACTGAACACCTACAAAAACTTGGGAATCATCAAATGAACTGGATAAAGGTCCTGTCGTCCTGTATATCGACATCAGCGGGTCAATGGCCGGTGAGTCCGAGCTGTGGTCTAAGGCAATTGCTTACGTAGTGGCCGAGGAGTGCCTCAAGCAGAAGCGAGCCACCCACATACACCTGTTCGATACAGTAATCCAAAAGAGTATCCACCTTGACAAGGACCGCAAAGACAACGAGCGCCTACTCAATTTCGTTCTGAGTTGGACAACGAGGGGAGGCACATCGTTCTGCTCTGTGATTGACCACGCTCTTACCAAAATCAATTACGTCGACAAAGCCGACATTTTGATGATTACTGACGGCAGTGCGGAGGTCTCAGATCCCTTCATCCGTCGTCTGAATGCGTTTAAACAGGAAAACGGTGTGCAGTGGAATAGCTTCTGCATCGGCAGACAATCAAGTGTCCTAAGACAGTTCAGTGATAACGTACACACTGTAGACCCTACAGACGATCCTGGTAGCGCTGATCTGTTTCAAGATGCTCTGCGATAAGATTAAAACACCGAAAGCCCAGATAGATTGAGGGGCAGCCGCTGCCCCCTTAGATGATTAAACGAGCAGAAATAGCTGTAATCCGAAGACTTGAAGCTGAGTATTGCCCTTTTACCGAGCGTTTTGAATTAGAAGATTGGTTAGCGAGCAAGCTATACGACACTTATCACAACCTTCCACATGACGAAAATCCAGACTTATTTAGGTTCCGAGAAGCTGCAATCCTTTACGTCAAGGAAAACGAACTGATAAATATCACGAGACTAATTGATAAAAAAGTTGTGGAACATTGTGTATTGTTGAGTACCTTTCTTAAAAATAATTATGGTGTCAAAAAACTAGGAAACAAAGCCGAGGTAGAAATGGAACTCATGCTCAGCGAATCTGACTTTGAGCTGATGGCCATGCAGATTGTTGAAGATCTAATGGAATGGTACGAAACCATGAATTTGGTAAGCCTTGTGCTTGATAAAAAACCAAAGCAACAAAATCCTTAAGAAAGTCTGTAGCCTTCTTGAGTCCAAGCAATGGAGACGATAATCTCCACTTGTCCCGCTCCACCATTACATGAACTTCACGTTCGTCATCGGAGAAACCAAGCTTGATAACAGCGAGGCAAAGGCACTCCTCAACGCTGCTGGTCGCGATAAAGCAATCGTCGTTGACATTGCAGAGCACATCGATCCGACTATGATCGACGCAAAGAAGCTGTTCTCGATCAGCGTCGAAACCAAGAACCCCACACTGGCGTCTCTTGCTGCGCGATTCGCGATCGAAGGGATCGAGGTCCCAAAAAAGCGGACTTACAACCGAAACGACTCCAAACGCATTTCTCGGATCGAACCTAAAAAGATCATCAACAATCCCGGAGAAGCGATCGAGGCTCTGTGCAAGATGGGCAACCTCAAATCTATCGGGGCAGCCATGATTCTTGACGGTGTGAGCGATGGCCACAATCGAACGCTACGCCAGATCGCAACCAGCTGCGTGAACTCGATGGCTTACCTGGGGTCCGTCAGTCCTGATTCACAGTGCTTCATGGGTTTCTGTAAGGACGGCGAGGGTCACTACCGCACGCTGAACCAAGGCCCTAACATCCCCCGAACTGCGTGTTACCACGCATCGCCGATGTACACAGCTGTTCGTGACGGGGCTCAACTCCTTAAGGAGTGGGACTTAATTGAGCTTAAGGAGATCATCGAATTTGGAAGCAAGGACAAAGAACTTGACGAAAACAGCAAGCAACTGCGCCGGGTGGTCTATGCTGTGTCACCGACCGTGATGGGGCAAAAGGTTGCTAAAGAGTGGGGTGACATTCGAGACTTCATCAGTCGTCGTTGGAGCACTCGCATCCGCGAGCGGAACTCCTACGCTGCGTAAACTAAACCGCTATTGAGTTATACGGGCGTCGAAAGGCGCCCTTTTTTAGACCCATGAAAATCTTTTACGTAACTAACAGCGCTCAGTTTCAGCAAGCACTCGATGAGCTGACTCAGATACCAAAGTTGTGTCTTGACTTTGAAACGCTCGGCTTAGATTCACATGTCTCAAAGCCTCGTCTGCTGCAGCTCTGCGCCACAGATGCCAAGGAGATTGATCGGCTTGTTTACGTAATCGATTTCTTTAAGGTCCCCGACACCTCAGGTCTAAAGGAACTGATCGAAAGTCGGGAAATGATCTTGGGTCACAACCTTAACTTTGATCTTCAATTTCTTCTGTCGTTAGGTATCGATTACAAGGGCAAAGTTTTTGACACTTACGTAGCTGAGAGATGCTTGCGGGCTGGTTTCAAAGAAAAGAAAGTCTCTCCGAAACTTCAGAAACCTTATTTTGATGACGTGAGCTGTTCGCTGAAAGCCGTCGTCGAACGCAGGCTGGGAATCGAAATTAGTAAAGAACAGCAGGTCTCGGATTGGAGTAAGGAAGATTTAGAGATCGAACAGATTGAGTACGCCGCACGCGACGTAGACCTGCTTCCGCTTGTTGCAGCTGATCAATTAAAAGAACTAGCTGAAGAAGCTTTACTCGACGTTTACTCCCTGGAATCTAAGTGTATCCGCCCCGTGGCTCGCATGTGCCATAGAGGATTCAATGTCGATATTAATAAACTAATAGCACTAAAGCATGTCATTCAAGAAAAGTTAGACGGAATCACGCTAGAGTTTTGCACCAAGCTCGACGAGGCGCTCCCTCAAGAGCTAAAACTTCCCAGAAACATCGATGGCTCACTCGCAATCGGCAAGAATCTCCGAAAGGAATTCAACCCCGGATCAGGTGTGCAGTGCACTAAATGTTTCGAAGCACTTGGCGTTGCACTACCAACAAATCCTGGAACAGGAAAGTCGACTCTTAATCAGATCCAGCTCGCGGAATTTGATAGCGACGACCCCTTGTTAAACCTGTACCGCAAGCGGACGAAAATCGAAACACAATTAGAGCACGTTGAAAAACTACTTGCCAACATCAACCCGATAACCCACAGGATCCACTCTGGTTACAACCAGTACGGAGCTAACTCGGGACGCTTTACTTCCAGTGGCGCTAAGAAAACCAGCGCAAAGAAAGTCAAGAACCAGTTTGCCATTAACGCTCAGCAGATCCCTCGTGACAAAGAGTTTCGAGAGTGCTTCGTAGCCACGCCTGGTTACCAGCTGATAATCTGCGACTTCAGTCAGATTGAGTTACGTCTGGGCGCTGAGCTTATCGGCATCCCTCAGATGATTGAAGCGTTCAAGCAAGGGCACGACCTACATACGGTGACAGCAAGCCTTATCTATCGGATACCCCTTGAAGAAGTTCAAAAGAGCCAACGCCAAGAAGGTAAGACTCTTAACTTCGCCCTGTTGTACGGCATGGGTTTCAGAAAATACAAAACCTACGCAGCCCAGTCAGGAAAGATAATCTCGCTCTCAGAGGCCAAGGTCGCACACCAAGCTTTCCACAACGCCTACCCACGGCTGCGGCAGTGGCACAGGGAAAGAGCGGCGATGGTTGAAGACGGTTGGACCTACGTCCGAACGCCTTTAGGGAGGCGGCGCCTTCTGTCCTATAGCGATGCGACCATGACTGCTTGTGCCAACACACTGATACAAGGGGCTGGAGCTGATATCCTTAAGCTGTCTTTAGCAAAGCTAAATCCTTATCTAGGGGATGAAGCGCACTTAGTAGCCTGTGTGCACGATGAAATTGTTCTTGAAGCGGTCTCCAACAAAGTCGAGTACTACAAAGAAGTACTTGAACGCTGTATGAAAGAGGCAGCCGAAACAATCCTCAAAGAAGTTCCTGCAAAAGCTGACGCAAGTCACGGCGAAACCTGGTCTGAAAAATGATTACCAAACCTACTGCTAAAAAAACTGCACCTACTCTCAGTAAGCTGAGTGTAGGAGATCGCGTTACAGAAAACACTAAAAGCATAGCGTGCTATAGCGACTTCGCTGATCAAAAGATTAAAGATCGTATAGCGAAGCAAATACACGAAACCAGGGTGGGGACTGTCAAAGAGGTTTTTTTAAAGACGAATAAGCGTGGAGACCGCAGGCACTACGCACAGGTTTTATGGGACGGTTTTAAAACTCCGACTGAGCACGAACAAAGTCGTTTAAGAATTCACGTAGAAGCTCAAATGAAAAAAGAAATGGCGGAGGCCACGCGGGCAGAACCTCCTAAACAAATTAGTAAGAAAAAGACTGTAGCCTCTGTAAACATAACTAACTTGTGCACAGTCAAAGACCGAGAAGTCTTTACAGCAAAAACAGAGGAAGGGTATGTTGGCTGTGTGCGTATGTCAGCAGGTATCTGCTTTACTCACGAAACTTTCACCAGTGCGCTCGAAGCGGCCAATAAAGCTCGAAGCCTGAAGAAGCTCTTAGAGCAACCGATAGAACAGGAATGTAAAGAAACCAAAAAAAAGACAAAAGAAACAAGCAAATGTGTAGTCAAAAAAACCAATAAAAAGGTAACCTTGAGGTCGAGACTATACACACTCGACGAGACCAAGGCAATGCCGCTTCTGCGTTTCCAAGAAGTGTGGGTAATAGTAAAAGATGCTCTTTATGTGAGCGATTGCTTAGATCGTGAACGAAAAAACCTAGTAAGCTATACGAGTAATAGAGACAAAGCAATGTACTTTACGTGTCATGAAAAAGCTAAAATGACTATGAGAGTGTTAAAAGGTACAATCGGTCCTGGGTTTGACTTGAAGCGATTTTTTATAGAGAATAAGTAGAAGCAGTTAGGTGTATCTGGATGGCCACGCGGTACGCTGGTGACTTTTTTGGAATCGCTTTGACTGATAACTCGGACACAGTAGGGTCTCGGTTACTTTCTTATTACCCAGAACTGCGTAGACCTGGTTCTGTTAAAAAGGCCGGAGGCCCTCAAACAACCTCAAAAGAAGTGAAAGCAGTAGGCCCATTCGCAGGTTTTAAAACTTTAAGTAAGCAAGGAGAATACAAAGCGGTTCCTGTTTTTAGTGGTTTTAAAACCGTCAAATGATTAAAGACGGCAAGGCTTATACTATCTAAATAGATCGAAGAAACTAGCAGGCATTCCTAATGGCCTCCTCTCTCCCACAGTTCGCAGGCAATCTGTTTGGGCTTGATCTCGCTGGCCTATTTGCAGATAGTGAAACAGGTGGACTACCGGAGGGGTTCATGCCGCAATTTAATTTTACGGCAAACGTAAAAGGTCGTAGTCCTGGTACTCTCACATATAAAACACCTAAAACACCTTCAGGTACAGTTGAGTTTTCTCTTGCACCTAAACTACCAGATATAGTTAATCAGCCCACGCAGCCTGTAACTCCTGCACCAGCTGCACCGGCTGCACCTTCATATGCGCCTCAGTATCAACCTATTTTTGGAGGGTCTACTGCACCTACTTACACACCCCCTGCAGTCTTACCGCAACCGACGCAAGCTCCAGTCGCACCCGTAGCAACGCAACCTCCCGCGCCGGCACCAGCTGCACCCGCACCTCAACCAGCAGCACAACCAACCTATGGTTCTGGCTTACAAGGACAAATTAAGTCAGCTGGTAAGGTCTTAACCAAAAAAGAAGCTGTTCGGATTGCGGATGCGACTGGTAAAACAGTCGCTCAGGTAATGTCGAAAGCTCAGAATTTAGGTACTAATCTCGGTAGCGGCCTAGTTAACGCGTACAGCAAGGGTAATTTAGGTCCAAACCAAACAACTATGTGGGGAACAGTGGCTGGCGGCGGTAGTTACGGCCAGGCAGTCGCGAAAGCCATTCAAAACTTGGCACCACTGCAAAACTTACAGCTTCCTAAAAACACTGTATATGCTGGAAGTAGTGTATATAACATACCGGCCACCACAACTAATATTCCAAAGGGAGGCTCCTCGACGACACCTGCTCAGACGATCTACAATCCTATTGTGATCCCACGCGAGCCCTCTAAAGCTCAGACTACAAACATTCAGAAGTTCAATGCGGCTGGACCGACGTTTGGTGCTGCCGCCGTGAATAAAGCACTTGCTTCTGGTTTAAGCTCGCAAGAAATCCGGAAGGCCGCCTCAGCCCAAGGTATCGACTTAAGCAAAAAAGCAAAGCAAGCTTTAAAAAAATAGAATAACTCCATCCGTCGAAAGAGGGGCTATGCTTAGCGTAGCCTCTCGTTAAAGATGAAACGATACATTAGGTTTATCTTTGAACGAGCTGCAAGAGCATTGGGTCTTTATGTAATATTCGCAGCCAATGAGGAAGATCGACAGTGCATAATCGAGGGAACAGACTTCCGTCCAAATGACGTGTACTGACTACTGTCTTTGCGTCAAAAGAAGAGGAAAAGAGCTTAAGGTCGCTATCTCTGCCAACGAATCAAACCACGCGCAGGCTCAAGCTTCAGATATCGCCAGGGCTCTGCAAGCAGACACCTTCTCACTTTCATACAAGAGCATAAAAGAAACAAACTTATCTATTCTGTTCAGGCGACTAGCCTCAAATGAATTTGCGTACGGTACGTGCGACGCGTGGACCGGGTCATTTTGTAACGGCTCCCCTGTACTGTACGCACTCAATCACAAATATTATGTACGTCCTTTAATACTAGATTATTTAGAAATAAATAAAGATGGTTGTGTGAAACCTTCTTGCGGGAACAGCACCTGCATAAACCCGTATCACAACTCTTACAAAAAAATGAAGGCGTCCAAGCTGGGCGATGCAGATATGAATTTGGTACTAGCATTCTCCAGCCAAGGCGTTCCTGTACGGGAAATCGCTAAGGCGCTCAAGGTCCACCGCTCAACGATTTACAGAACGTTACACCGTGAACATTTTCATTCTGGGTCTGCGCATCACCGATGCAGCACAGACTGACGAAAACAAAGTCGTACACGTCTTAGCTGAGTCTCTTCCCTCAAGCGATCGACGCGTCGCAACAAAGGTACAGCTTTCAACCAAAGAAGATCAGTACAACGCCAAGATCCTTAAAAAGCTCGAGGAAAAAGAAACTGTATTAGCTGTCGGACCAACTAAAACGACGCCTGATGGTGTGCTGCAGATGCAGCCCATGCTAGTTGTCACTAAGGAAAACTGGGATGATCTGCTGGCTGTAAACCTGTTCGTATCCACGGGTGGACTTGGGCCAGTTACAGAAGAAACTCAACTTGGCGACAACACCGTCACCAACCGTTCCCTTGCATGGCAAGACGAAAAAGGTGAAACGTCCTGGTTCAAACTCACTGCATGGGATGCACTGTCTTCACAACTTGCTGACCTTGCGCCTGGAACTCCCACAATTGCTGTGGGCCGGGTAAGCACTAGCGAAAAAGAAGATCGGAAGTATCTTAACTACGGGGTTGAGAAAATTCTCTACCTCCCTCGCAGCAAAAAAGCTGCTCCTGCCAAGGCTGCTGATCCCGATAAAGGAAAGGTATCTACGGCTGCTCTCGGATCACTGGACTTCTCTCTCTGATTTACGACCATGGTTTTTATTGCTGGCAAATTTGAGACTGTGGATGGCGATGGAGATTCTGTACAAAACTATAAGGAATTTCCCCGTCGCAAAAGCGCAAGTGACGTTAGTATCTCAAATGCTTGCGCTGTGACTCCAGCGGGACTTCAAGTCTTCTACCGCGACGAATCCCAAGGCATCCTCCTTGGCGCAGTTCTGACGAAAGAAGGATGGGTCTACGAAATTGTTGATGGTGATAGACAAATCGACGGTCGATCTACGGGCGACGTTGGATTCTCCCTCAAAGCAATCTCCCTCGATAAAACCGTTTACGTTCTTTATGATTCAGTTTTGACTCTGTCTTCCAATGACATCGCGACGCAAGGTGAAATAAGACTTGCTAAACGCAACACAATATTTCCAGAAGACTGGCAATACAGCACTCTTGATGGCCCAGATAATGGTGTAGCGGTGGCTGGATACCGAGTAGCGCTTGCTAAATCCGGTAAGAAAATTGCAGCAGCATGGTTAAGTGCTAATGGAAATCGTCTTCCAAATCCAGATCAGATTCGATTCCAGGTCATTGACAATGATGAAAGTCCTGAGGGCCGGGAGGTTGATAACTATGGAACTCCAGGTTCCCCGCTTGTAATCGACGACAAGAGCATTCTCTTTGGCTGCGAAAAGCGACTTTGTAGAGCCGGTAACGCCTCAACAACTCCAAAATTGATGAATGGCGCCATCCTTGATGGTGTCAAAGATGGCGCCATAATTACTATCTATAAAGTTCGTTACGCGGTGACCTCAATTAATAAGAAATTAGTCCTAGTAAAACTCTAATTACTTCTTGTTTCGACGCTGAATACGAGTCTTCTTCAGAAGCTTCTTATGCTTCTTCTTAGCCATGCGCTTGCGGCGCTTCTTGACAACTGAACCCATGCTCGAATTCTATATTCAATCGCAGGATTCGGTATCGACTCATATCGTTTAGCTCTGCAACAAATTATCAAATTAGTGAAATAGCGGGCTTTTCGGTAATCTTTCGCGCCATGGCAACCACAAACGATCTAAAAAACGGAATGACCTGTGATATCGTGACTGGGAAAC
>OGVZ01000199.1_pt1 | contig 10185 bp, 10 predicted proteins | sample 1575881 | NCBI WGS metagenome assembly OGVZ01 (sample SAMN07581520, study PRJEB24739) | freshwater metagenome | place: Singapore | collected 2015-01
GTTTCCCAGTCACGATACTCGGTTTCTTGGTTTAGAGAATACTTTATGTCTGATGTGTTTCCTACTGGTTCAGTTGTGACCGCGCAAGGGTTACGCGCTCCAGTTCCCCGTTATTACAAAACTTTGTTAAAGGAGGTAGGTCATGATTTAGCTTTAGAGATGCAATTTCGTTCTTCGGTGAGAGCCGATATGGATCTAGAACGAGATATGTATGAAAACCAACCGATCCGTAAAATAGCGAGGCAAAAAGTAGTTGACTCTCGCTTATCTCAATCAAAACGAACACTTTAAAGGTCATTATGTTGCAATTTGTAGTTTCTGTTCAGGACCGCGCCTCTGGCGTTTTTATGCGTCCTTTTTTTGTTCCTCATCGTAATATCGCTATTCGCGATTTTACTGACGAGGTTAATCGTAAAGCTGATGACAACCAGCTGTCTAAGCACCCTGACGATTTTGATTTGTATTTGTTGGGTCAATTTGATGACAACACGGGAGTGTTTACGTCTGAGAGTGGACCTGTAGTCCTGGTTCGTGCTAAGGACGTTTTTAATTCAGCAGTTGCCGCTGTCTGACCCTTGCACCCCTTCGGGGGTGCTTTTTTTTAACTTTTGGAGTTAATCGATGTTTCATAATCAGTCTGCTTCATCGCATAATTTTGCGATGGTTCCTGCTGCGGAGATTCCGCGTTCACGTTTTCAGATGCAAAAGACACTGAAAACTTCATTTGATTCAGGCTATCTTGTGCCTATTATGTGTGAGGAGGTATTGCCTGGTGATACTTTTAACGTTAATGCGACACTTTTCGGTCGCCTGGCAACCCCCCTTTTTCCGGTTATGGATAATCTCCATATCGACACGCAGTTTTTCTTTGTACCTAATCGTTTGGTCTGGAACAATTGGGTTAAGTTTATGGGGGAGCAAGAAAACCCTTCGGATAGCATTTCCTACTCTATACCTCAACAAGTTTCCCCAGTTGGGGGTTATGCAGTTGGATCGTTGCAAGACTATCTTGGGCTGCCTACTGTCGGGCAAGTGGGCGCTGGTAATACGGTTTCACATTCTGCGTTGCCTGTTAGAGCCTGTAATTTGATTTTTAATCAGTGGTATCGCGACGAGAACCTCCAAAATTCTGTCCCTGTTGACATGGGTGATGGTCCCGATACTACGCCTTCTACACGTTACACGTTGATGCGTCGTGGTAAACGTCATGATTATTTTACGAGTGCTTTGCCTTGGCCTCAGAAGGGTCAGTCTGTTTCTGTGCCTATGGGTCAATTTGCTCCTGTTGTTTCTGATAATTCTTATTCTTCAGCTGGATATAGTAAGTTTAGGCTAGCCGATCCAGATGCTAACATGCAAGATATTACTTTTTGGACTGGCGATAAGCTTTTGAGAGGTAATGGCTCTCAAGGTCAAGCTCTTTGGCATACTGGCGACATTGGGTTACGTGCTGATTTGTCGCAAGCTACTGCTGTTACTATTAATCAGTTGCGCCAGAGTTTTCAGATTCAGAAGTTGCTCGAGCGTGATGCGCGCGGCGGTACTCGTTATACAGAGATCGTTAGGAGCCACTTTGGGGTCCTGTCTCCTGACAGTCGGCTCCAAAGGCCCGAATATTTGGGCGGTGGTTCTTCGTTGATTAACATTACTCCCGTTCCTCAGACATCTGCTACTGGTGTGTCTGGATCGTCTACGCCTATTGGTAATTTGGCGTCGTTTGGAACTTTCCTTCATCAAGGTCATGGTTTCACTTATTCTGCTGTTGAGCACGGTCATATCATCGGTTTTGTTTCTGTCCGAGCTGATTTAACTTACCAGCAAGGTTTGCGTAAGTTGTGGTCTCGTAGCACTCGCTACGATTATTATTTCCCTGCTTTTGCAATGCTTGGTGAGCAAGCTATTCTTAATAAGGAAATTTATTGTGATGGATCATCGAACGATTCAAATGTTTTTGGTTACCAGGAGCGATGGGCTGAATTACGTTACAACCCTTCCCAGATCACAGGTCTCTTTAAGTCGACTTCAGCGGGTACGATCGATGCTTGGCATTATGCTCAAAAATTTACTTCGTTGCCTACGCTTAACAGTACGTTTATTCAGGATAATCCTCCGCTTGCGCGTAACCTTGCTGTCGGTGCTGCTGCTAATGGTCAGCAGCTATTGCTTGTGTATATGGATGTGTCGGTTTTGCAAAGATGTCTTCACTCTTTCCAATTTCCATAATTTTTCCAAGGTACATAACTGCAACGCGATCCGAAATGTGTTGCACGACTGATAAATCGTGGGCGATAAAGACGATACTGATGTTATCTTCTTTACTTAGATCAGCGAGAAGATTAATTACCTGCGCCTGAATCGATACATCGAGAGCACTTACTGGCTCATCCGCAACAATCAGTTTTGGTTTCAAGGCAATTGCGCGGGCGATACCGATGCGCTGACGTTGTCCGCCGGAAAACTCATGTGGATATCGGTTGTAGTGCTCAGGATTAAGACCAACACGTTCCATTAATTCTTGAACTGCGCGTTTTGTGCCACCTGCAGGTTCCACATCTTGAATCTCGAATGGTGAAGCAATAATGCTGCCGACTGTTTGACGTGGGTTGAGAGCTGAATATGGATCTTGAAAAATGATCTGCATCTGGCGTCGAAGAGGACGCATCTCTTGAGGTGAAAGCTTGGTAATGTCCTGACCTTCCACCGTGATTGATCCCGATGTGGGTTCGATAAGTTTCAATATTGTGCGACCTGCTGTGGTCTTGCCACATCCAGATTCACCAACAAGGCCAAGAGTTTCGCCACGTTTCAAATCAAAGCTGATGCCATCTACTGCTTTGACTGCAGTCGAACCTGTTTTCTTCTGGGTCCGTTTATTGACTGGGAAATGTTTGGTGAGATCTTTGACGGAGAGAATGATGTCGGACGACATTATTTCACCGCCAATGTTGGGAACAATTTCTGACGTTCTTTCTCATCAAGATGGCAACGCGAACGGTGCGCTTCAGATATGCCGCTAAGTTCAGGCATCTCAGAAATGCAGCGACCACCACTGACTTTCTCCTTGAACTCGCAGCGTGGGGCAAATGAACAGCCTTTCGGCAGATTAATCATCGAAGGCGGTTGGCCCGCAATCGCACTTAATCGTCCAGATTTCTTGTCACCTGCACGCGGAATAGAGTTAAGGAGACCGAGCGTGTATGGAGCCAGAGGTTTGTAGAAGATGTCATCAACAGGTCCACTTTCAACAATCTTTCCAGCGTACATAACGTTTACACGATCTGAGACTTGAGCGACGACCCCAAGATCATGAGTGATGAGGACAATTCCCATATTGAATTGCTTTTGCAGTTCGCCGAGTAGGTTCAAGATCTGAGCCTGTACTGTCACGTCAAGTGCAGTAGTTGGTTCGTCTGCAATCAAGACTTTCGGATCATTCATAAGCGCCATCGCAATCATTACACGTTGACGCATACCGCCAGAGAATTGATGTGGGTAGTCATGAACTCGCTTATCTGGCTGTGGGATGCCAACGAGATCCAACATGGAAATTGCTTTATCGAGCGCTTCTTTCTTTTGGCGTGGGTGATGCACCAAATAGCTTTCACAGAGCTGATTGGAAATCTTGTAATACGGATGGAGTGAAGACATTGGATCTTGGAAGATCATCGACACCACGCGACCACGAAGGCTCCGCGTTTCTTCTGCGGAGGCAGAAACGACATCTACGACATTGGATCCGTCACGAACCTTGATTGAGCCAGAAACTTGAGCGGTGCGACGATTGTGGAGATCCATAATCGACAAACTCGTAACAGTTTTTCCAGAGCCAGACTCACCGACAATTGCGACGGTCTCGCCTTCATTTAAAGTGAAGCTGACATCATCAACAGCGCGTACAAGTCCATCGTCGGTAGGAAAAGAAACTTTGAGATGTTCGACCGAGAGAATTTCTTTCATTGCACTCGCACTCTCGGATCCAAAACTGCGTAGAACATATCAACGATCAAATTCATAACAATAACCACGGTGGCAGCCAAAATTGTGGTGGCCACAACGACGGAGAGATCAAATTCGTACACTGAACGAAGCGTGAGTCTTCCCAATCCCGGAAGATTGAAGATCGTTTCAGTGATGATTGCTCCACCGATTAATCCTGCAAAATCAAGACCTGCCATCGTGGTGATGGGAGCAAGGACTGCGCGCAGAGTGTGCTTGAAAAGAATTGTGCGCTCATCTAGACCTTTCGCACGTGCAGTGCGAACATAATCTTCGCTCATGGTTTCAAGAACGGCTGCGCGAGTGAATCGGGTGTAGAGAGCTGCGTATGCAATAGCCAGGGTTATCCAGGGCAGAATGAAATATTTCAATGCGCCGATTGGATTATCTAGGAACGATACGTAGCCCGTAAGTGTGAGAGGGACGATCTTCCACTTGATTGATACCCAAATAAGCAAAACTAAGCCAGTTACGAATGTCGGTAATGAAGTTCCCAAGAGAACAAAGACTGAGCTTGCAGTGTCTGGAACGCGACCTCGGAACTTTGCTGCAATCACACCGAGCGTCACACCAACAGTTACCCAGAGAATCAGCGCACCGACTGCGAGAGAGATAGTGACGGGAAGAGTGTCTTTCAAAAGATCGGTGACGCATTCATTTTCATTAAATGAGTAGCCAAAGCTAGGCGCAGGGCAAGTAAATGCTGCTTGGCCAACCCCATATTGGCGACCAAAGAAGATTCCAGTCAGAAAGAGCCAATATTGAACAAGAAGTGGTTTGTCGTAACCCAGGCGAACGCGATTCGCCTCAACGATGATGTCATTACATTTTTGACCGCAAGTAAGCGCAGCGGGATCAAATGGCAGGATTGCGAAAATTACGTATACGGCAAAAGAGACGATAAGAAGTGTGAAGAGGGAGAAACCAAGGCGGCGAAGTGCAAATAAGACCACTCTCTTACACCACTTCCTTCCTCAAAGAATCAATATCGAAATCCACGAAAATGCTCTCGGAACCAGGTTAGTGGCTCCGAGAGCATTTCCATTTCACTTACAAAGGGAAATGACCTTTATTCAAGCTTTATTGCTTGATCCAGATCTTTCCGTATGCAGGATTACCTTGTGGTACCCAGAAGAAGACGCCACGAAGAGCAGATCCCCATACTTCTTGCGCCTTACCAAACAGTGTTGGCATGTGCCAGAAGTAGCCTGCTGCTTCTTTGTCGAGCGCCTTCCACAGAGCAGCTTGCTTCTTGCGATCCGTCTGCTTCATAGCGGCATTGACTTTTGCTTCAAATGCCTTGTAGTTCGGATCATCGCTGTTCTGTGTGAGGTTAAATCCGCCTCCAGATGTGTAGAGCTCAGGGATAACGGTTGATGCGTTAGCCCAGTCAGCTCCCCAACCAGATACTGACATGTCGCTCTGCTTTGCAGGATCCATGACAGTTGAGTAATAACCAGCGGAGATGATGTTCCACTTGACCTTGATTCCAACCTTTGACATCGAAGCTTCGATGATTGGAATTGTGTCATTAAGAGTTACAGACTGACGGACATCGAGTGTGATGCCAGTTTCTGTTGCCTTCTTGTAATTGTCAGGGCACTTGGTCTTTGCAGTATCAAGAAGTGACTGTGCCTTGGTGAAGTTTCCTTCAGGCTTAAAGTCTGGGCTTCCTGGACCAACGACCTTAGTAGGTGCGTAGTCAAGAGCTACAAGTGGGCTGATTGCGCCGGTTGCATAGGAACCTGCATATTCAGGACCACCTGAATAATCAAGAAGCGCCTTAATTGGCCATGCGTAGTACATCGCTGCACGTACCTCAAGGCAAGGCATCTTCTTCAAGTTGAATGCGTAATAACGCGCATATGGATCAGCGTTATTCATACGACGGCTCTTGTACTTATCGTTCAAGAAGAACTTGTCGCGGTTGGTTGGAAGTGGACCACCAAAGTTCATAGCTGCAGGAAGAGTGTCTTCCAACATCAATTGGTCGATAACTTCTTCATCCATACCGTAGAGAATGACAACTTCATCTGGATAAGGAGTTCTGACTGGGTCAGACGCCTTTGACCAGTACTTGTTGCGGACCATCTTCAATTGTGTATCGCTGTTTTCAACGATCTTGTATGGACCGGTTGACTGTGGATTCAAGTCGTACTTGTCGCCAGTGTCCTTCTTCTTCTGTACAGGAGAGATGACGCCGTAGGTACCCAAGTAGTTGAAGTCAGCAACAGACTTATTGAGTGTGAATGTGATGGTGCGGTTGTCTGGTGAACAAGCAACAGCCTTATTGAAAGCTTTTACGCCAGCAGGAGTGTTCTTGTAAGGACCGGTGTAGATCGAGTTTCCTTCAGCATCTTTTGGAATATCAAGCCACGAGATGAGATAGGTCGGACCACCAGGGAGAACGTCCTGTGCGAATACACGTGAAACGCCATAGCGAACGTGTTCGCATGTGATGGCTGTTCCATCTTCAAATTTTGTGCCAGGGCGAAGTGTGAACTTCCAAACTTTTGCCTGGTTACTTGGGACACCCGTATTGGTTGCGAGGTCTGGAACGATGCCAGCTCCTGCTTCACCTGGGACTGGGTTATATGCGACAAGTGTGCGAGTATGGAAAGAATTCATAAACGCAAGATCGCGGCCAGTGTAAATACGAGTCGGATCAAGATGATCCAAGCGTGGCTCATGCTCTAAGAAGGTGAGGATTCCACCAGCTTGTGGAGTCGCAGATTGAGCAGGCGTACTGACTGCAACAAATCCGGAAACAACAAGAGAAGTGGAAGCTGCAACTGCTAGAACACGGGCACGAGCAGAAAATCTGCTCATGTAGTACTCCTTTCGACAATGAAGCTACAAAGACGCAGCCAAGGGGACCGCGTCGTGTCTTTAGTCAACCACTCCGTGAGGGATTTGAGAAGGATTTGAGAGAAATTAGCGCTCTGCGCGAGGGTCTAGTGCATCACGTAGCGCATCGCCCACCAGGTTAAATGCCAATACGACGATAACAAGTGAACCAGCCACAATCATGAAGAAGCTCGGCATCGCTGTGACGTAGCGGGAGGCGTTGGAGAGCAAGATTCCCCAAGTCGAGGCAGGAGGCTGAATTCCGAGACCTAAGAAGGAGTACACCGATTCTGCTGCCAGGTATCCGGGTAGTGAGAGCGAAACAACAACGATCACTGGGGCCCACACATTAGGAAGGATTTCTTTCAAGATGATTCTGCTCCGCTTCGCTCCCATAGCTTGGGCTGCCGTTATGTAATCACGCTCGCGAATACTTAAAACCTGTGAGCGAATAAGTCGGGAAAATCCAGGCCAACCAAAGAAAGATAAGAAGAAAATCAAAAATACGATGCGAGCAAAATTATCTCCACCAATATTCCAACTCTGAATTCTTTGCACAACAGGAGTACTCAAAGCAACAATCATGAAGAAAGCAGGGAATGCCAAGAAGAAATCTGTGAAGCGACCAAGCGCATCATCAACTTTCCCACGGAAATATCCTCCGATGATTCCAACGAAGAGGCCCACAGTTAATGCAAGGGCTGTAGTAAGAAAAGCGACAAGAAATGAGATTCGTGAACCATAGAGAAGTTGTGCAAGAAGATCACGACCAGTACCTGGAATTAAACCAAGTGGATGTTCGAGACTAATTCCGCCTTTGGAGGGAATTGGAACGCCGCTGGTATCAAGCGCTTCTAAATTAAGAGTATTCGGATCAATTCCGATGATGCGACAGACAATCGGCGCAAATGCTGAGAGGCCAAGGATGGTGATGCTGACTATGGCAGCTCCGACACCAACCTTGTTTCGCTTGAATCGCATCCATGCAATCTGGCCCGGGCTGCGTCCCGCAATTTCAGGATGAACGGTTTCGAGTTGTGTACTCATAATTCCTCTCGTCGTCCCGCAACGGTATCTCATCAACAAGGGTCATTCAAAGCTCCGCGGCTATACTTCGACTCTCGCTTGCGCGATCAATTCGGAGTTTTATGGAGGTTCATATGAAGAAAACTTGGCTCATGGCCATCCTCAGCTTAATCCTCGCTCTCGGTCTTACCGCTTGTGGTGGTTCAGATTCAGCGGAAGGACCGACAGAAGCAAAACAAGAGTTGGTTGAGGCGCCTGAACAAGAAGTTCAGGCTTCCGGAGGTTTTGATAGCGAAATCAAACTCCCTACGGGTGAAAGTTACATTCTCTCTTCTCCTTCTAAATTCACCCCAGGCAAATTTGCTTCAGGCATTATTCCCGGTCAATCCAATTATCGTTTTGAAGTAACAGTAAATAATGGTGGAAGCGCTGACCTAGATCTTGCCGTCCTCATTGTTCAAGGCAGCACCAACAGCGGTGCATGTGTCGATGTTTTTGATGGCGATAACAACATTGGTGGCGCACCCATTGAGCCTCTCGCTGCCGGCGCATCAAAGACTTTTACTTGGGCGCTCTCATGCCCAGGTTCTGCAGGCGATGACCTTGCAGTGAAATTACTTAGCGGCGAAACCGCACTGATTGAAGCGACAGGAAAACTTAGCTAGCTCGAAATCGTAATCGCTCTCGATGTGCTGATTGCATTATTGCAATTGGCACAAGAGAGCCAATAATCATGAGCGCTAACCACTCATTGGTGTATCCCCTACCAATGAGAACTCCAACTAATGCTGGACCAAATACATTGGCAACATTCCATTGCATACCTGTGATTGCGTTGTAGCGGCCTCGCAGATTATCGGGCGCCAATTCATTTGCAACCGCAGGAAGAGTAGGCGACCAGATCATTTCACCCACTGCAAATACGACCTGACTTAAGGCAATAAGTGCCCCAGCAACAAACCCCTTCGCTAGAGATGCGATTGCGATAACTGCCCACGAAAGAGCCCAAATCCATCCCAGCCAACTTAGGACCGAGAACTTATCGCGCGCTGAAATGACGCGTAGCACCGCTCCTTGTAGCAAGAAGATGGTCACAGTATTTGCGGTAAGAACTATTCCTAACCACTTTGGCGAAAGACCTACGTGTTGAGTCATAAATATTGCAAGACCGCCCTGAAGTGAGGCGTACCCAAAGATCGTGTAAATCAACCCGCCGCCTGCAATTTTAAGAAATACCCGGTCTCTGAAAACTTCCCTATATCCCCCAGACTCTTGAGCGCGAACTTCCGGAGAAGCGTGAAAATTACCCTTGAGACCAAGGATTACAAAGAGATAGATGATGTAGGAAAGTCCATCCAAAATATAAAGTGTTTGAAAACTCCTAAGGTTTCCTTCTTGAATGATGAGCGCAGCAAAGATTCCGCCAAATCCGATCGCAAGATTAAAGAGCATAAAGTTCAATGCAAATACTTTTTGCCGTTGCTCCTCTTGTGAGGCGCGAGAAATCATCACGGTTTGGGGAGGCCAAATCATCAATGTTCCAACTGCGCTCATCGTTGCAACAAATACAGCTTCCTGTTTAGTCGAAACAATGGACCAGAGTGCAACGCCAGAACCTTCAAAAATTAAACCTGTGACAATAATCTTCTTTGGGCCATATTTATCTACCAGCCAACCAACCGGCCCAGAAAAGATAATTGAAACGATTGCCATGAAAGAGAGAACAAATCCGCCAAAGGTGTTGCTAAAGCCGCGAATATCATGGAGATAAACCAGAAGTAGCGAGAGCGTCATTCCAGTCCCGAGCCCGCTCATAAAATTACCGAAGAAGAGTCGACGAAGGACTGGGGTGAGTACATCTGAATAATCCCCAAATACCATCGTCAAGATCTTGGCCACAATATTGCTCGGCACTTTGCCCGACGCAGAGTTCATGACTTCACCCTAGTCCCAACCAGCGATAAGGTGCGTGAGTGATTACTCAAGTAGATCAAGATTTCTTAGCTCTGCCCCTTCAATCTGTATCAGATGCCGCAATTTCAACGGCGAAATCTCAAGGTGCATCACATGTTGATGTTCGCATCGAGAGAACTCGAACTGGATTTCTTTCACTCCGTGATGCCAAACCTGAAACACAGAGCGATGAAACTAATTTTGGAATCGGCGTGCGTGTTATCGTCAACGGTGCATGGGGCTTTGCATCATCTCCCGACGTATCAGAAGACTCTGCAAAGAAACTAGCTCTGACCGCCGTAGCGATGGCCAAAACATCTAAGCCACTATCGACTGAAGAGATCTCTCTTGTTCCCGAACCTG
>OGVZ01000200.1_pt1 | contig 10180 bp, 7 predicted proteins | sample 1575881 | NCBI WGS metagenome assembly OGVZ01 (sample SAMN07581520, study PRJEB24739) | freshwater metagenome | place: Singapore | collected 2015-01
TTCCCAGTCACGATAGCGTCTTCGACATCTGGTTCATCAACCACAATTTCAGTTACGTCAACAATGCCTAATGCCAATGCCCAACCAGTTGTAGAAGAGCGTCGATTAGTGATGTTGCCACCGCCTAAACCAGTTCTTAAGTCAAAGAAAGCTGCGGCGCTTAAACCGATTAAAAGTGCTCCGGCACCGTTGGTTGTTAATTCAACTGAAAATGCTTGGAGTGCTGCTGAATTAAAGAGTATAAAAGGTGAACTTTCTAAAGACCTGATTCGTTTAAAGAAAGAATTAGAAATCGCAGAGGCTGAAATGGAAGATTTAGTTGAGGCTGCAGGCGTTGGAGCGGGTGATGACCAGGCAGATGCCGGTGCAAAAACTTTTGAACGAGAACACGAGATGTCTTTGGTTTATAACGCGAGAGATATGGTGCAGCAAACCGAGCGAGCTTTAGAGAGAATTGAAAGTAAAACTTACGGCAAATGTGAAGAATGCGGAAACTTTGTTGGTAAAGCTAGATTGCAGGTTTTTCCAAGAGCAACTCTTTGTATGGTTTGTAAACAAAAGGAGGAACGACGCTGAACTTAATTCAGCGAAAATGGTTAGCGGTAACCGCTCTAATAGTTTTTGCCATAGATTATTTAACTAAAACTTTAGCTCTAAATTACCTATCAGCGCAGCCAAAACAAATCCTCGGCACTTTTTTGCAGCTACGATTAACCTTCAATTCAGGTGCAGCTTTTAGCCTTGCCTCTAGTGGCACAATATTTTTATCCTCTTTTGGAATCATCGTATCGGCGGCGATTTTCTACTATGGCAGAAAAGTTCACTCCAAACGATGGGCCTTCGCACTTGGCTTAGCCCTCGGTGGAATATTTGGAAATTTATCTGATCGAATATTTAGAGCCCCAGGAGGATTACAGGGTGAAGTAGTTGATTGGATTCAACTTCCAAATTGGCCGGTTTTTAATGTTGCTGATATGGCAGTAGTTAGCGCAGCCTTGGTCGTTTCATATTTGAGTTGGAAGAATGTGCCATTCAGCAAAAATCGAGATGATGCATGAGTAAGCGTGAGATTAGAAACCTTTCAATACCAGAGGGCTTAAATCAAGAGCGAGTGGATGCAGCCTTATCTAGATTATTAGGCCTTTCCCGAAATGTAATTGTTGGATTGATTGAGCATGGTGAGATTTCAAAAGATGGAAAAACGGTTGGCAAATCAGATCGGGTTGCAACTGGTGATCAACTAGAGATTTTATTACCAGCTGCAAAAAGTGAAGCTAAATTGGTTGCCACGCCAATTGATGGTTTAAAAGTTGTTTACGATGATGAGTATTTAATAGTGATTGATAAACCAGTCGGAATCGCCGCCCACCCAAGTCCTGGTTGGCAGGGGGCGACCGTAGTTGGTGCCATATTTGCAGCCGGTCACCAATTAGCAACCTCAGGAGCGGCTGAACGACAAGGTGTTGTTCATAGATTAGATGTGGGAACTTCAGGATTAATGGTGGTGGCAAAAAATGAGGTTGCTTATTCAAATCTGAAAGATCAGTTTAGAGATCGCACGGTTTCTAAGGTTTATCACGCGTTAGCTCAAGGCCACATGGATCCAACAGTTGGAACAATTGATGCGCCGATTGATAGGCATCCAAGAGAAGATTATCGATTTGCCGTTGTAGCAAATGGCAAGCCAAGTATTACTCACTACAAAACTTTAGAAGTTTTTCCAGCTGTAACACTGCTTGAGATTGAACTTGAAACAGGCAGAACTCACCAAATACGAGTTCACTTTTCAGCACTTCACCATCCATTAGTTGGTGACCTGACTTATGGATCAGATCCAGCCCTGGCCACCCGCCTTGGCATCAGTAGACCATGGCTGCACGCAAAGCAGCTGGCTTTTGATCACCCCGCAAGTGGTGAACGCCTATCCTTTAATGCAGAGTACCCAGCGGACCTGACACGCTCATTAGAGATACTTTCAGATATTTCCCGCTAGCCATATCGCGCAGTAGTAATCTCGCCACCCATGCCAAACTCAGCCGGAACCCAAAAAAACTCGGAGAATTTTGTGCACCTTCATGTGCACACCGAGTACTCAATGCTGGATGGGGCAGCCAAAATATCTGAACTAGTTGCTGAAGTTGCTAATCAAAACATGCCTGCAATTGCAATGACTGACCATGGAAATGTTTTTGGTGCATTTGAATTTCATAAATTAGCAAAGGCAGCTGGGGTAAAACCAATCATTGGCATTGAAGCATATGTTGCACCTGAGTCCAGATTTGATAAGCGCAGAGTTAAATGGGCAGAAGGTGGCGAAGATGATGTTTCAGGTGGTGGTGCTTACACCCACATGACTTTATTGGCAGAAAATAATGAAGGGTTATCAAATCTATTTAAACTCTCATCCCTTGCATCACTTGAAGGTTTTTATTACAAACCAAGAATGGATCAAGAATTACTCTCCAAATACTCAAAAGGAATTATTGCCACCACCGGCTGTCCCGGCGGGGAGATTCAAACCAGGTTGCGAATGGGCGGTTTTAAAGAAGCGGTAGCAGCAGCATCACGGATGCGAGATATTTTTGGGGCTGAGAATTACTTCCTTGAGGTTATGGATCACTCAATAGATATTGAAAAAAGAGTTCTCTCTGATTTATTAAAGCTGGGCAAGGAGTTAGACCTGCCATTACTTGCTACGAATGATTTGCACTACACCCACCATAAAGATGCAGCAGCTCATGAAGTTATGCTTTGTATTCAATCTGGGTCAACTTTGGCAGATCCAAAACGGTTTAAGTTTGATAATAGTGAATTTTATCTAAAGAGTGCGCAACAAATGCGCCAATTATTCAAAGATTTACCAGGAGCTTGTGATAACACTTTATTTATTGCTGAACGATGTGAAACAACTATGCGCGAAGGTGAAAATCTCCTGCCACGTTTTCCAGTTCCAGCAGGTGAAAGTGAAGATAGTTGGTTGATTAAACAATCCAATCAAGGTTTGGCTGCCAAAATGAATGGTCAGATTCCACCTGAATATCAAGAAAGACTTAATTTCGAATTGGATGTAATGATAAAGATGGGTTTTCCTGGTTATTTCTTGGTAGTGGCAGATCTTTGCAATCATGCCCGTCAAGTGGGAATTCGCGTTGGTCCTGGTAGAGGTTCGGCAGCAGGTTCACTAGTTTCATACTCGCTAGGCATAACCGGTCTAGATCCAATTAAGTTTGGCTTACTTTTTGAGCGATTCTTAAATCCTGAGCGAATCTCAATGCCAGATATTGATTTAGATTTTGATGAAAGAAGGCGATCAGAGATGATCGCTTACGCCACGACTAAATATGGTGATGATCGAGTTGCGCAAATCATTACCTATGGAACAATTAAATCTAAACAGGCAATCAAAGACTCAACTCGGGTTTTAGGTTATCCATACGCACTCGGTGAGCGATTGACTAAGTCACTTCCACCATCGGTGATGGGTAAAGATATTTCACTTTCTGGAATCTTCAATATGGATGATGATCGCTATGGCGAGGCTAGTGAGTTTAGAAATCTCTATGAATCAGATCCTGACTCAAAGAGAATTGTTGATACCGCTCTTGGCATTGAAGGGTTAAAGCGCCAGTGGGGTGTACACGCAGCTGGAGTTATCTTAAGTAAGGAGCCTTTGCTTGATGTAATTCCAATTCATCGACGTGAATCAGACGGGGCAATTATTACCCAATTTGATATGGGCGCCTGTGAAGCAACTGGCTTATTGAAAATGGATTTTTTAGGTTTGCGAAACCTCTCAGTTCTAGATGATTGCTTAATTAATATTGAAAAGAATTTGGGAAAGACCATTGTTTTAGAAACCTTGCCATTAAAAGATCAAAAAACTTTTGATTTACTCTCACGAGGCGACACCCTTGGAGTATTTCAGTTAGATAGCGCACCTATTCGATCCCTTCTTAGATCGATGGCTCCAGATAGTTTTGAAGACATTGCAGCTGTTATTGCGCTCTATCGACCTGGTCCGATGGGTGAGGATTCACACAATAAATATGCAGATTACAAGAATGGCCGAAAGGTACCAGTGGCTATTCATCCCGAATTAGATAAGCCATTAAATGAAATTCTTAAGGATACTTACGGCTTAATTGTTTACCAGGAGCAGGTATTGGCGATTGCGAGAAAAGTTGCCGGCTTCACACTTGGCCGTGCAGATCTGTTAAGAAAAGCGATGGGTAAGAAAGATAAAAAGATTTTGGATAAAGAGAGAATACATTTTGAAGAAGGCATGAAATCAAATGGCTTTTCCGAGGATGCCATTGAGAAATTATGGCAGACACTGATTCCTTTCTCTGATTATGCATTTAATAGAGCTCATAGTGCAGGTTATGGATTACTTTCCTTCTGGACAGCTTATTTAAAGGCAAATTACCCAGCCGAATATATGGCAGCACTACTAACAAGTGTTCGGGATGATAAAGATAAGAGTGCTTTGTATCTAAATGAATGCCGGCGCATGGGGATTAAAGTTTTGCCCCCAGATGTTAATGAGTCTGAGTCGGGATACACTCCTATTGGAAAAGATATCCGGTTCGGCTTGACCGCAATTCGAAATGTTGGAGAGAATGTTGTCGCTTCAATTATTGAAAATCGAAAGATTAAAGGCAAGTATTTAAGTTTCGGTGAGTTTCTAGCCAAAGTAGATTCCCATGTCTGTAATAAAAAAACTATTGAATCTTTAATTAAAGCTGGAGCCTTTGATTCTCTTGGTCATACTCGTCGTGGATTGATGATGGTTTATTTAGAAGCTTTGGATGCAGTGAGTGAAGCCAAGCGGGCTGAGGCAATTGGGCAGTTTGATCTATTTGGCTCTGCTAATACAACCTCCTCATTAAGTGGCGTTGACTTAGATATTCCAAACAGCGAGTGGGAAAAAATGATGTTGCTTGGGTATGAACGCGAAATGCTCGGCTTGTATGTCTCTGATCATCCTCTCTTAGGTGTTGAGCACATTCTTAAATCGGTAGCAGATTATTCAATAAGCCAGCTTTCAGAGGTTGCTCATGATCAAATAATAAGTATTGGTGGTTTAATCACACAGGTTCAACGTAAAGTTTCTAAACAAGGTACTCCTTGGGCAATAGTTACAGTTGAGGATTTAGAGGGTGCAGTGGATGTTCTATTCTTTTCAAATGCTTACGCGACTCATGGCGTAAATCTGGTGGAAGATCGAATAGTGGCAATTCGTGGACGGGTAGACAAACGTGAGGAGCAACCAAGAATTTCAGCATTAGATTTAACTTTGCCGGATTTAAAACAGGTACCAACTGGACCACTGATAATTTCTATGGCTGCATCTAGCTGCACCCCACCCGTTATTGATCGAATGAGTGAAATATTAAAGTCTCATCCAGGAGCAAGAGAGGTCCACCTAAGGCTAATTGATGGTGAGAAAAAGACAATCTTAAAGTTAGATGAGACTATAAAAGTCACTTCCTCTCCCGGCTTAAGTGCTGATCTTAAAACTGTTCTTGGTCCAGATTGCTTAGTTGTATAAACCAAAATGCAGCAACTTCAATTATTACCGGCAATTGATATTCAATCAGGACAGGTAATCCAATCTAAAAATTTAAGTACGTCAGGTATCACCTCCTCGCCACAGCAAGTTATCGAATACTTCGTTTCAAAGGGCACAAAATGGATTCACCTAGTGGATTTAGATGCAGCTTATGAGACTGGTGAAAATTCAGATTTAATAAATAATTTGATTACAAAAAGTAGCGTAGAAGTTCAATTATCGGGTGGAATCAGCAACCAGGCTAGCTTGAGCAAAGCTCTTAAAACGAAAGCAAAATGGATTAATTTATCGACTGGCGCTTTGAGTGATTTGGATTGGGTTCACGCAACACTTGAACTATATCCAGATAGGGTTTGTATCTCCCTTGATGTTGTTGATGAGATTTTAATCGCTCGGGGTAGTGGGATTGTTGTTGGAGATCTTTGGAAATATGTAAAAGAGTTGAATAATTTTGGATGTAAAAGACTTGTCCTAACTGACAACACAACCGATGGCAAGATGACTGGCCCAAATTTCAATTTGTTGGCTAAAGTTTTTGATCAAAGCGAGGCTGCAATTGTTGCAAGTGGTGGCGTATCTGACTTATCTGATTTGGCTAAATTGCGTCAGATGGGAATTGAGGGCGTAATCGTTGGGAAAGCGCTCTATGAAGGTGGTTTAGACCTAATAGCTGCATTAGAACTCTGCTACAAATAAGCGGCGCCAGCCGATTGCTTATTACGGCAGAATAGGCTTGTGGACAGAGCGCTATTATCAATTGAGAAATTCCGTGAGTATGCCCGCGAATTTAATGTTATTCCAGTGGCGCGAAAAATAGTTGCTAAAGATCAAACTCCACTTTCCATTTATAGCAAATTAACAAATCATCGGCCTGGCACATTTTTGCTCGAATCGGCAGAGTCAGGGATTTGGGCTCGTTACTCATTTATTGGTGTAAACAGCCAAGCAACTTTGACTGAAGCAAATGGCGAAGCAATTTGGAGTGGCGTAATGCCAGCTGGTGCACCAACGGGTATAGATCCATTGGACGCATTAAGAATTGCCACCAACCATCTTAAATCGCCAAAGATAGATGGCCTCCCACCACTAACGGGTGGATTGGTTGGATATTTAGGATATGAAATTGTTAGGCGGCTAGAGAGGTTAACAAATCAATCTAAGAAAGATATTGAAATCCCTGAAATCGCAATGATGCTGACATCAGATCTAGCAGTTTTTGACCACCATGAAGGTGTCATCACCTTAATTGCTAATGCCATTAATTGGGATGGTAGTTCAGAACGAGTGGATTTAGCCTATGAAACAGCGATTGAGCGCCTGGACAAGATGCACAAGGATTTATCAGAAATTAAACCAGTTGCATTAGCTGAAATACCGAAACGGGTTAACCCCGTTTATCAACGTAATACCTCTGATCAAAGTTATGTCGACAAGGTGAAGGTAATCAAAGAGGAGATTAAATCTGGAGAGGCATTCCAAGTAGTACTTTCACAACGCTTTAATATGCCTGCTTTTTCAGAGCCATTTGACTTGTATCGTGTTTTGCGAGAACAAAATCCCAGCCCCTATATGTATCTATTCCGATTTAATGATGGTTTAGCCATTGTTGGTTCAAGTCCCGAGGCGTTGGTAAAAGTCACTGGGCGTGATGTTGTCATCCACCCAATCGCGGGAACTAGGCGTAGGGGAGGAACGCCCGATGAGGATGAAGCAATTGCAGAAGAATTACTCGAAGATCCAAAGGAGCGTGCAGAACACCTGATGCTGGTTGATTTAGGCAGAAATGATTTAGGTCGTGTCTGCAAAGCAGGTTCTGTCGAAGTTACACAATTTATGCAAATCGAAAAATATTCACATGTAATGCATATTGTTTCAACTGTAATTGGACAATTAGCTCAATCAATTGCACCAATCGAAGCACTATTTGCGGTATTTCCTGCAGGGACTTTATCTGGTGCACCTAAACCTCGGGCTATGCAAATTATCGAGGAGAATGAACCAACTAGACGTGGTATCTACGGTGGAACAATTGGTTATCTAGATTTCACTGGAAATATTGATACTTGCATCGCAATTAGAACCGCTGTAATTAAAAATGGCACAGCCTATGTGCAAGCTGGTGCAGGAATAGTTGCTGACTCAGATCCTGAATCAGAAAATCAAGAGTGTATTAATAAGGCAGCTGCGGTACTTGGCGCAGTTGCCACCGCAAATGCAATGGCAGAATCAAAATGAGGGGCTCAATAGTTGGAAGCTTATTGATCATAAGCTTGGCGATACTTCTCATAATACGGTTAAGCAGGAAAGATGCCACCAAAAAATATGAAATGAAACCGAAAAATAAATGGAATTCCTTATCGGAAGGAATTGACCCAACTAATGAGTGAATCAAATGTATTAAACCAAATAATTGAAGGTGTTCTGGAAGATGTAGAAAATCGATTTATTCCAATTAACCAGTTAAGAGAGCAATTAGATAATGCTCCCAAGTTGAGAGGTGCCTTTAGAGCACTTAATCAAGATGGAATGCGTTTAATTGCAGAAGTAAAAAGATCATCCCCTAGTAAAGGCAGTCTGGCGGAAATTGAGAATCCGAAAGAATTAGCAGGTAAATACCAAGAAGGGGGAGCGGATGTAATTAGTGTTTTAACTGAAGAGCGCAAATTTAAAGGAAGTATTGCTGATCTAATCTCTGTCCGATCTAGTATTGATTTGCCAGTGCTGCGTAAAGATTTCATAGTTACTGAATTTCAAGTTATTGAATCTCGTATACTTGGAGCTGACTTAATTTTGCTTATAGTTGCAGCTCTTTCAAAATCACAGCTCCTTGATTTTTACCAACTCTCAACTGAACTTGGGATGGATGTATTAGTTGAAGTACATGACCTAGCTGAAGCTGAAAAAGCTCTAGAGGTAGGGGCAGAAATAATAGGTGTCAACTCAAGAAATTTAAAAACTTTAGAAGTAAGTGAGAAAACTTTCGAGAGAATTCTTCCGGAACTTCCATCTCAGATCTTAAAAGTTGCTGAGTCGGGTATTAGTAATCGTCAGCAAGTTGAATTAATTGAACAATTAGGGGCAAAAGCCGTCTTGATTGGGGAGAGTTTGGTACGTGCAGGTAATCCAGTTCATACGATAAAAGAACTTCTAAACCGCTAGAGACCCAATAAACTAAGAGCATGAGTGCAGACAAAAAAGTGGATGAATTGACCTCTTCCGTACTTGGACATTTTGGACCTTATGGAGGTCGCTTTGTGCCAGAGGCATTAATTGCCGCTCTAGATGAATTAGCAGATGCACATTCATCTGCCCTTTCGGATCCAAAATTTCAAAGTGAATTAGCTGAACTGCATAAGACTTATACCGGCCGACCAAGTATTTTGACTGATGCAAGGAGATTCTCAGAACATGCAGGTGGGGCAAGAATTCTTTTAAAGCGAGAGGATTTAAATCACACTGGCAGTCATAAGATCAATAATGTTTTGGGTCAAGCGCTGCTAACAAAACGAATGGGAAAAAAGAGAATCATTGCTGAAACTGGGGCAGGTCAGCATGGCGTTGCCTCTGCAACAGCTGCGGCATTATTTGGCTTGGAGTGTGTGGTTTACATGGGAGAAGCTGACACAAAGCGACAAGCTCTAAATGTTGCCCGAATGAAATTATTAGGCGCCACTGTTGTACCGGTAACTCAAGGCTCCAAAACTTTAAAGGATGCAATTAATGAAGCAATGCGTGATTGGGTAACTAATGTGTCTACAACACATTATTTGCTTGGCACTGTTGCGGGCCCTCATCCATTCCCAACGATGGTCAGAGATTATCAAAGAATTATTGGCGTTGAAGCAAGACAACAGGTGCTGGATCTAACTGGAAAATTACCAGATGCAGTTTTGGCGTGTGTTGGCGGTGGCTCAAATGCAATTGGAATCTTCCATCCATTTATCGAGGATTCATCTGTCCGATTAATCGGTTTAGAGGCGGGTGGAAAAGGAATAGAAACTGGATTGCACGCCTCAACTATTTCTGGCGGAAAGCCAGGAGTTTTGCATGGAACCCGTTCCTATGTTTTACAAGATTCAGATGGTCAAACTGTTGAATCACATTCAATTTCAGCTGGATTAGATTATCCAGGAGTTGGACCTGAGCATGCTTATCTAAATGATATAGGTCGCGCTGAATACAGATCCATTACTGATGATCAAGCAATGTATGCATTCTCGCTCCTTTGTAAATCAGAAGGAATAATCCCGGCAATTGAAACGGCACACGCTTTGGCTGGAGCATTAGAGATTGGAAATGAGTTGGGCAAAGATGCAACTTTGTTGATTAATCTCTCTGGCCGTGGGGATAAAGATGTTCAAACTGCGGCTGAATACTTTGGATTACCGCTCTGATGAGCACAGCGCTTGAAAAACTTTTTGAAAAAACAAAGCAAGAAAAAAGAGCGGCGTTAATTGGCTATCTACCCGCGGGGTATCCCACACAGAGGAGTTCAGAAAAAATTATAAAAGCTATGATCGATGGTGGTGTGGATGCGATTGAAATTGGTTTCCCATATTCAGATCCAGTTATGGATGGACCGATTATTCAAGCAGCATCTGAGGAAGC
>OGVZ01000201.1_pt1 | contig 10177 bp, 15 predicted proteins | sample 1575881 | NCBI WGS metagenome assembly OGVZ01 (sample SAMN07581520, study PRJEB24739) | freshwater metagenome | place: Singapore | collected 2015-01
TCGAAATTGGAGAACAGACCGAACGTCGCGTTGGTTTTGGAAAATAATTGAGTAATTCTTTCGCTGAACTTGGCCTTACCAAAGCTCTAATTGAAACTTTAACTAACGCAGGTTACATCACCCCTTTCCCAATACAAGAAGCGGTAATTCCGCTTGCACTTACTGGAGTTGATGTAATCGGACAAGCAAAAACTGGCACCGGTAAGACTCTAGGTTTTGGCTTGCCTGTCTTAAATAGTGTCTTAAATGAAGCGCAACTTGGCTCTGGAAAGCCTTTGGCACTTGTAGTGGTTCCAACTCGCGAACTTGGCATTCAAGTTGCTGAAGAGTTAGTGAAAATTTCAGATGGAAACGTTGTTTCAGTTACCGCAATTTACGGCGGACGCCCAATGGAGCCGCAAATTGCTGAGTTAAAAAAGGGCGGGATCTTATGGTGCTGAATTTATGATTTTTAATGCTACAGATACTGCTCTCAGTCTAGATGAAACAACTGGAAACTATCTTAGAATTCAAGGAGTTACCTTTACTCAACAATCTCAAAATAAACTAACTGTAGACGATTTCTTTAACAAAAATAGTAGTCTATCTAATCCTCAATTTGAAATTGACAATACAGTCAAATCTCCATATATCGCAAAACAGGATTATGAAGATATCAAGATAAGTAGAATGACATACGGTAAAAAAGATTTTTCTCTAGATGTTCCATATATTCAAACACAAGATGATGCAAAAAATTTAATGTCTTGGCTAACATCTAAAGTAATTAAGCCAAGAAAGTCTATTGGTGTTAAAATTTTTGCAACTCCAACAATACAATTGGGAGATATAGTAAATATTGAGTTTTTAGAAAATGATATCGATAAGTTATCATCATCAGATAAAAGATTTATTGTATACAACATTAATTATTCTAAAACAAATGCTGGTCCAGATATGACAATTTATTTAAGTGAGGTATCATGACAACATTATCACCTATTCCAGATCAAGTAGACCATAATACTTGTCTAGTCCACGATCATCATAGTAAAGACGAACTTCAACATCTTTATTTTCTTTACTCAATCTTGATTTATGAGTTTTGCACTTAATAATATTACCAACAACTTCTGTTCCATCCTTTTCCTTTTTCTTGGAAAGATAAATGATTGTAGATGCTGCATACTTTAATCCAGATCCACCACTCATTTCCTTTGTGGGAACATAAGATCCTACAACATCATATGTGTGGTTAGTAACAATCATTGGAATTTTTGCTTGCCCAAGTTTCAGAGTAAGCATTCTAAATGCACCCTTTACAAGTTGAGATTTAGTCATGTCCCTAACTTGCTTTTCATTTAGAGCATCATCAATTTCCTTTTCTGTTGAAAGCATACCAAGAGAATCTAGAACAAACATGCATGGTTTGCGCTCACCTTCTTTTTTCTTAAGATAAAGATCAACTGCCTTCAGTGCTTTAGATCTAAATTCTTCAATAGTAACAACATTAACAACTACTATCCTGCTGGTATCAAGACCTCTACTTTCTAAGAGAGACTTGGTAACAGCAGCCTCAGTATCAAAGTAGAGACAATAACCATCGGGGTGATTATCAAGAAAATTCTTAACAACAGCGAGACTGAAGAAAGTTTTTCCAGTACTAGACTCTCCAGCAATAGCAGTAATCTTGTTCCCAGATACACCACCAAATATGCTACCTGAAACCAGTGCATTAAAAATGTACGAACCTGTGTCAACATAAGTTTCAGACTCATCAATCTCAGAAGCAAGTTGTGTATATTCTCCCCCAATTTCCTTTACAATATCCTTTAAAAAGTCCATAGGTTAAGCAAAAAGTGATTCTAGTGTGTTTGTTTTTTCAATTCTCCAATCAATACAATGAAGAATAGTTTTTAATGGATCAATAAAACTCTTTTCAAATTGAAGTTCATAATCAACATATTTTCCAATATTAAGTTCTTTAGGAAACTGCTGAATAAATGAGATTACATTCTCATGAAGTGTATTGGGAGTTTTAAGATAACAGTATTTAATTTTCTCCCCATTGTTAATGATTGGGTATTTATTATTTAATTTTTTATTTTTGATATGATAATTATAGAGCAAAACTCCCCTAACATGAATGGGACACTTTTTCTCATAAATTGTACTGGAAGACTTGTACTTGTTAATGTTGTTAGCAGTTTTAGGAAATGCAATATCTTCTGGAGGTAGTGAATAAAATTTCTTTTTGCATTTATCAACATAAGAAATTAGATCATCCTCAGTTTTTGTCATGATGATTTTAAGTGCATCTTTAATCATTTGCCTACATGGTGCAGGAGTTGAAGATTTGACTGCTTCAATACCCATGATTTTCAATTTAGGTTCAGTATACCTAACACCTTCAGAGTCCCAAACATTAAGAACATATCTTTTTTTAGCAGTCCAGATTCCCCTTTCTGCAATGTTCTCACGTTTCATTTGCATCTTCTGATCATATGCATTTACATATTCTGCCAACTCTTGGTAAGAACCTTCAATATACTTTTCAAGTTCCACCTTACAGACCTTATCAAGGAACGAAACAATGCTCTCAGTAGTTTTCTCTCTTCCCTGGTATACACTTTCAACCAAAGGACCCATATTAAGATAAATGGAATCAGTATCAGAAGCAATGACATAATCAACACTACTAGTTTTCAGAACTTTATTAAGATACTTATTGACTTTATCTTCAATCCATCTGATTGAAACTTGTCCAGAAAGAGTAACTGCTTCAGCATTCTCAATCATAAAGTATCTAAAATATTCATTACCTACTGCACCATAGGCAGAGTTCAGTGAAATCTTCTTTGCCATCTGAATGTTATTACATCTGGCAATTTCTTTCATCAACTCAACAGTAGGAGTTTTTTCATATTCTTGCTTTGCCTGAAGCATTTTCTTTTTATAGATTACCCTGTCACTATACATTTTATCCATGAGTTCTGGAAGGAATCCACGAATATCTTTTCTATACATTGCACCATTGGCACAAACAGCATAGTCTTTATAGTTATCAAAGTTTGCTTCTTTATTAAGGATCTTATCTACTGATACCCTTGGATGCCTTTCTTCCAGAAGAGTTTCTGGCGAGATGTTGTATTGCATAATGAGGTGAGGGTATAGGGAGTTGAGGTCAAAAGACACAACCCAGTCATACTTTCCTGGAATAGGTTCCTTAACATATGCACCAGCATACTTTTCATCTTTCTTAGTATCCTTTTTAAAGGGAATAACTACATTTTTCTTCCTAAGGTAATTATAAATGATTGCATCCCACATTCTTACTTGAAAGAACACATCATTAAAATTGCTTTTACCATCATATGCCATGGTAATTGCAAGTTCAATTAGACGCATTTTATCCTCAAGTCTATCCACCAGTTCCACGTCCTTGATGTTATATTCAACAAACTTTTGCCAATCTTTTGTATAGAACTCTTTGAAAGTATCATACTCAGAGTGGTCTAGTTTATTTTGACCAAGTTCTACTGATGCAATATGATCAAGACGATATGACTCTTGGTTAGTATAAGTAAATTTCTTATATAACTCAAGATAATCTAGAATGGTAACTCCAGCAATATCATATCTAATTTGAGGTCTGCCATTAACAATTACTTCATTCTCAGTAACAATTCCCCATGGAGAAAATTGCTTAGCCACTTTATGACCAAGAATAGTAGATATGCGTCTATAAAGATATGGAATATCATATAGATCACAATTCCATCCAGTCACAACTTCTGGGCAGTTATTTTCCCAGTAAAACATAAATCTATCTAGAAGATCATACTCATCTTTGCAGTAAATATAATTTACATTTTTTTGAGTATTCTCGAACTGCTTAACCCCCCAAGTAATAATATCCTTAGTAGTATAATCCTGAAGAGAAATAGTTAGCAATTCTTCTTGTGCAGATTGTACATCTGGAAACCCATTTTCAGATGCAACCTCAATATCAATGGTAACTAGTTTGATTTTTGAAATATCAAATTTGATAGTCTCCTCAGGATAATTATCAGATATGTATTGGTTTACATATCTGGTATTCCCATACAACTTAAAGTTTTCTACTTTGTTGTACTTATCAATGAATTCTCTTGTTTCCTTAATAGTTCCAGGTTTAATTTCTTCTACATAACTGCCCTCAAGAGTTTTAAATTTTGTCTTTTTATTACTAGTTACATATAAAGTTGGATAGAACATTTCTCTGTTTTTGAAATGTTCTCCATTCTTAAAACCTCTGGAAAGTATTTCATTTCCAACAAGAACTACATTGGTGTAAAAATTCATTTAATAGTTTTCAAGTAAAGTTCAATTTGATCTGGTTTAGGATCTACAATAGTAAAGATTGAATCTGAGTGGATTTTAAGTTCCCTTTGATCAGTAAATACAGGCCATTTTCTCATGTCATACTTATTAGCATCTGATATTAGCATTTGAACTGGATTGACTAGTTTACAATCTGGTTCACCAAGATCAGCACCTTCTACCTCATGAATCTCAGTCATGAGGATAGCATCATTCTTCAGTATCAGTATTTTCAGGTTTTGCATTCAATCTCTCCAAATAAGAATTTACTACTTCATCAATAGGGTCAACTACAGTAATTACCCAATCTGCTGGGATTCTAATAGTTTTTTGCTTAGACAGAGGAATGTATGGATAGAATACTACCTTAGTATTATCATCCTCAAGTCTAGTCACAAAAGGATTACTTACTTCATACCACTTCCCAAGAACATCTTCTGCAGTAACCTCTGCAATGACATCCTCATAAGATTTTAGAATAAGCAGTTTAACAGACATAATTCTCCAATGTAAGTGTTTTATCTTGTAATTTTAAAATATGATCTGCAAGTTTATCAATATAACCTTTGTTTCTAAGTTCCTTAAAAACAAGATTCTCAAAGGAGAATTCTCCCCCCTTATCTAAACCTGCATTTCTCATGTCTCTGATCTTTGACAAGAGAGTTTTTAAGACATCTTCATTAGTTGCACTTGCAACTGTTCTGTCAATTTTTCTCATCATATCACGAACCTTGGTTTGAAGCAAGTCCTTGTCTAGTTCTCCAGTAAATTTTCCTGGGATAACCAACCATTTTTTATATTTAATTGAATATACTCCTTGATTTTTTCTCCTCTTTTTTCCAATTTCTTCAACATAAGGTTCAATGTCATGCCCATAAATTTTAGCATTATGAGTTAATTTCCAAAGTTGCTTTTTATCTTCATAAACATCAGACATAATATCTGGACATTCTGTTGCTTTTTCAAAATCTACAACTATATGCAAATCTAAATCAGAATATCTAGTGTAATTATATCCAGCATTTCCACCAAGAAGTAAAATGTCTTGTACATCAGATTTCTTTAATCCAACAAAATCTACCCAAGCATCAGCAACTTTTTTCAAATGTTTAGATACTTCTGGTTTTAATTTATCTCTATTCCAGAATTTTGGATTAAGTTCAGTGTTAATTGTAAATGATATCGCCTGCTCAAAAAATTGATTATATTTTTTCATTATGGCTTTTTTAGATATTTATAAAAAGGGGGGAATGGATGATTCTGACCATCCTTCCCCCTGCGCCGACGATATTCTTAATTATTTAGAACCAAACTTTTTTCTTCTGATGATCAGGAACAATCTTACAAAGTTTAATAGAAAGAAGACCATCCTCAAAGGTAACTTCTTTTACTTCAACATCATCTGAAATTGTCCAAGTTCTAGTGAATGCTCTATTAGCAAGTCCATGATGGACATACTCTTTATCTCCATTCACCTCCCTCTCACCTTCAATGAAGAGTTTGTTGTTTTCAGTATAGACAGTAATCTGATCTTTTTTAAATCCTGCAAGAGCTACTTCAACCCTAAATTCAGTATTACTTTCTTTGATTACATTATATGGAGGATAATTTACATCTGTTTGATGTAATGCCCCAAATCTATGAAACCATTCATCCATTCCAATAGAATACTTATCAATATCATTCAGGAACTTTTCAATGTTTCCAGTATTGTATTTTGTTAGTGTGTACATAGTAGACCTCTTAAAGCATCTGTGTTTGTGGACCCATAAGGCATCCACTATTAATTATAACAAATCTAATAAAAAAGGGGGTGGTGAACCCCCTACAAAATCATTCAGTAATCTCTACCTTCTTCTTTTTTGCACCAATATTATACTTAGTTTCCAAAATCCAATCACTCTTATCTTTATAAGAAAGAACTTTGATTTGATTTAGTGGAGCAATATCTGAAATCTTTTTAACATCCACAATAGTAATTAGACCCCAATCAGCAAGCAATTGAGCAATTCTATTACGTCTCTGAACATCATTAACAGTCAGATTTGCATGTTTGCCATCAAGAGCAAACAATTCTTTAAAGTGTACAAGATAATATTTACCTTGCTTATGTAGGATGTGACAAGATTGGTAGATCTTCTTTTCCTTTCTAGAAGCAACACCAATTCTAGTGAGTGTTTCACGAACCTTCAAAAAATCATCAGGTTCATTAAGAATGACCTCAACCATTTGGTCAGGTGTCCACTTCACTTCAGGTTCATTAACTACACTCATTTTCTTCCTCCAGTTTCAAGTTTTGATTTAATAAAATTAATTTGGTCTTGTGATAGAATATTCAAAGCTTGCTTTGCCTTTTCATTACTATACCCATAGTAAGATTTGACTACTTCAATGTCTTTGATTTTATCTTTTTGAATCCAAGGAGAAAATCTTTTCCTTGTTCTCAGACTATTTATAAAAAAATCATATTGAAGTTTTTTGTCTAATGAATGATTCTTATTCATTTCATTAGCATACATCAATGAATCAATAGATCCAGATAAGCACCTATTAATAATATATGGGGCATAATCTTTTTTGGAGGATGGATCTTCATCCATAATATTAATCTTTGATTGATTGATAGATCCCAACCAATCTTTCAATTCATACTTCATAATTAATCAAAATTAATTCTTTTCTCTGATGTTGATCCTTCATATAATCACCCACTGACCTCATGGTATAAGTGTGAGCATATTCAATTGCTTTCCAATCTTTAAATCTATTTCTAATAAGTTGAGTGGAATTATAACTAACCATCATATCCATATTATTAGAATCACAATCAGTAGCAAACTTATCGTGATCAAATCCTTTGTGCATTGATCCCTTGTTCCCATAGAGATTATCCTTAATGTCATAAGGAGGATCCAGATACATAAAAGAACCCATGTTTCCATCCATCAGATAATCATAAGAATAATTAGTTATTTTCCATTTAGAAATTAACTTGGAATACTCTGACAAATTTTCAATTCCTTGCAAAGAGAAATTGGAGTCACTTGCTTGTCCTGAGAAAGATGAACCTTCTGTAAGACCACTAAAAGAGCATTTGTTAACAATATAGAAAGAGACAGCACGATTAAAGTTTGTTTGAGAGTCATCATTAATATTCTCCTTTGATTGAATGAAAAGTTCTCTTGCTTTGTCTGGAGTATTATTTGCTTTCTTTAAATCAATAAGTTCACTTTTCAGATCATACCCAAACATCTGGAGTTGTTGCCAGAAGTTTACAAGAGGTTCATACAAGTCATTTACCCAAATATCTAAGTAAGGGCACTGCTTAGTAATATAAAGAGCAACACTTCCACCACCTACAAATGGTTCTCTAAACTGATCATACTTTTTTAGATCAGGAAAGTATTGTGCCAGTTTTGGAACTGCTCTGGACTTTCCCCCAGGATAACGTAAAGGTGTTTTAAGGGATTTCATAATCAGGTTTGTTATACTTCAAATATTCCCAAAAGGTTAACTTCATTTCCTTTTGTGTCATTCCACAATGTTTTGCTGCAGCAGGTAGAGTCATCTTTGCTCTAAACAATGCTTCATTTGACTCTCTTACATTTTCAGGAGTTGTCTTAACTGGTTCTTCTTTTAAGTCTTTATAGTTCATTTAAAATTACACTCCACCATAATTTCAGTTAGTGCTGCTAGGAGGTTAATTTCCTGGTCAGCCACGAACGCACTTTGATATTGGTACTTAGCAATAACAAGAACGGCAGCAGGGATAGACTCGGGGAGAAGGCAATTATAACAGGAGTCATACACCCTGCGAAGTAAGTTAGAAGAATCGTTGTCCAAGTTGGATACCACCCATTTTCTAACTTCTGTGAAGTTTTTCTCCTTGAGGTATTTGATGAGGTCATTAATTTTTACATCACTAAAAGTTGCAAGAATTCCAGAATCAATTTCTCCACCTACAGAATATCTTTGACATTCATTAAGAACTCTTCTCCAATCAGGAAAATGAGTATTGATTATTTGTGCAATAACTTTTTCATCATGTTTGATACCTTCTTCCTCAAGAATAGACCCGAGACGCTTGAAGAATTCTCCTGCCAATTGAACTTTTTCTTTTCCTTTGATTGAGAATTCAACAACTGCACATCTGGAATGGAGGGGTTCAATGATTTTGTTCTTGTAATTACAGGTAAAGATGAACCTACAGTTCTTATAGAACGTCTCAATATTTGCCCTAAGTAAGAGTTGTACATCTGTGGTGGTATTGTCTGCTTCGTCAATAATGATGACTTTATGTTTTCCAGTTGCTTGAAGTGATACGGTCGAAGCAAAGTTCTTTGCTTGATTCCTAACAGTATCGAGAAATCTCCCTTCATCTGATCCATTGATGACATAATAATCTACCCCTAATTCTTCACATAATGCTTTTGCTACTGTAGTTTTTCCACATCCAGCAGGACCTGCAAGAAGTAGATTTGGAACTTCTCCCTTATCTACAAAATCTTGAAATGTCTTTTTAATACCTGCTGGCAAAATACAATCTTCAATTTTCTTTGGACGATACTTTTCTACCCACAAAAACTGTTCACGCATAATAAAAATTTAATAAAGATTAAAATCAACCAAAAGTTGAGTCTGGTTCAAGGGCAATAAAGTATTTTAGATTATACTTTTCATTAGTAAACTTTGCAGAAAGTTTCTGAGAAATTACCACATCATAAGATCCAGGAATGATCTTAATATTTTCTTCTTTAAAATTGAATACAAATTCATCATCTGTTTCACCAACAACCAAAGAATATTCATTGGAAGTGTCATTGTTCTTATCACGAACAAGAAGACGAATAACTCCAGATTCTCCAACAACAGAAAGGTCTGGCAGTTTATAAACTGCAGATGCTTTTTTAAGTTTATCTAGTTGAGAATGTTCAAGTTGGAAACAAATGTCTTGGGTAGGAAGATCAATGTCTTTATCTGGAGGAGATACAATTACCTCAGGATCAGCAAAGAAATATTTTACCTTTCTTTTACCTTCTCTAATTACTAGATGAGAATCATTAGAAAAATCAAGATCAGGATCTTGGTGAAGTCCTAGACCATTTAGAAATTCATTAAGATCATAAATGGCAAAGTCCTTAGGGAATTCTTCTTCAACATCTGCTACTGCATAGATGTTTTTAAGAATGGACATTGTTTTAATTTGAGAACCTTTCTTAATCAAGATAGATTGGTTGATAGAAGAAAAGTTCTTAAGGATAGTAACAGTATTATCAGAAAGCTTCATTTGCGCTCCACAAGGTTAAGATGATTGATCAGAAGAATAGTATAATGGAGAACTTTAAACAAGTCTGCACGTGGAGTTCCCTTAGTGTCATACCTATCAATATACTTTGTCACATTTCCAGCACAAAATCCTTCTCTGCGATTATGTTTGATTTTATCTAGTGTTTGTTCTGTTCCTCCACCAGTTCTGTCAACATAATGCTGACTATAAGTGCTTGAAATGTAGTCTTCAAGTTGTTTTAGAATTTTGTCCTCATTGTATTTCCAAAATCCATTTGCATTTGTATTTTCTTTCATAGCATAATCAAGTTTACTTTCTCCATCATTAAACCAAAAACCATCAGCAGTCATAGACCATCCATCTTTAATCATATCATTATAAGATTTTTCATCTTCAGGACCAAACATAATAAAATTAAATCAGACCTTTAATATACTACCATCTAAAAAATCAGGAGTCAACCATCATGCTGAATCCTTTTACCTTTTCAAATTTAAGTGTAGAATCAAATTTATCCATTAATTCATCATCTTATCGTGACTGGGAAAC
>OGVZ01000202.1_pt1 | contig 10139 bp, 11 predicted proteins | sample 1575881 | NCBI WGS metagenome assembly OGVZ01 (sample SAMN07581520, study PRJEB24739) | freshwater metagenome | place: Singapore | collected 2015-01
GCATGGCAGCTAAATGAAACAAGTGACTACATTGCAGGTTGGCTTGGCGGCTCCGAACAAATGCGCCTGACCTCCACAGGTCTTGGCATAGGGACGAGTTCGCCTGCTTATAAGTTGGATGTATCTGAATAAGTAGCTGCTAGTAAGCACACAGGCCAATCCGAGCCAAACATCATTCTTGATGGGGTAAAAGAATTTAGAACATGATCAAGATATGGCCTAAAAGTTTGGTGACTCCAATTATGCCAATTTGCCTCAGTAAACAATCCTGATACCTTTACCGCGACATTTTCAAATGATGAGATTTGGCTTATTTGATCTGCCCATGGCTGCATTTCACCCTTAGCCATATAGGGCTTTGAAATATGATCTAGAACAAAGGAATTATTTGGAGAAATTTTTACAAGCTCCACAGCTGCTGCTAACTGAGGTGGACGTGTCAAAATATCAAAGACCAACCCCGCTTCACCTATCCGGTGAATATTTCTGACAACATTACCCCTAAGTAACCAGTTTGGATCTTCTTTATCTTGCGCCAAATCCCTTATGGAAACTAAGTTTTTTCCGCCTGGATGAGCAAGATATTTATCTAACTGTGGTCGTATGTCATTACTTTCTAAATCTAACCAGCCAACAACTGCACAAATTTTTGGGTGCGATATGGACAAATCAAGAAACTCTGGAGTTTCATCTATGGTTGCCACTGTCTGCACGATGACTGTGTGGGTAATCTTGGCTTTTTCAAGCTCAGGCTCTAGCTCATTCATTAAAATAGTTCTAGAAATTGGTTTTACAGAGTCATCTTTCATCCAAGTTTGTGGCCTAACACTTAGATCCCAAATATGATGATGTGAGTCAATTCTTAGCATCAAACTGTTTCCCAACGTTTACTCTCCCAAGATCTAATCAAGGCAGATTGAACATTTACAACCTCTACCGCTTCGGCAAAGGAGGGTTTAAATGTTTTACCCTCAACTAAAGCGGTAAGGAATGAGTAATCCTCAATACAGATTAAATCTTCAGTTCCCAAGCTATTTCCTTGTCCGGGAACAAATGCACCATGAAAATCAAAACGATCTCCACCAAGAATTTTGGTAAATCCACTCTCAAGTTTCTCATCTTTCTTATAATATAAAAGCTCATTGAGTGATTCATGATTCCATTTAAGTGCACCCTTTGTGCCATAAATTTCAAACATATTTTCACTCTCTGGGCCAACTACAGTTCGACTTGTTTCAAAGGTGCCAGTTGCACTATTTTTAAATTTACATAACATTGAAGCAAAGTCTTCATTCTCAACCTCACCAGTTGGATCGCCAACTTTTCCTCGACTATAGTGACTTGAATTACCAGTTGGAAGTGGTCGTTGTTTGATAGTTGTCTCTTTCATGCCAACTACTTCAGTGATTTCACCGATTAAAAACTGAGCAAGTGAAACACTGTGACTAAGAATGTCGCTAGAGACACCATATCCAGCCTGATCAAATTTAAATCGCCAAGATAGTAGCCCTAATTCATCGCTGCCATACATAGAGAAGAATCGACCTTTATAATGAATTATTTCACCAAGTTCACCTGATTCAATCATCTTTTTTGCATGAAGCACTAATGGTGCCCATAGGTAGTTGTAACCAACTCCGGTAAAGGTCTTATGCTTTTTAGCAACCTCAAAAGCTTCAACGGTTTGCTCGGGTTTTCCCCCAATTGGCTTTTCAGAAAAAACTGCCTTTCCAGCTTCACTTGCTGCCTTAATGATTGGAATGTGAAGCATGTTTGGCGCACAGACCCAAACTACATCTACATCACTTGCAGTTACCGCCTCCTTCCAATCAGTAGTAGCCCTTTCAAATCCAAAATCCTCAATTGATTGCTGTCCACGATTACTATCAAAATCTGCACAGACCTTTAGTTGAGCATTAAATTTCCTATTAGGAAATAAGGTAGGAATTCTAATTAGCGACCTACTATGGGCTTGTCCCATCCAACCTAGTCCAACGACTGCAACCGATATATCTTTGCGAGCACTCATTTTAAAACTCTCTTTCCATCTTTGGTTGTCATTGGTAGGCGAGGATCTTGCTGTTGTGATTTCCAGCTTTCTCTAATCCAGTGATGGCTTGGATCATCACAAAAACCCATGGTTCGATTCTCAGCAGGTCCTGCCAACACATTAAGAAAGTACATTGGATACTCTGGTGCAGCGATAGATGGACCATGGTATCCGTGGGGCACAACTACAAAATCTTTATCCAATATCGTTAAAGTCTCATCGATACTTTGATCATAGGAGTAGACCCGGAAGTATCCTCGCCCTTCAGGCGAACCATGATCTGCATCTTGTTTTCCAATATGAAAATAATAAATTTCTTCATTATTAAATTCACACCCTGCAATTCCATCATGTCGATGAGGAGGCCAGGAGGACCAATTACCACCGGGAGTAATTACCTCACATACCAGGATTTTTTCAGCGCCCTGAAAGGAATCTGGTGTTGCAATATTGTTAACCTGTCTAGTTGCAAATCCACTTCCTCTAATCTCCACCGAAACCGCCTCTTTACCGGTATAGGCTGTTGGAAATTTTTTTGAAGCTTGAGCGGTAGATAATGCAATTAAGCCCTTATTGCCCGATATCTTTACTGTTGCACCAACTGGAATATAAATCCAATCAGAAATTCCGGCAAAAACTCCAGCTCGGCCAATTAACTTAAACTCAACACCATCAACTTCAACCTTAACATTTTCAGCAGATAAACTAAGTAGGACCCCTTCAAAGTCTTTAAAAAATATCTCATAATTATTTTGATCATCTAAGTTCATAATTGTCATACCGCAGTACTTCCAACCAGCACTCGTTGGTGTGATAGAGGTAGATCCTCGATGGAGCCAACTCATCAAATTTTCCTAACTATTGATATGGCTTTAGAAACTGCCTGCTCAACAGTTAAATCTGGACTGTAAAGTAGTGTGCGTCCAGGTATTAACGCTCTGACATTATTAAACTTAAATGCTTGCTCCCACTTATTAAAGGTGGCTTGCCAATCTTTTCCCGGATCGCCCCCTAGTAGCATCAATGGCAGAGTTGTCGCTTGAGCTGCGTACTTGAAATCCTCAAATGCTGGCACTTTTAGCCAGGTGTATGCGCTTGTGTTACCCAGTGCTGAGGCAATTCCAATAACCCTAACCAGCTCTTGAATATCTTTGTGCAATTCAAATTTACCGGCAGCATTTTTTATGTAAGGGAGTGGTTCTATTATTGATAGTTTTTTTGCCTTGGCAAGCGCAGTGTTTACTGCAGCTACCATTTCAATTGTGCGAAGTACTCCTGGATCACTCTTTTCAATTCTTAATAAAGTTTTTCCACCATCTAAGCCAAATTCCTTAATTCCTGCGACATCATAAGCACTTTGGCGATCATCCATTTCCCAATCAGCACCAAAAATACCTGCCCGATTAATGCTTCCGAAAATTAACTTATTATCTAACGCACCAAAGTATGCAAGTTCTTCTACTAAATCTGCAGTTGCTAATACTCCATCAACTCCAGGCACATTTAATGACCTAATTAACCTCTCAAGTAGATCAAATCGATCTGCCATTGCCATTTGCTGACTTGATGCAGAAATTATTCCCCTAGCAGTATGGTCTGCTGCAACAATAAACAACTTTCCATCTTTAGTTAACTTAGTTCTTCGTTTTCGTCCTTTGAGTACCTTTTGTAATTTTTCTGGATTATGCACCCTATCATCACATAACTTTGCATAACTTTTTTCATTAAATTTTATCAATTTATAACTCCAGAAACTAAATTTTGTACTTCATTAAAGTTAGGCATTGCATCCGAACATAGTAGTCTTGATGCGACAATTGCTCCAGCGGCATTTGCATAATTACCAATTTTTGTTATATCCCAAGAGTTTATGAGTCCATGAACTAGCATCCCACCAAATGCATCTCCGGCGCCAAGCCCACATCTAACCTCAACCTTTACTGGTTTAACAACAATGTTGGTTTCTTTATTTGCAAGGTAAACTCCATTTTCACCCAATTTAACAATTACAAGTGAAATCTGTTTTCCAAGAAATTTCTTACAAATTTGATCAGGATCAGTCAAACCAGTTGCAACCTCAAATTCCTTACGATTTCCAACCAATATATTGCTACTTTCAATTGCTTTTTCTGTTGCAGCTCTTGCATCGGATTCACTTGACCAAAGGGAAGGGCGGTAATCTAAATCTAGTGCTGTATCACCTGATAGGTTTCGATTAATTAACCAGTTTTGAGTGGATTTAGCAGTCTCTCCAGTTGAGAGTGCGCATGCTGATACCCAAAATACCTTGGCTGACTTAACTACCTCATTAGCTAGGCGATCTGAGCTTATTTTTGTATCAGGTGCGGCAAGTGGCCTATTAAAAAAAATTGTTGGATTAAATGGATCATTCATGGCGGCAAAAACTGCTGGACTAAATTGTGATTCATCTATACCTACATAACTAGTATCAACATTAAATTCTTTTAATTTACCCAAAATATAATCGGTAAATGCATCCCGACCAACATTTGTTACTACAGCAGATTTATTGCCTAATCTTGCAGCGGCAATAGCCACATTGGTAGGGCTGCCACCAATAGACATGCTGAAAGTTTTAACATCCTTAAACTCCACATTTGATTCATTTGCATAGAAATCTAGGCTAATTCTGCCGACAGTAATAAGATCTAGCGAGGAGTTCATGCTTAAAGTTAATTCAAAGCCAAAGATCTAAGATATTCCATTGATTTACTTATCATTCTTACTGGTCCATCACCTTCAACTGGTAAATCCCCAGTAATCGCACAATCTTGCTCAATCACATACCAGCCCTGATAACCAGAGCTCTCTAAAGTTCTAACTACCTCTGCAATTGGTACATCTCCACTTCCTAGTGGAGTAAATAGTCCCTTTTGAACACCACTCATTATGGATTCTTCTCTAGCCAATACAGTTTTGGATTTAGAGAGATTTACATCCTTTAAATGAACATGTCCTATTCGATCAAATGCTTTCTTTGCAAAATCTACAACATCGACGCCACCAATAGCCATATGCCCAGTATCCAGGCACCATTTAACATCACAACCATTTAGGACACGTTCTACATCATCTTTAGTCTCTACTGTAGTTTGTAGGTGTGGGTGTAATACATTTTGTAGCCCATTATCTTGGCAAATCTTGTCAATCTCTGAAAACATAGCAAACATATTTTTATATTCCTCATTAGAAAGAGGTTGGGGGTTATCCCAATTCCAGGTGTAAACTGGAGATGAAACTAAATGAGTTGCACCAGTTTTTTTGAATAATTCTGCAGTTTTTTTAACTTGATTAAGACACTCTTGTCTTTGGTCTTTATTATGAACTACTACTGGAGTAAATCCACCGATTAAGCTCATCTGAAATTGATCTAGTTTTTCCGAAATTTCACTTGGCTGCTCTGGTAGAAAACCTGGAGCCCCCAACTCAGTTGCGGGTAATCCAAGATTTTTCATCTCCGCTAAGACTCTATCGGTCGGCAGCATTTTGCCCCAGCCAGGAACCTCGCAAATACCCCAAGAAATCGGTGCTGATGCAATTCTGGAGTAGAAGGATTTCATTGGTTTATTCTTTCACAAATGATGATAAGTAGGTAGTGTACGAGCGTGAAATTGACGACCTCTGAGGCAATTGTGAAGTATCTAATTGCACAGAAAATTAGAATTGATAACAAAGTTATATCTTTTTTTCCATTTGCCTTCGCAATTTTTGGTCATGGCAATGCTCTTGGTTTAGGAGATGCTTTAGAGAGATCACGAAAGTCAATGCCAACATATCGAGGACAAAATGAACAGGGGATGGCATTAGCAGCGGTTGCATTTAGTAAAGCGCAACTGAGGCAGCAATGCGCAGTTGTGACTACCTCAATTGGTCCTGGTGCAACAAATGTTGTGACAGCTGCTGCTGTAGCGATGGCAAATAGACTTCCAATGTTGATTTTATCTGGTGATACATTTCAATCTCGAAGACCAGTTCCAGTTTTGCAGCAAGTTGAACATTTCGAATCTCCACTTACTACTGTAAATGACTCATTTAGAGCCGTAACTAAATATTGGGATAGAGTTAATAGAGCAGAACAGTTATTAAATACTTTACCCAATATGCTGCAAACCTTGCTAGATCCGGCAGATTGCGGTCCAGCTTTCATAGGGTTACCGCAAGATGTTCAGGTTGAAACCTTTGATTTTCCAGATGAGTTTTTTAATGAAGTAATGCATGAAATTAGGAGACCTAAAGCGGATGAAAACTCAATATCTAACGCAGTTAGTATTATAAAAAATTCTAAAAAACCATTAATTATTGCAGGTGGGGGAGCAAGATATAGCCGAGCCCATAAAGTGCTATCTGATTTTGCAAATAAGTTTGGCATACCAGTAGTTGAAACAGTTGCCGGAAAATCTACATTACTAGCATCTGATCCAGCCTGGTGTGGGGCGGTCGGAGTGACTGGCTGTGATCCGGCAAACAAATTAGCACAAGAGGCTGATTTAATAATCTCAGTTGGTTGCAGACTCCAAGACTTCACTACAGGCTCTGGCACATTATTTAAGAATCCAAATCACAAGATTATTTCAATTAATACTGCAAGATTTGATGCCACAAAACGTAACTCTGTGGCCTTAATTGGGGATGCAAAACAGACTCTAATTGAGTTAGAGGGTTTATTAGGCTCCTACAAGGCAGATAGTGCATAGAGTGAGAGTAGGCAGAGCACTCGTGCACAAATTACAGGTGATATTCAAGCAAGAGGAGAAGAAAGATTAGATTTACCCTCATATGCGCAGGTTGTTAAATTAATTAATGAGATCTCATCAGAAGATGATTATGTACTTACTGCAGCTGGTGGCTTACCTGGTGAGTTAAATAATAATTGGCTAAGCAAGAGCATTAACTCCTTTGATTGTGAGTATGGCTACTCCTGTATGGGTTATGAAATAGCAGGAGCATGGGGAGCAGCACTTGCCTATAGACACTCAGCAAGGCCAGGAAAAGTAATCTCTATGGTGGGAGATGGTTCATACCTAATGCTAAATAGCGAAATTCTTTCTGCGGTAAATAGTGGGGATTCAATTGTATTTATACTTTGCGATAACAAGGGATTTGCTGTAATTCAACGATTACAAATTGGTAATGGTTCTAAGAGCTTTAGAACTATGTTTAATGATTCAGATTTAACTAAACCATTTGATGTTGATTTTGTTGCGCATGCTAAATCAATGGGCGCAAATGCGAAAAAAGTAGAATTTAAGTCGCTAAAAGATGAATTTATATCTGCAAAAAATCACCCTGGAGTTAGCGTATTAGTTATTGATACACATCCAAGTAAATGGACAGAGGGTGGTGCGTTTTGGGAAGTTGGTGTCTCAGGTAGCAGCGAAAACTCTGAGATTCAAAACGCTTATGCACGCCAGGTTGAGGGCAAGGCAAATCGCAGGTTGTAGCTAAAGTTTTTTAACTCCCAATCCGCAAGCAATACTTGCTGCAAGACCATCCTCAACTGTTGCAAAATTCCTATCCAATTTACGTTTTTGAAGAGAGCTAATAAAAGCTTTTAACTCAGCAATATAAGCTGGTTTAAACCGACCCATCCAATCTTTATGCAGTGTGCCGGCTTTTCTTGCTGGTAACTTGAAGTTTTTGGCAATATTTAATTGACCTAAATTCTCAATAACTAATGATCCATTTTCGGTTACAACCTCCATACCAACCTCATACCCATATGTGCTATTGGCAAAAATATCTATAGTTACAAGTACGCCTGAATCAGTATGACAATTTACCGATATTGGATCGGAAAGGTTTGGATTAGCTTTACTGGTCCGTTTTGCATAATTTACATCAACGGAGACTATTTCTTCATTCAATAACCATCTAATAATATCTATTTCATGAACTGCAACATTGGTCAAAAGCATTGATGTAGTGGCAGTTGGCGAACTGACATTTCTTGATGTGCAGCGGATCTGCAGCACTTTTCCATATTTACCGCTTTGCAATTCTTGCTTTAATTGCAGATATGGACGGTCAAATCTGCGCATAAACCCTATTCCCACTATAGATTTTGAGTTGCGAACAAGTTTTGCAACTTTTCTTGCATCCTTTTCCTTAGAGGCCAGTGGCTTTTCACACAGCACATCTTTACCTGCCAAAACAGCTTGCTCTAAATGATTAGCATGTAAATGATCAGGGGATGCAATTATTACCGCCCTAACATTTTTATTCGCTAGTAATGTTGATAGATCACTATAAACTTTAGGAAGTAACTTGGTTTTCTTTTGAACCTCTTTTGAGACTTTTTTAGCAATTTCTACATTAGCATCATAAATTGCAACAACCTTGCCACCTTTTACATACTCTGAGAGATAAAGTGCATGTCCTCTTCCCATAATCCCAACACCGATTACGCCTATTCCAATATCTTTAGCACTTTTAATCATCTTCCTATTCTAGTAAGGTAAATCTATGAGTGAAACCTTTTTAGGTGAATTGACTGGAAGTTTTTCAACTCCATCTGGTGGAAATCCAACAGTCGCGATGGTTGAGGCCGCGTATAAACATCATAAATTAAATTTTCGTTACATTAATTGTGAAGTTCTTCCGAAAGATTTAGCAAATGCAGTTTTAGGTGCTCGGGCGATGAATTGGGCAGGGTTTAACCTTTCAATTCCTCATAAGGTTTCAGTTATTCAATACTTGGATGGATTAGGCCAATCCGCGCAGATAATGGGAGCGGTAAATTGTGTGGTGAATCGAGAGGGAAAATTAATTGGTGAAAATACCGATGGTAAAGGTTTTTTGCAGGCTTTTAAAAAAGTCACCTCACCTAATGGAAAAAGAATTGCAATTTTGGGTGCAGGGGGTGCAGCAAGAGCTATAGCGGTTGAATTGGCATTAGATGGCGCGAAGGATTTCTTAATTATTAACCGTGACCAAAGTCGGGGTGAGGATTTAGTTAACTTATTAAATTCAAAGTTAAATGCTACTGCAAAATTTATTAGTTGGAGTTCAAAGTATAAAATTCCAGATTCTATTGATGTGCTTATAAATGCTACCTCAGTAGGCATGGCAGATAGTGGCAGTTATGATCTTGATATTGATTTATCCACTTTGCAAAAAAATTTGATCGTCGCTGATGTGATTGTAAATCCACCGCAGACTAACTTACTTAAGAGTGCAGCGGCTATAGGGGCAACAACTATTGATGGCCTTGGGATGGTTGTAAATCAGGCGGTTATCGGAGTTAAGTATTGGAGTAATTTTGATGTCGATCCAGCCATCATGCATGCTGAGTTAAAGCGCGTACTAAAGTTATAACAATGGGAGTAAGACGTTTTGGTCAGGTAATTGGAATAAAACCTGAGGACATAAAAGAGTATGAAGAATTACATGCCAATGCCTGGCCTACAATTATCAAGATAATTAAAGATGCAAATATCTCGAATTACTCAATATTTCGGTACCAAAATTTACTATTTGCCTACTTTGAATACGCTGGATCAGATTATGAAGCAGATATGGCGAAGTTAGCAGCCGAGCCAGAGATGCAAAGATGGTGGAAGATTACCGATGCTATGCAGTGGCAAGTTCCTGAAGCTAAGGCAGGTGAATGGTGGCATGTAATCTCTGGAAATTTCCATGTTGATTAACTCTTAATTAACTTGCTTTAAGCCAGATTTATCCACCACTCTTAGAGCCTGGGCAGCAATTGTGAGCGCTGGGTTCATGGCAGCAGAGGATGGGAAAAAGCCACCATCAATCAAATAGAGATTTTCTAAGTCATGGGTTTTGCAATATTGGTCAACCACACTCAACAGACTACAGACAACTGACAACAGACAACAGACAACAGACAACAGACATCAGACAACAGACAACAACAACAATAACAACAACAACAACAACAAACAACAACAACAACAGACAACAGACAACAGACAACAACAACAACAACAACAACAAACAACAACAACAACAACAGACTACAGACAACTGACAACAGACAACAGACAACAGACAACAGACAACAGACTTTAGACAACAGACAACAACATCAATAACAACAACAACA
>OGVZ01000203.1_pt1 | contig 10113 bp, 19 predicted proteins | sample 1575881 | NCBI WGS metagenome assembly OGVZ01 (sample SAMN07581520, study PRJEB24739) | freshwater metagenome | place: Singapore | collected 2015-01
CTCTTTCCCTACACGACGCTCTTCCGATCTTTTTATTATAATCTTTTTTTCATCTACAGGATCATCGTAAACATACAGATTCAGCATTTTGCAAATTGACAGGAAAAAGTCCCTTTGGAAAATACCTCTTGGCAACTGTTTGTCCATCTGGATAGTTTCCCCATAATTGATAGGCTCATCTGTGGCAGTTGTAGAATCAACCATCAAATATCCACTATCAATATCATAAGAATTAGCAGTTGATGATATAAAAACATCAATGTAATCATTTTGATTCAGAGTTGTAGTATATTCTAACTGTGTATTTAATGGAGTTGGTACTGAATTAATAGGAAATGTTTCTGAATCTACAACAGCTCCATTAACTCTTAAAGATATTGTTACATCTTGAGGAGCAGCAGGGTAAACATCTGTGATCTCTAAACTCAACTGAGCTGAGATAGTGCATCCCAATGCAGTTGCAGAATTATAATAATATGAGTTTCCTGTAAGTGTAAAATTACCTGCAGTTACTACTGTAAAATCAGGATAATTGTCTGTTGTATAACTCGCAGTATTAGCTGTTGCATAAAATGCCTGAGTTGATGTATTTGATAAAGTTTTTGAGTTTGCAGGAATAACCAATCTGTCAAATAATGAATTACTCAAATATGGGAAATCCCATGTGTAACCAGATTGAATCCTGATTTTTTCAAGCATTTCCTTAACCTTGAAACATGGTCTAAATGCCCTAAAATCAAAATCAACTTTATTTGTGCTCACATTTCCTATGTCAATTAAGCCATATAAAACATGGCTATTTGCTACAGATGTAGATTGATCCAGAATATTAGTTGTATTCCATACCTGATTGTATGCAGAGTATGCAGAATAACCTCCTCCAGATACTGTTGCTAAATCCTCAAGCCTATTGTTACCCAGAGCCGAAATAAAGCCTCCTAATTCCCCAAAAACCGCACATTGGTACTCTATGGCTGATCCATCTTTAACGATCTCTAATAGCCTTAAAACCCCTTTAAAAATCTGTATCTTGTCAATAAAGATTCTGCAATTGGCAACCTTTGAGGCATTGAAATTATACCCTACATTAGGCTGATCATCATCTGTGATATTTGCATTTCCCAGATCAAATACAAAACCAAAGATTTTGTTGTTATTAGCAGTACCTGTAATGTTAATGGTTTTGCTGAAACTTGTATTCCTTGAACCAAAGTCCTGAATGTCATCAATGGCATAGCTGAACTCAGTTGATATTTCATCAACCAAATCCAATCTGTTATCCTCAACATAAATTTCTGTACTTATCATCTAAATTGTGAGTTAAGATATTTACTAACCTCAATGTCAATTTCAAAATTAAATAACTTGTCTGCAGCCTGTACTTTATAAGTGTAATTTGAGCTCTGGACTATAACAGGGAAATATGCACCCAAAACCTCAATGTAGCAAATACTCGAAGCCACCAACTGAGATAGCCATGTGTAATCTTGCTCACTAACCCAATCACTAATCAAATGGAATCTGTCTTTGTGTTGGATCGCATAGTTTAAAGCTGTTTCATTGTATCGGTTGTAGCTGTCCACATTTTTCATCTGGTTGCCAGATAGCTGCCAATCATTTCTCCTGTATGAGCTCCTCTGGAACTCTGAACTCCTCCGATTGACCAGAGCAAATTTCATAGTGTCCCAACCGCCTAACCTATTCAGGAAATGCAGGTTATATTGTTTGTATTTAGGATAGCATTTCTGCCTAATCTTTAAAACTCTGGAAACTGCCACCCCTCTTTTTAGGTAGAAATTATATCCATAGGTAGAATCTGTTATGATAGTTGATCCTGCCCATGTGTTAACGTGCTCTGCCTGTAGATTGAACAAATTCATTTCCCCTGCAAGGCTAATATTAGCACTTACTGTAGTCAGAACCTGCTCACTCGAATTTACAACCTCAACCCATGCCGAGTATGTTCCCCCTGTTTTCTTAAAATAAGTAGCATAGAAATTATCTCCGTATTCTATGCCTATGTTATCTGTGTCCCTTTCAGTAAGCCAATCATCTGAGAAATTTTCAATCAGGAGATTATCATAATAGTTTGAAAGGACTAATGGAGTATTGTCATTGACTGCCAGAATATCGGCAAACAATGGTGGATAAAAGTTATATGAGCTAAACTCTCCTGATGCCATGTTTCGAGTAATTGTACCTGTTACCTCCTCACCCACAGCCACATTATAAGTTACCTTTAATTTGTCATTAGAGGCAACTAATACAGAATTTCCAGATGGTTCAAAATAATTGGTAACATATGCCCTCACTATTGGACTCGCATTAAAAATGCCATATCCCCCAGATGGATCAGGGAAAACCTTCACAGTTGATACTATGTTTCCGTTCACTCTTACATCATACACAAATTTAAAATTAGTAGTCCCTGAGTTGTTTGAACTCGCAACAAACCACAAATCATCATGCATAGATGAATAGGCTGCAGGGCTATCTGTTATCGTTATTGCCATATGTTCTTATTGTTAATTGTAAATCAGTTACTACTGCAGTAGCCACACCATTCAGGAAATCCTGATCAAATGTCTGTTTAAATGCTTTATCAAAAAATCCTGTTCCTCTTAATCCATCTCGTTTAATTGCAGTAGCTATCTGGAAAGAAAGTTTTCGCCTACTCGCAGCAGCATCAGACATAGCAGACAAACTCCGTTTTTTCTTGGTAGATGCACTCAAAGTAACCTGCTCAGTCTTTGTACTTATTTTGGCATTGGCTAACCATTTAATTATCGCATTAGCCATGAAATAACCTGCCTTTTTGCTTTTAAACTTGTATTTCCCTGTGTTTGGTTTAGGCTTTGCATTCTTGCCCCCAACACCCCTTACACCCTGATTTACGAAATCATAGTATTTGATCTGTTTGCTGCCTTTGGCATAACCTACCTCCAAAGTAGTCTGCCCAGAATCTCCATAGGCAAGTTTAAAAGGAATATCATAAAGAGCACCTGTAGAGATTGAGCCATCAGCATCCAGATTCTCTTTTACTAATGTCTGGAACTGCCTACCTGCTGCATTCAGAAATGCTTGAAGTACAGGCAGATTATTCTCATCTACAATATCGTAGCCATCTTTAAATCTATCCAGAAACTTCTCAGCTATGAAGGCAGCCTGTTCTTTCCTCATACTTATAAATGAGCAAAATTGATGATATTATCTCAGAAAAAACCCCTGCATAGAAATGCAAGGGGATCAAAACAACCGCTATGAAAAAGCCTTAAAACAAATGCTGCAATAAAATCTCTTTGAGTAAATGGTATGGTAATGGGCTGATATAAGTTCCATGCCCCACATGAATCTCTGTGTATTCTATCCCATCTCTTTCATATGGAATGATCACATCCACAGAATTAAAATAAGCCATCCTCCTGTCTAAATCCTCCCAATTGAAGTCCATGTCCAAATCTTTGAGCATTCTGGTAGTGTCCGTATGATATAAAATTTCAATCTCCATTATCTTTTTAAATAGTCCCTTTCAGCTTTCAAATATGACAGATCATTCAAAAACTGCATACATGGTAGCTCATAGGCTTGGTCTAAAGGTATCATTTCATGCTCTGCCACTATTTTTACGCAATAGTGCCAACCATAAAACTCCACAAATCTGCTCCCTCCTCGTACACTCTGCTCCTCCATCTGCTCATCAACCTCCTCATAAAGTCCCTTAAAATTGGAATCTAATTCACTTATAACCTTGATAAATTTACTGACACTATAGTAAACATCCAAAAATTTAGCACTCTGAATGTCATCCGCATAGTCTGAGTGCTTTGATGCATTATACTTTTTTTTAAATATTCCAAACTGTAAAGGATGAATCATTGATGCTGCTAATTTGTGCAGGTTCTGGATCACATCTTTAGCAAATACCTTTGTTTCAATGTATCTGGCTGTGTTTATTTCACTAATATCGTAATTACAGATGTATCTGTTCTTAGCAGTCCTGATGTATTTTACAGGATAGCCTTTGATCTCAGTCAGCAGGAAATTCATTTTCTTTATCTCTTTGCTGAGTCTTTTGGGAGGGTATCTCTCAACAGCAGCCTCAGTATCATTGTTGATGATAGCTATTATCTTGGTAGCATTACCGATAATATCCCCACCTGTCAGGATAGGCTCAAGCTGCTGATATTGAAATACGTTTAAATCTTTCCACTCCATTTCTGCTCAATCAGGTAGTAAATTGCTAATGCAACAATTGGAAAACAAAGAATGCAACTAATTGGAAACCATATCCAATACATCAGATGCTTTATCCTTGACCTCAATTTGCAATGTCTTGCCCATCGCATCAAAGATTTTTGTAATGATTGATAATCTTGGTTGAGTGCCATTTTCAAATCTGCTTATAGAAACAAAACTGATGCCTGATTTCTCAGCAAGTTGTTTCTGAGTTAGGTTTTGTTTTTGTCTTTCTGCCTTCAATAGTTCACCGATCATATTTCTATTTGTTTTATAATTTCTGATTTTGGAACAGTTAGTTTATCTAATAAATTAGCCACCTCCTGTTCTGCCTGTTCCTCTGTGTCGCATACTGCCATACATTTAAAATTAAATGTAGGAGCATCTTTCAGCCATACTAAAAATTCTAACTTGCCAAAAATGTCTGTTCTTTTTTCGATTTCAAGTACCATAATAGTTAATTTATAAATTAAAGATAGTGATAAATTATGAATTTAATTCCTCTTGCCTAAATCTTTTTTCTTCCTTGTGTCTTGCATAATAGCTATCTCCTCGTAATGCAGGTTGTTCTTCCTGTATTTTTTGCCTTGATCTCCTAATGGATTCAGGATTTGTAAGTTTACCTTCTGAAAATAATTTCAGGACATCAAATGCAGTTGTTCTGTCTTTACCAAGCAATACAAGTTCCCTCCACCAAATGTTTGCGATCAATGCCTGATCGTTATCCCTTAAATGCTCTTTGTGTGTGAGCAAGTCAATAATATGTTCTTTGTTATGTAGTTTCATAAACAGTAGTTATCTTGAAGTAATCCGATAATAATTGATCCGATGATCAATGCTAAAATTAAGTTTAAAGTTTCCTTTTTCATAAATAAATTTTAAAGGGGGATTTCTCCCCCTGATTTATTAATCATTGTAATAATCATAGATATCATTCTCTGCTGCAATCTCATCATATTCTGCTTTCATTGCTTGATTCTTTTGATTCAAAGTCATGCCACAAAATTTGTTTGCAGTATGCATTGCATCATCAAGAAACATTTCTGCCTGAAACATATCCTCAACTGATTTTTCAGAATAGTTTGCAGCTATCATAGATTTCGCTGCATTAGAATAAAATTTCTCTGCTTGACTGATTTGTTGTTTTGTGCTCATAATAGTTGTTTTGTGGGGCATTGCTGCCCCTGTTTTAAAATCTAATTTCGTAATTTTCCCAATGGTTAATGTTCTGATAATAGGATTCTGGATTCTCTAATTTCTCTAATTGCATAGTAACTAAAAAAGCAGTTTTGTTTCTCTGCTCTAATTCAAAAAATGTTTCAGGCATTTCTGAATAAAGACGATCTAATTGATCTCTTAAATCTTTGATTTGTTCTTGTTTTGACATAATAATTGGTTTTGTCTGTCAAAGATAAACCTTTCTTTAATACAAAGTGCAAAAGAGATAAACTTTTTTTTAAAGAAAATTGTATCTGCCAGAACCTGCCTTCATGGTCATGTTATGGTAAGCCAGAGCCAGAGCCATAACTGCATCATCATGGAAACCAGAGGGAGCTGAGTATTTTACCCCTGTTGGAGTGTATTGATATTCAAACACTTCTAACTCCTCTGTGATTATCCCCTGAGGGAATCCTATTTTCCCTGTCTGGATTGCTGTCTGCAACCCCATCATTAACTGCTGTTTAGATTGGGATGTGAATTTAAGTCCTTGAATCTGAATGCCTTGCCTTAGCAAATCCTCATAAATTGGATCGCCTACCCCTGTGCTATCTATGACTATCGGTTTTCTGGGAAGGTTCATAATCTCCTGTTTGGTACTGCCCCAATCCTTTTGAAACCTCTTAAAATAGCTCACATTTCCGTTTTGATCCAAACCTATGATAACAGTCCAATCCACCGATTTTGCGACATCTATGCCAAAATAAAGGGGTTCTGAGATGCTCTGTGGTTTGGTGCACATTTTTATAAACTGACTGCCAAATGGATTTGAGGCATTTTCCATAGGGTTAGCCATGTATTCCTGTTCAAATACTGCTATAGGTAATTGGCTTCTCGCATCATCTATCTCCTCAGGAGCAATATGGGGGTTATCGTATGTTGTAAACTTGAAACTTTGCCATCCATGCTCTCCTGATTTCATGTAGAGAGAATAAAAGTAATTCTGCCCTTTGGGAGTTGACAGAAAGATGGCTTTTCCCCTAAAGTCTGTGAGAGTTGGTCTTATAGCATTTAGCCACCCATTCTCAAGGTTGGGAATATAGGATGCCTCATCTATGATAGCCAGATGGAATTTCTGTCCCCTGAGATTATCTAACCTTTCACCTGTAAAAAACCTGATTGATCCCCCTGAGAAAAAATTAAATACCAGATCAGATTTGTTTCCTGTTACATATTCAGCATCCAATCTACTGCCGATCTCCTCATAGAATATTTTCGCTAATTGGTAGGTAGGAGTAATGTATGCAACAAGTTTACCATTCAGGGCATTGTCAATAGCAAGGGATTGACTGATTACACTTTTCCCCCACCGCCTTCCGCACATCAGAACTATAAACCTCGCATCACAATCCAGAACCTTCTCCTGAGTCTGATGAGCTATCGGTAGCCACAGGTCTATCTGTTTTATTTCCGTATCTGACAACTATTTCAGTTTTTACTTTATCGTTGTTTTCGTTCTTAGTCCCATCTGACCATTTGCTCCTGAATCTGTTGATCATGTTGAGCCTCCAGATTCTATCATTGAAAAATGGTATCTCATTGATCATACCCATTCGCCCTATTTTCTCCCACCAGATCATACTTTTTTGCGTTCCTATCTCTTTGGAGTGCAGAAATTCTGGAAATTTTTTTTCCCAATCATACAAAACCCTCTCAGAAACACCAATAACTCCACCGAAACTCTCGAATGAATATCCCTCACTCATGTGTTCAATGAGCATCTCGCAAAACTCCTCTTTGTATTCTGTAGGTCTACCCTTTCCCCTGCCCTCTGTAGTTTCTTTCTTTTCTGTCATGTTTATTAAATGATTTTTGAGCCTTACCTTTTTTTCTCTTGCCAAAACTAACTTTTATTTTATCTCCACCTTTTTTCATATGAACTGATATATTTTACTCCATTCTGTAGGGAGGGTTAAGTCTTTGTGTTTCCTGTAGCCAACTGTTGCAAAAAATGCATCCCATTCCTGAGGTTGTTTTATGTTGATATGTCCCCAATCTTCATCAAATTGTGATTTATGAGGAGTGCTGCTGAATAATATCCAGATAGGAGTAGCCTGTTCAAATAGGGCAAATAGCTCGTTATCTGTCATGTGCTCCGCTACTTCTATAAATAGCATGATGTCAACACTCTTTAATTTATTGATGATTTTTAGCTCTGGCATCCTTTGTTTTAGGTAGTCCCTGTGAGCCTTGAATTTCTCAATAGCCTCAACTTTATATCCTGCCTCTATTGCTGCCTTTGCATATGCTCCAACCCCACATCCGTAATCTATCATAGTTGATCCATAACCCTGCAGTTGAGCCACAGTATTTTTAGCCAAATCCAGAAACTGCAGATTATCCAGACTGATGCCATGTGCTAATTCGTATTCTATAAATTGTTTATCAGTATATTTTGCCATATCTATCAATAAATAGTTGATGCTCTTGTTTTAGCCATTCTGTATGCTCTTTCTTGTCCCCATATCTCTCATGGCACATCCGACATACTGCCATCAGATTTTCGATCTTGTCTTTATCTTTTGAGCTACCCATACCCCTGCAATCAATATGATGAATGTCAACAGCTTTATTACCGCATACTTCACACCCAATGAAATCATCAATCCCATAACCGAAATATTTCATGTATATTTTCGTGTGAGGTTTCATATCGTTCCATCTTGCAGAGGCAAATCCTCGTTTATTTCCACCCTCCGATAATTCTCTTTCCAGAGAGCCTTTGTCAGGATGATGGATTTTCTTTCAATCTCCTCCTCACTCGCCTCAAACCATAATAAATGCAGAATTTCATGGATAATTATCTCAAGATGCTTTTTTCCTTTGATAGATGGATCAATTTCGATTAACCCATCAGAGTGAGCTATACCCCACACCCTCTCCTTACCGAGTTTTCGGTATTTTATCCTAATCTTAGGCTCAACTCTATCATGCAGCTTTAACTTCATCTTTCATTTCTAACAGATCAGGTCTTTCCAAATCTGAAACTTCTAATTTATGTTTCCCCCTCACCTGTGCTAATGCCCTCCTGTAAATGCTTTCCTTAATATGCAACTCCTGTAGTTTTTTTACCAGAAAAACCTCCTGTTCTTCAATGCTCATTTTGTTAATTTTTTTAGGTATCATTTGTCAGTCTTTTGATGCATTTTATTGCAAGTTTTACATTTGTACATAACCTTAATAACCCCTGTTGCAGTAGTCCTCACCCCATTTCTTATTATATCATCACTACCACATTCAGGGCAAGTTCCCCGATATTGACCAAACAAAACACCATAGTGAGTTTTCGGTTCAATATGATTGTTCAAATGCTTGAAAACTTTCTCCAATAAAATTACATCATTTTTGCAATACTTAATCATTTTTTCCATTGCTGCCTGATCACTATCCAATAGTATTGCTTTCCAGAGATCAAACTCTGTTTTTATCTTACTGCCAATGCCTAAATAATTAGCTATGTAATTGAGCCTGTTTGAGTTAAATCTAAATTTACTTCTCGCAACCTTGAGAGTATCTATAGTTGTGTATTTTGGGAACATATCAATCCCATGAAAAAGACATCTGGTTCTAATCCATGCCAAATCAAATTTATCTCCATTGTGCCCAACCATTTCATGTGATTGGTCTGCCACCTTGATAAATTCCTCAAGCATTTTTTTGTCATTCTGTTTCTTGTCCCAATGGAGTCCGTAAACCTCCTTTTCATCCTCCCATTTGTAACAAATACAAATAATTGCCCTCTCTTTTATGATATTAGAGTAGTCAATATTCTTTTTGAAACCTGCCTCCCAGAATAATCCAATGTTAGGACTCGTTTCTATGTCAAAAAATAACCTCCTGCGTTTAGTCTGCATATGGTATGTACTTGGTTTTGCCTTGCTCCTTTATAGCTCTCAAAACCTGTTTCCTCTGCTTTCCTGAGGCTGAATAACTCACATGAACCCAATCAGGATTTTGTTTTGTCCCAAACTCCCAGATTAATTGATCAAAATCTAATTTATCTTTTATAAATTTAAAGATTTCTGCATTACTAATATCAGTTCCATCCATATCAATGTCAAGTGCCTCCCCAGAACTATGCTGAGATTTCATTGCACCGCCAATAGCAGCATTTAATGCCTGTGATCTGTAACCACTACTAATACGGATAGGCTGCCTGAAATTGGCTCTAATAGGCTCGAAAACTTTCTCAGCTATGAGTTTGAGATTTTTGGTATGCTCCTCTGTAGGCATATTAGAAATCCCTCTCCTCTTGGCTGATTCGCTCCTCGTTACTTCTACTAAATCCAGATGCTCACTTGGTTTCATCTTTTTTATTTATAGCTTTTTCATATGAAGTAAATCCTAAGGCTGCTGCTGCTAATCCTGCAACTGCCCATACCAATGCATCAGATGGAGTATGCTCTGAGTTATGATTCTCATAAAGAGTCCAACACAAAAAACCTGCACAGACTAAACCTACCAATCTTTTACTTGAGGCTTCTCCTTTGTCTGATAAAAAACCCTTTGCCCAATCTATTAGCTTTTTCATTGTTCTATTATTGTTGAGTCAATGGAGCATTGATCTATCGTGACTGGGAAACAGATCGGAAGAGCACACGTCTGAACTCCAGTCACCTGAAGCTATCTCGTATGCCGTCTTCTGCTTGAAAAAAAAAA